>Ga0209656_10000310_pt1 | contig 32941 bp, 27 predicted proteins | sample BogFormECP12_OM2_FD_188239 | JGI IMG/M metagenome (GOLD analysis project Ga0209656, IMG submission 188239) | Bog forest soil microbial communities from Calvert Island, British Columbia, Canada - ECP12_OM2 (SPAdes) (version 2) | ecosystem: Environmental > Aquatic > Freshwater > Wetlands > Bog ...
GCCTTAAGCTCCGCGGCGAACGCCGCCCCGTGCAGTGCCGCAGTGCCGGAGCTGAAGCTCACCGCGTGCTTTGCGCCAACCCAAGCCGCAAAGGCCTCCTCGAATTCTGCGACTTTGGGGCCCGTCGTGAGCCAATCGGAGCGCAGCACGTTCACCACGGCCTGGATATCTTCTTCCCCAATCGACTGACGTCCGTAGGGAAGCAAGGTCTCTCGCACAGGAGTTCCTCCGTCGATGGCGAGCACTTCGCGAGTCATGGACAGCACAGGCATGGCACTGGTCTAGTTCGGCGTTTCGGTGTCGCGGTTCGTTTCGGAAGCCGGCTCGCGATGTCCACAAAGCAGCATCTACACGGCGACCGGCGACTTCCGTACAGTTCCGGGCTCAATCAATTCCTGCAGTTGTTCATTGGTGAGCCAGAGTTCATTGCCGTCGCTGGTGTAGCGAAAACCTTGCGGCACCCCTTTTGCATGGACCCAGTTTGCTCTTTTCCACCAGGGATGCGAGGGCTGGATAATGTACATATCGTCCAATTCCACTGTGTTGCGCGCTTCATCCTCGGAGAGCAACACTTCGTGAAGTTTTTCTCCGGGCCGAATGCCGATGCATTCCACAGCGCATCCCGGAGCTACCGCTTCGGCAAGGTCGACCAACCGCATGCTGGGAATCTTGGGCACGAAGATTTCGCCACCGTGCATCTGCTCGATGGCGCGCACCACAAAGCGCACGCCCTGCTCCAAAGTAAGCCAGAAGCGTGTCATACGAGGGTCGGTGATCGTGATCTTGCCGCGTTTGCGCTGCTCCTGGAACACAGGAATCACGCTGCCGCGACTACCGACAACGTTGCCGTACCGGGCGCAGCTAAAGCGGGTCTCTTGCGCGCCGGCATAGGCATTGGCCTGCACGAAAACTTTTTCGGCGCACAACTTTGTGGCACCGTAAAGATTGACCGGGTTCACGGCTTTATCCGTGCTGAGAGCCAGCACGCGCCCAACGCCCTTATCGATTGCCGCATCGATCACATTGCGGCCGCCCATGATATTGGTCTGAATGGCTTCGAACGGATTGTATTCACAAGCCGGAACCTGCTTCAGTGCGGCCGCGTGAACCACAACCGTAATGCCCGAGAAAGCGCGTTGCAGCCGGCCAGGATCGCGCACGTCCCCGAGAAAATAGCGAAGGCTGCTGTGGTCGAGGCCTGAGGCCCTCATATCATGCTGTTTCAACTCGTCGCGGCTGAAGATGACCAGCCGCCTGGGATGATATTCCCCAAGCATGATCTCGACAAACTTCTTGCCGAACGAGCCTGTGCCACCAGTAATCAGGACTTCTTGTTCCGACCAATTCATCAATCCTGCCTCTGCCATTTTGTTTATTTTCTCTGCCAGGGTATTGCGCGCACTCCATCGTTTACAAAACCCGAACGAGCGTCGATTCGCTGGTCGGCTCTGATGATTGCAAGGTAGTATAGCGGAGTTTCTTCCCTCGGCGTGAGCCGAGCATGTTTGCACCAGAAGCGCTGCGTTCTCAATTCAGAAATTGTTTTCGACGAAAGCAATGCTAGAATATCGGCGAAACCATACATCCGATTGTGAGAGAAATTCGCGGGCGATGAGCCAGCCATCGAGTCGCCAGCTTTCTCGGGTGCGGGTGAGTTCCAGCCCGTTCGCCGGAAAACGCTTTAGATATCTGTTGAGGAGAATGCATGGATTCCGGACCGCTGGTACCCAGTCCCCCGACCATTCGTGAAATGCAGCCGCTAGCCGTAGATCTGGGGAAAGCGACCGGCCCGCGCATTTATCCCGAGCTTCTCTCTCAGGAGTCCGCTCTCGGCGAATATGTTCGTGTTCTCGTAAAGCGAAAGTGGACAGTTCTTGCTTGTCTGGTCACAATCTTCTCTCTGGTCGCGATCGCCAGTCTCAAGATGACTCCGGTCTATGAGGCGAGCGGCAGTATTGCCATCAACAAACCCGATTCCGGACTCGTCAACTTCAACAACTCTCCGACCTTTAGCGTCGACTATTACGATCCGACCGAAATGGAAACGGAAGTGAAGATCCTGCAGAGCGATCTCCTCGCGCTGCAGGTTGTGAAAGAACTCGCTCTTGACCGCCGACCGGAGTTCGGCGGCAAGACGGCGGCTCTACCTTCCTCGCTCGATCTGGCACCCGACCCTCTACAGGCTGATACCGGACGAACAACTTCCCTGCTCTCTTCCTTTCGAAGCAGTCTGAAGGTGGCGCTCGCACCCAACACCCACATTATCGAGGTGCGCTACCGCAGCCCGGACAAGGAACTGGCCGCGAACGTGGTTAACACATTGATGACCACCTACACGGAGAACAACTTCAAGTCCCGCTTCGACTCCACTATGCAAGCCTCGGACTGGCTCTCCAAGCAACTGGTCGACCTGCAGATGAAGGTGGAAACCTCTCAGGAAAAACTGGTGCACTACCAGAAAGAGCATGAAATTCTGGGCATTGACGACAAGCAGAACATCACTACGGCAAAGCTGGACGAATTGAACAAAGCCTTGACTACGGCGGAATCCGAGCGCATGGACAAGGAATCCATTTACCGCCTGGTGCAGTCGGGAGATACGGAAACTATCGCTTCCGCGGCCAACGTTTTGGATGCCGCCGGAGCCGGATCCACGTCCCAGTCTGGATTGCTGGAGACTCTCCGCGCCAAACAGGCCGACCTTAAGATTCAGGCGGCCGAACTGAACACACAGTTCGGACCGTCTTATCCGAAGCTCGCACAAATCAACAACCAACTGAAAGAGATCGACGCGGAGCTTGTGGCGGAAACCCGTAAGATCGGGGGCAAAATCAAAGGTCAGTACATGGCGGCCTTGCAGCGGGAGAACATGCTGCATGACGCTCTCGAGAAGCAGAAGCAGGAAGCCAACAAGCTCAACGAGAGCGCCATCGAATACAGTCTGCTCAAGCGCGATCTCGACACCAACCGCCAGCTCTACGAAGGCTTGCTGGAGAAGTTGAAGGAAGCTGGAGTTTCGGCTGGACTGCGTTCCAACAATTTTCGGATCGTTGACGTCGCCCGCGTGCCCACGGGCCCCATCGAACCGAATATACCGCGCAATCTTTCTTTCGCGTTCATGCTGGGTCTGACCTCCGGCGTAGGACTCGCCTTCTTGTTGGAGGGGCTGGACAACACCGTACGGACCACCGAACAGGCGCAAATGATTTCTGGCCTGCCGCCCCTGGGTATGATTCCTCTCGGGTCCAGGACGGCGCGCGAAGGAGCAAACTCAAAGCGTCTGGTTATCGCTACCTCCAAGGAGGCAGTGGAACTGATCACGCAGGTGAGGCCGCAATCGCAGATGGCAGAATCCTATCGCGCCTTGCGAACCTCTCTGTTGCTTTCAAACCTGGGTGCGCCCCCAAAAGTCATTATGGTGACCAGCGCGCTCCCGCAGGAAGGCAAGACCACGACCAGCATCAATTGCGCAGTGGTCCTAGCGCAGAAAGGCATTCGCGTACTTCTCATCGATGCTGATCTTCGCCGGCCCAGCATCCACAAGACCCTGGGCATGGGCCCTCGTAGTGGTCTCAGCAACGTGCTCACAGGCAGTGCCACGTTGGAACAGGCGATCACCCGGTCTACGGTTCTGCCCAACCTGAACATCCTACCCGCTGGGACTCCGCCGCCCAATCCTGCTGAACTTTTGGCGTCAACCAATATGCGCGATGTTCTGGAACAGTTGCGTGGCCAGTACGATCACATTGTGGTGGATACCCCGCCCACGTTGTCGGTGACCGACGCCGTAGTTCTATCGCCACGGGCCGATGCCATCGTACTCGTCATCCGCTCGGGGCAGACCACAAAGCAGGCGCTGCGACGCTCGCGCGATATTCTGATGCAGGTGAATGCTAAGGTGTCGGGCGTGCTGCTGAATGCCGTCGACCTGAGTTCCCCCGATTACTACTATTACTACGAATATCAGGGGAAGTACGCGCGCTACTATCGCGACGAACAATCACACGACGAAGAAGATGGGGACGGCGAGGAGACTCCTGAGGCATCACCGAATAGCGCGTAGTCGAACGCACTCGCTTTTCTCTGCTCTACAAACGACATGGAAATACCCCTCAATTCTGCACTGCGGAAAAGACTCGCCATTGGCGGGGCCCTAGTGCTGTGTCTTCTCTTTCTGTTTCTGGCGGGACGACTGTTTGTCGCATCGTTGTTTGGAGAGAGAGTGGATTTCGCGAGCCTGCAACGGGCGGCTCTTTTCGATCCGTGGAACGCCGACTACCGCAATCATCTGGGTCGCTATTATTCATTGGTCGCCCGAGATCCGGGCGCGGCCGTCGAGCCCTTCCGTGCGGCCGCTGAACTCGATCCTCACTCGGCGCGTTATTGGTTCGACCTGGCGTCGGCGTACCAGGTGCTGGGAGACATTTCGAACCAGACGACGGCCATGGAACATGCAATTGAAGCGGACCCCACTACTCCCGATGTCGCTTGGGAAGCGGCCAACTTCTACTTGGTCCAAGGGGAAGATGCCAAGGCGCTCCGCGAGTTCCGGGTGGTTCTGCAGAACGAGCCAACGCTGGCCAATCCAGCGATTCAATTGTGCTGGCGAATCAACCCGGATGTCGATGCGCTCCTGCGCGATGTCGTTCCCGCCCGCTCCGAGGCCTACCTTGCGTTTCTCGAGCTGCTGATGCAGAAAGAGGAAACTGCGGGCACAGCCAAGGTCTGGGCGGCTATGATGGCAACGCCGCAGACCTTCGAACTCCGGTACGCCAACCAGTACATTCAATACCTGCTGAACCACAAGGACGTGGATCAAGCGCGTCTGGTGTGGCAGCAAGCGGCGCCTCGTTTTGGTTTGTCCGCCTATGTACCCTCAAGCCGTAATCTCGTCGTCAACGGGGATTTCAGTTTGGATGTTCTGAACGGCGGCTTCGATTGGCAGTACGAGAAACAGCAGAGCGTCACTCTCACCCTCGATCCCAGCGATTTTCACGGCGGCCACCGCTCTCTGCTCATCAGCTTTGATGGTCCGGCTGTAACCGACGCCGGAATTCGCCAATTCATCGCGGTTCAACCCAACACCCTCTACGAGTTTTCTGCGTACTACAAGAACGGAGACTTCGAAGGCGCCGGTGGTCCGCACTTTACAATTCAGGATGTATACACTCGAGACGTCTTATATGACAGCGACGAGCTGAAAGAAGCCGGATTCTGGAAATCCGCCACCGGAGAATTCACCACCGGCGCAGATACAAAGCTAGTGATACTGCACGTTCGGCGCTTGCCGGAAGGTAGTCCGATCCGTGGTAAGCTCTGGGTCGACGATTTCCGCCTCGTGCCTAAACGGCAGTAATTCACCGAACTCGAAGCACTCGTTCCCATGAGCACGCCCAACATTGTCGAAATCCATCGCCGTGAACTCTCGGCAAAAGCCGAGAAGATACTGTTGTACGGCATCTTTGGTCTGCTCTTGTTTGGGCCACTCGCGTTTGGCGCAGTAGAACCCTGGTCGATCTTCGTGGTCGAGGCCGGCTGCGTGGCTCTGTTTCTTTTCTGGATAGGTAAGCAGGTCTTCGACGGCAAAATGAAGGTCCGGTGGAATCCTCTATTTCTTCCGATGGGGACATTCGGTTTGCTCATCGTGGCGCAAGTCGTTTTGGGAAGCACGGCGTATCGGCACGATACGGTGTCACTCGCGCTGCAGTATTTCAGTTACGCGATGCTTTGCTTTCTCGCCGGGCAAACTTTGGTTCGGGGCGCCCAGGCGCGCACTCTGGCCTTGATTTTTTCGGTTTATGGAGCTGCACTCGCCGGCTTCGCATTGCTCCAGGGCATCTCCTCGAACGGCAGGCTCTACTGGCTACGTCAGCCCAGAATGGGCGGCTGGATTTATGGTCCGTATGTGAATCACAACCACTACGCCGGTCTGATGGAGATGTTGGCGCCCATTCCTCTGGTCGTCTCTCTCACGCGGCTCGCACCTCCCAAGGTCCGGGCCGTGGCTGCGGCGGCAGCAGCAATCATGGTGGGAACGATTTTTCTTTCCGGATCACGCGGAGGCATGCTCGCGATTTTTGCTGAGATTGTCATCCTGGCGACATTGCTGGTCAAGCAGAAGCGTGGACTGCGCACGGCTGTCGGAATCGGCGTCTTTCTCGCGATCGTCATCGGATTGCTGGTGTGGATCGGCGGCGCGGAACTGAGCCAGAGAATCGCAACCGCGGGACCAGGACACTCCGACCTTTCCAGTGATATTCGCGCTTACATTAATCGCGACGGCCTTCGCATGTTTCTAAAGAAGCCGGTCCTGGGGTGGGGCCTGGGAACTTTCCCTATCGTTTATCCGCAATTCCGCACCTTCTACACCAACTTCTTCGTCAACGAAGCGCACAACGACTATCTTCAACTGCTCGTGGAAATGGGCTTGCTCGGGTTTGCGACGATGGTGTGGTTTGTGGTGACGCTTTACACCAATGCGATCAAGAAAATTAAGAACTGGCCGAGTGAGATCAGCGGTGCAGTCACTTTGGCGTGCATGCTCGGCCTAAGCGGAATTTTGGTGCATAGTGCGGTTGACTTCAATCTGCAGATTCCCGCCAATGCTGCGCTATTTTACGTGCTGTGCACGATCGCGGCTTCGGAGCCCTTCGCGAAACCTGCCCGCAAGCGTCGTGCGGTACGCAGCCAGCCTCCCGAAGAAGTGCTGAACTCGCAAGAGTCTCTGCCACAGTCCGCTACGAATTTCTGAGGGCCCCTTCCCTTCAAAAATCTACGGGCCGTCCGGTAACACAGGACGGCCCGAAAATCTTGCTCGCTCGAAATCGAGTTGCTTTACCTACTGCGGGGTTGAGGGACTTACCGGGTTGTCATTCCTGGTGAGAATCCAGATGGCGACACCACCGACGACTGCACCACCCCCTATGATGGCGGCGGTAGAACTTAGTGCGCCGCCGCCTGCCGCCGGCGCTGCGCCTGCGGCTCGCTTCTTGTTTTTCTTCTTGTTGTCGGATTTATCGTTCTGGTCTGCCGGGGGCTGCGACTGTTCGTCTCTCGTGGTCTCCTGGCCCTGCGCCAGCGTCACGGTCCCAGTGTCGTCGGTTACAGTCAGATCGCCCTTGCGAGCAGCGATCCTAACCGTACCGTCCGTGTCGGTCACATTGAATTCGGTCCACGTGCTGGAAGCTGGCGCCACTCGGACATCCCCGGCGGTTGTAGCTACAGACTTCGAGGTGGCAACGGCAACCCCGCCATGTTCCACCTTCAAGGAAGCTCCCTCAAATTGCACCAAAGAATCGCCGAGAACTGTGATGCTGGAACCAGGGGCGTTGATGTTGGCGCCAGAATCGGATCGCGTCTGCACCAGATCGCCGGTAAAAATGGCAGAGGACGAAGGGACATGAGCGCCGTTTAACCAGGCAACTCCGTGGGTATAAAGCATAGCCGCGCCAGAGTCGGCGCCAAACAGTGAAGCAGGAAAAGCTAGCAGTAGCACGCAACTTACCATCCTGCGGAAAGCAGCCATGCCCATCCCACGCTCCGTTATTAACTAATTTGGTGACTGTTAACGCATCCTATCCTCCAGAGTTCTTGCCAGTCAATGGCTTTTGTGCACAGAAATCGGCTCAGCAGTGGAAAACTTTTTTGAGAACTAGTAAAGAGCGGTCAGCAAAATTCCTCGGAGCGACTGCCCGCTCATCAACGAGCACTGATCACCGGTTCGTCAGCGCCACTGATCGATTGCTTTCCACCAGATCAGCCGCAGCCATTCATCTACAAACGTCTTAGCCCACTGCCGATGGGTCCACCAGCGACTTCCAAATGCTTCGCCGTTCCGCGCTGCCGCCACGGAGTATTTATATTCGGGGATTTCCCGCCGAAAAACCTCCAGCGCCCTGCGTGTATGGAAATCAGACGTTACGATCAGCACACTCTTGGCGCCTTCGCGCCGCAGGCATTTCTCGGCGTCTTTGGATTCGTCTTTCGTGGAGAGCCCGTCGATCGGGCAAATGCTGACCGACGCCGCCTGCGGCAAATCCGCAATGTACTTCTGTGCCAACTCAATCTGGGTGAACTCGTAGAGCGTCGCGTTCGTCGGCACATCGAGTACGACGCGCTGTCCATCTCCCCGACCCAGAAGTTCCAGAGCGCGCCGCGGACGGTAGTCGGTTTCCCCGGCAAGCACCAGGATTACATCGGATGGACGTGGGGCGTCCACAATCAAAAAGTCGCCGGCTTTCGCAGCGAGGCACACCAATGAGGCGGCGAGCAGCACAAGAACCGCGAACCACCCGGATTTGCTTGCACCCGGTCTCTTCATGAGTTCCCAACTCTACACGGAGGACTCGAATTCAGCAGCCATTCGGTGCGGTTCATCGCCGCATTCGGGCGCGGTAGCATGCTAGAATCGGAACGAAATTCACTACTCGAAAGATTCTTCACTGAGATCCCTTTCATACCAATGACTAATCAATCTGCCGGAAACCGCACCGTAGAATCAACGAAGAACAAGATCAAGCAGCGCCAGGCACGCGTTGGAATCATCGGCTTGGGGTACGTGGGACTCCCACTTGCTCTGCTGTTTACCGAACAAAAATTCTCCGTCACCGGCTTCGACATCGATCAGCGCAAGGTCGATACACTCGCACAGGGTGGATCCTACATCTACCGCATCGGCGCGGATGAAATTAAGGCGGCCAAAGCGCACGGTTTCTCCGCTACCTCCGACTACGCGCGACTGGAGGAGATGGATGCCGTCATCATCTGCGTTCCCACTCCGCTCAATCAATACCATGAACCCGACCTCAGCTACATCACCGACACGACGCACGCCATCGCCCCTCATCTGCAGCCCGGGCAGTTGGTAGTCCTCGAGAGCACAACCTACCCGGGGACGACGGAAGAAGTGATGGTGCCGATTCTCGAGAAGGAAAACAAGCTCGGGTTGAAGGCGGCCCGCGGCGTTTCCGACGCGCAAAAGGAGTTCTTCGTCGCCTTCTCGCCAGAGCGTGAAGATCCCGGCAACACCACGGTAGCTCGACGCGACATTCCCAAGGTGGTGGGCGGAGTAAATCCCCAAGCCTCAGAGTTGGCGGGAGCGCTGTACGGATCAATTTTCCAGCGCACAGTTCCGGTTTCGTCACCCGCCGCGGCTGAGATGACGAAGCTTCTGGAGAATATCTATCGCTGCGTCAACATCGCGCTGGTCAATGAGCTGAAGATGCTCTGCCTCCGCATGAATCTGGACATCTGGGAGGTCATCGAAGCCGCTTCCACCAAGCCGTTCGGCTTTCATCCCTTCTACCCTGGGCCGGGCTTGGGCGGACATTGCATCCCTGTCGATCCCTTCTACCTCTCGTGGAAGGCCAAGGAATGGGATTTTCGCACCCGCTTCATTGAGCTGGCGGGAGAGATCAATACCAACATGCCATACCATGTGTTGGCGTCGATCGGCGGAGCGCTGAACGGTCATAAGAAATCCTTGAACGGATCACGCGTCCTGATCCTCGGCGTCGCCTACAAGAAAGACATCGACGATCTGCGCGAGTCTCCCGCGCTCACCATCATCGAACTGTTGCAAAAAGAAGGGGCCCAGGTCAGCTATCACGATCCTTACTTCCCTTTTATTGGCAAAGGGCGGAAATACGATTTGCAGATGAAGCGGTCTGAGTTGGAGAAACTGGGTCAATACGACTGCGTCGTAATTATCACCGACCACTCCGACTACGATTACCGGCGCATCGTCAGCGAATCCCAGTTGGTGGTCGATACTCGTAACGCGACCAAGGGTATCGATAGCCCGAAGGTTGTGCGCTGCTGAGTGGCTCTAGAGTCTAATGGCTCCTCCCCAAAGGGGGGAAGAAAACGTCTCCTTTAGGGTGTAAAATTTCTTCTTGGCAGTAGTCCGCTTAGGACAATTGGTGCGTCCGACGACGCAAGTAATTGAAGTAGAACTACTTGTATTCTTGGATTTGCACGAGCGAAAACGGCCTTTGCCGTGCATAATTTTTCTGTGGGGTAGTTGATTCGGCAGTCTGATCTCTGGCTTTTCAGAGGCTGCGCTCTTCAAACATCGAAACTTTCAAGCCCGCAGGGGTGTTTCAGGCTAGGTCGAGTAAAGCAGTCATGGGATATTCCGCATCTCAAGCAACTCTCTTCTCACTGCTCCCGAAGACAAGAACTCCGTGGACAGAATTCGCTTTCAGCACTGGGACGCAAGCCTGCCTGATCGCGTTTCTGTTGTGGCTGCGCCTGCTGCACCCCGCGATTCTGGCCGCCCCTGAGCACACTTTTCGATCGATTCAACTGGTGAGTACTCCAGTACCGGTGAATCATGAACCTCAACCCTTGCGGCCGTTGCCGAAACCTGTCTTCGTTGCGAAGCTCGACCCGCCGGCCAACGCTCTGCGCGTGCCTGCGCCGCGGCCAAGAGCGTTAACGGTAGAAGATTCTACCGCTCCTACGGTCAGCATCGCGAGCAGGAAATTGGACCCGCTGCCTTTGAACTCTGCGCCGGTGATTCCCCGGGTGATTCGCACCAATGTTTTTTCCACCGGGAGTTCGGTTGCCCCCACCCTCGCGCGTGCTCCCTCACACGTGCAAACTGGAGGCTTCGGAGATCCTAACGGAATTCCGGCCAAGGCCAACTCGGGGAAAGCCGTGAACATCGCTGCGGTGGGATCCTTTGATCTCCCAGCGGGTAAAGGTTATGGCAACGGGACCGGAGGAAGTAAGGGAATTCCCGGCGTGGTTGCAAGTGCCGGTTTTGGCGGAGGCACAGCTACTAATGTCCCGCCTCGCAATTCCGCGCCGCAGGCGGCGGTTCAGCCAAGTGGTTTTGGAGATGCTGATGTCCCGGCTCCGCCCACCGTGCGCTCCCATCAGGCAGAGTCAGGGGCTACGCCCCTACTTCCGGCTGAAATCATCTCCAAACCGACACCGGTCTATACTCAAGAGGCCCGCAGTCTGCGGATTGAAGGCGAGGTTCTGCTGGAGGTAGTACTCGAGGCATCAGGCAGTCTGCGAGTAGTGCGGGTGCTGCGCGGGCTAGGGCACGGTCTTGACGACAATGCAGTCAAGGCAGCCGAACGGATTCGCTTTAAGCCGGCGATAAAGAATGGGCAACCAGCCGATTCCACTGTTGTCTTGCACATTATCTTTCAGTTGGCGTAACTTGCTCCTCCGAAGGTTTTTATGCGTATTCTCCAGGTAGGTTTCCTTTCATTCGGGTTGATGTTGGTGTTTTCTCTCCCGGCACTTTCTCAGAATTCGACGTCTCCTTCACCTCAAGTTACCGCGAACGACGCGTCCGGACAGAGTGAAGGAACGCTTTCTCCACCACCTCCAGCGTCTTTCAATGACGTGATGGAGCGCGTGGTCCAGAAAGAACATCTCTTCCTGGCGCAAATGCGCCACATGCGGCCCATGGTCGAGACTTATCTGCAGGATCTCAAGACCGACAGTGAGGGAAAGGCCGTCCCCACCAAAGACAAATATTTTCTCGGGCGGCTGGATATGAGTGAAGGCCCCGAAGACACTTCATTCGTGGGTCAACCGGGTTTTGGACATCGCATGGTCAATCATCTGACCAGCCTCTATTCTATGCACTTCCTTCCTCTCGGCTTTGCCCAGATGGTTGTGCTCGATACCGATTTCCAAAAGAAGTATTACGACTTCACTTTCGTGCGCCGGGAATTTTTGGGAGAAGTGCGTTGCCTCGTAATCGATGTTCAACCCCGGGAGAATGCGCCGACTGGGCGATTCCAGGGGCGTATCTGGGTTGAAGATCAGGACTACAACATCGTCCGGTTTAATGGGACCTACTTCCCTCATCCCAAAACCAGCTACTACCTGCACTTCGACAGTTGGCGGCTGAACATGCGCCCAGGTGCCTGGGTACCCGCGTACATTTACAGCGAAGAATCCGACATGAAGACAGCTTTTGGCAAGTCTCTGCACTTCCGGGCACAGACTCGTCTTTGGGGATATGACTTGAAAGGTCTAAATAAGAACGAAGAGTTCACCCAGATTCTGGTTGACTCTCCGCAGTCTGTAAGGGATCAAAGCGATGCCGCTGCGGACGCGAGTCCGGTAGTCGCCGAGCGTATGTGGCAGCGGCAAGCCGAGGACAACGCGGTGGAGCGTCTTCAGAAGATTGGATTGCTGGCGCCTCCCGGCGACGTGGATAAGATCCTCCTCACCGTGGTCAATAACTTAATGGTGACCAATAACATCGATCTGCAATCGGATATTCGTTGCCGCGTCCTGCTCACTTCTCCGCTGGAGTCCTTCACCATCGGGCACACGATCGTCGTAAGCCGTGGTTTGCTGGACGTGCTTCCCGATGAAGCCTCGCTGGCCATGGTCCTGGCCCACGAACTTAGTCACATTGTTCTGGGACATACGCTCGATACCAAGCTGGCTTTCAACGACCGCATGTTTTTCCCTGATGAAGAATCGTTCCAACGCATGGATTTTAAGCGCCGCTCTGCTGACGAAGACGCCGCGGATACCAAGGCTTTGGAGCTGCTAAAGAATTCGCCTTACAAGGACAAGCTGGGGAGTGCAGGGCTATTTCTGAAGGCGTTGCAAGAGAGTGCTCCTGAATTGCCCAACCTGATTCGCCCGCACCTGGGCAACAGTATGGCGGGCAATAAAAGCGTTCGGATGTCAGCGTTGTTGGCTTCCGCGCCGGAGTTGGACGCGCAACGCACCGACCAGATTGCTGCACTTCCTTTAGGTGGGCGCATCAAACTGGATCCTTGGACAGATCAGGTGGAGTTGGCGAAAGCCAAGCCGGTTGCTTTGACCTCAGCTCGTGAGAAAATGCCCTTCGAGATCACGCCGTTCTTCCCCTACCTCACCCGGTATCCAACTCCCGGCAGTGATAAGGTAGCGCTAACTGCGCCAGCCTCGAAGTAAGCAGCAGGGTGCGCTTACGTAGTTGTTTGGAAGTCGCGGCAAAAAGACGTGGGCTATTGGATGGAGCTGCCAACATTCGAGAACACGTTGTTGGCGTTCGAGCCAATCAGACGAATCGTACCAACCACGATCACCAGAATTACTGCCAGCATGACTGCGTACTCCGCGATGTCCTGCCCACTCTCATCTGTAACCAGATTTTGCCAAACACTTCTAAGCATTTTTGCCACGGGCTCCGTCTCCTTGATAAAGAGTATTTCGTATCAATCCCATCCTGACTAACTGGGAACATTAATCCCGCCAAATCCTGCGACCGGATCAGTTAAAGTCCCGAGGCTGGTCTTTGCATAGATGATAGGTGCAGGGATCACAGCCGCCAATGGCCCACAAGTGCCATCCTCCGCAGACTCAACAGAATCTCCTAAGTCCCAATTACACAATGCTTTTCAAAGGAAGTGACTGATTCACCGCGAATAACGCCAGCTCCAGCCGGGTTGATACTCCTAGCTTGTCGAAAATGTTGCTCAAGTGGTGTTTGACTGTGTCTTCGCTGATTTTGAAGTATTCCGCAATTTCTTTGTTCGAATACCCGGCTACAACCGCCGACACAATCTCCAATTCGCGAGGGGTCAGACCAAACTTCTTCTGGCGAGCTTCGTCACTGGACGATTGCACCAGCGTTCGCAAATACTGCACCAGGTTCGACACACTCTCCCGTCCTACCCAGTATTCCCCCGCCATGACGGTCTGTATGGCCTTCAGCAATAGTTGGGTGGCGGAATCTTTCAGGACTACGCCGCGTGCGCCGAGCTGCAGAGCCTCGACGATCTGACTTTTTTCTGCCGCGGCCGTCAGCAGAATCACGCGTACCGGAGTGGAGTTTGCCCCCGAACCCAAGTCGCGCAACGCCTCGAGTCCCGGATGTTTGGGCATGGCAAGATCCAGCAACAGGATGTCGGGCTTCAACTGCCGCGCCAATTTCACTGCTTCAGCGCCGTCCGAAGCCTCCCCCAATACCTTTAGATTGGGCTCTGCTTCCAGCAGCCGGCGCAGACCATCACGGAAAATTGGGTGGTCGTCGGCAATCACAATGCGAATGGACTGTTGCTTTTTAAAGTTCATCTGAAACTTCTCCACCCTTCGGAACTTTGATTTCCAGGCGTGTTCCTAGACCGGGATTTGATTCTACAGTGAGTGCACCACCAATTAAACGCACTCGTTCCTTGATGATCATCGGACCCTTCCCCAGCTGGTCCATTTCATCTGCCGTAAGCGAGCCCGAGAAAGGGAAGCCTCTGCCATCGTCTTCCATTGTCAAGCCCCACTGAGTGGAATTCGATCCCAGCCGCACCAGGGCATGACGCGCCCGGCTGTGCTTGCGAATGTTGACCAGTCCCTCCTGCACAATCCGCAGAAATTCCCGGCAAATCTTATCCGGCATCTCCAGTTTCTCAATGTCGGTGACAAAACGCGCCGAGATTCCCGTCTCTCTTTCAAACCGTTCGACGGCGTCTGTAATTACGCTCAAGAGTCTTCGCGAATCCACATCGATCGATTTCATCTGCTGCATCAGTTCGCGCAGCTTCAGAACTTCCTCACGCAGCAGTCCCTGGATCCGGCCTAACTCGCCGCCCACTACTTCCGGAGTAGTCTCTGCCTGACGCTTCAGAACATCAACCTGCATCTCAACGGCGATCAGCGACTGCACTGCGCCATCGTGCAGTTCTCGGGCAAAACGAGCCCGCTCCGCCGCCCCCGCCCTGCGGCGCAGCCGGTGCAGTAGATAAACGTTGTATACCGCCGGTCCGACCTGGCGGAGCAAATCCAGCAGAAACCGCAGCTCTTCCTGCGTGTCCCCTTTCCATGAAGGTTCAAATACGAAGACTCGTCCCCGCCATTCGGCCCCGAAGAGAAAGGAGATGGTGATCAGATGCCGAAAAGGCTGCCGCTGCCTGAGTCGGACCAGTGGCTCAGTTTGCGGCGAAGGCACTGGGTTCCCTTCATGATCCAACGCAATCACGGACCAGCGGTCCCCCTCATTCCGCGCATAACAGACCGCGCCCGGGAAATCCTCCAGGTAGATCTTGGCCTCCCGGGGACCCGCATCCAACCACTTGAAATCGGGAGATTCTTGCTTGCGATTGTCTAACGCGCCCAGGAATCTTCTCTGGCTGTGAATCTCCTGCGCAGCGATCACCAACCGGTCCGCGTCATACATGCTGACGATTTCACGACCGATCTGCTGCAGAGTTCCGGTCAACCCGGAGTCCACGCGCACCTGCGCCAGCATACGGGTTACTCCAGCCTTCTCCGCGCGCAGGTGCTTCTGTTGCTCCGCCAGGTAGCCCAGCAGCAATCCCATCACCAGCAGATACACCGAGAGCATGAACAGCCGCTTCGGCTCGAATTCCGTCGTATTCATCCTGAGGCCAGAGAAAAAATGCCAGTGCAAACTCGCTCCGTGAGTGGCCAACACATGGAACAGCACGAAGCTCTCCGCCCACAGCAAGACCACTTCGGCTGCGGCCGTGGCCAGCGTCTCCCACAAGCCCCAGCGGTAAGCCGCAGCGGTCAGAACGAAAACAAAAAACAGGATAAATGGGCTTCTCGGCCCGTCGCCAAATACCGAAATGAAGGCCGGCCATACAATGTCGGCCGCGTGCACCAGAAGCCGGAAGGATGCGGTCGACTCTTTTCGTCTCCGCAGCAGCATCAGTACCAGGATGCTGTTTCCCATGTAAAACCCCAGCAACCCGTAGGCGGCGGGAGAATTACCCAGCTGCGTCGGGTCCATCCGGATTGCGACCAGCGCCGAAACCGCCAGGAATACGCGCGCGGTGGCTAGCCATCGCTCCGTCCGGCGAACCTCGCTGGGGTCGGCCGGAGCCGTTTGTCTACCAAAAAATCTGTGATTACCTTCAGTACGCAATCGAGTCACTTCCGCGAGAGTGCCGATCTAAATGGAATTGTCTCGCATACTATTGATAAGAAAGATCGAGAGCAAGCAAAACTTTCCGCGGGTCATTGCCCAGACACTCTCGTTTTCGAATTCTGGCACGTCCCCTCGCATCTAAGAGATTACTTCAGTAACCAGGGCTTGCTTTAATCCCGGTTTAAAATGCCATCGAGGACTGTCTTTCTGCGCGCATCTACCAAGCTTTGGACTGCAGCCGTAGCGGCCTGCGTGGCGACTCTGATCCTGGGTGCGCTCTTCCTGCCCCGTTCGTTCGCCCTCGGCGCGTTCAGCGACTGGATTCAGTGCGTCCTGCTTCTGTCCGGAGCCCTCTCTCTTATCCCGAATGCCATACGCTCCCGCGGACGGTTGCGCGTCTTTTGGGCCCTGCTGGCTAGCGGCATGGCCTTCTGGTTCTCCTACCAGGCGATGTGGACCTATTACGAAGTGTGGCTGCACCAGGATGTGCCAGACCTGTGTGCCGGCGACATCGTGCTTTTTCTTCACATCGTACCCATGATGGCCGCACTGGCTCTGCGCCCACACGCTCCGCAGGATGACTATTCCCCGCGTCTGCGCCGCCTCGATTTTGCTTTGATGATGTTCTGGTGGATGTATCTTTACGTCTTCGCCGTCATGGCCTGGCAGTATGTTGTCGCAAATGTTACTGCTTACGACAATGATCTCAATTTGCTGTACCTGATCGAGAAACTGGCATTTCTCAGCGCGCTGCTCGTGGCCTGGATCAAAAGTAAAGGCAGATGGAAAACTCTTTACGCCAATTTATTCGGCGCCAGCATTGTCTATGCCGTCAGTTCATATCTGGCCAACTGGGCGCTCAGCCGACAGAGTTACTACAGCGGAAGCCTCTACGACATTCCCCTGGCAATTTCCATGGCGTGGATCACTGGAATCGGCCTGTGGTTGCCCGGTGACGAACCTCAACCCGACTCGCGCTCGAGTTCTCCGTCTCACGGTATCTGGTTGGCGAGACTCGGCATGATCACGGTGTTTTCTCTTCCCCTGTTTGCTGCATGGGCCTTGCTGGAACCTGCAATCCCTGCGCGCATCCGTTACTTTCGCCTTGTGCTCACGCTGGCCGCGGCGCTTTTCATGGGCATTATGGTTTTCATACGCCAGCGCTTGCTCGATCGGGAACTACACCGCCTGCTCAAACAATCACGCGAGTCCTTCGCCAATCTGAAGCGGCTGCAGGCACAGATCACGGAATCCGAGAAACTGGCCTCCATCGGGCAACTGGTAGGCGGGGCGGCTCACGAATTAAACAATCCGATCGCCGCCATGCTGGGGTACTCCGATCTGCTCCTGAATACTTCTCTCAATCCTGACCAGCAGGAACTGGCTGGAAAAATCGGCCAGCATGTTCGCCGCACCAGATCCCTGGTGGCCAGCCTGCTCAGCTTCGCCAAGCAAGGTCCAGCGGCAATGGCTCCCGTAGATCTCAGGACGGTGCTGCGAACTGCCGTCAAACTCTCGGAGCCGATGTGCCAGGCTCTCAAAATCGAAGTGATCATTGAGTTACCGGCGGAATTGCCCGCCGTTCTCGCCGACTCCAGTCAGTTGCTTCAGGTATGCGTGCAAATCCTGAATAACGCGCTGCATGCTGCCGACCAGTTTGGCTGCCGCGCGCTAATCCTTGCCGCAACGCACATAGAGGGCATCGCCACGATTGACCTTTTCGACGCTGCCTTTCGTCCCGATTCGAACGCCAGGTTAAGTGACATGGCAGAAAACGAAGCTGCACCCCAGCTCCTGTCGAGCATGGGCTTGAGTGCCTGTCAGGGCATCCTGCAGCAGCATCGCGGAAAAATTTCCTGGCGGCACGGCCGGGATACAGGCCTCCTCATCCGTGTCGAACTTCCGATCATCCCTCCTGTGCCGGAGAGATCCCCTGCAGATGGGGTTCCTGTGATGTGGCAACCTCAACCGTTCGCTTAAGTTGGCCGCAAGCGGCGAAGATATCACGGCCCCGCGGACGTCTCACAAACGCTGGAATGCCCGCGTCCCGCAAAGTCTTTTGAAACGCCGCGACTCGCTCTTCGCCAGGCGTGGTGAAGTCGATTCCTGGTCCCGGATTCAGGGCTATGAGATTTACTTTGCAGCGCAGCCCGCGCAGCAGCTCGGCAACTTCCTTTGCACTTTCTGGAAAATCATTCACGCCTCCGAGTAGCACATATTCGAAGGTGATCCACTCCCTTGTTCGCAAAGGAAAATTCTTCGCCGCCGCAATCAGCATCTCCAGATTCCACTTCTTGTTCAGCGGCATCAGCCGCGTACGCAGTGCATCATTCGAAGCATTCAGTGAAATCGCCAGCTTTGGTCGGATCGACTCCGCGCCAAAGTCGTGAATGCGAGGCACAATCCCCGCCGTCGATACCGTCATACGGCGTTCTGCGATGCCAACGCACTCCACCAGCAGTCGCGCCGCCTTCACGAAATTTTCGTAATTCAGAAACGGCTCGCCCATGCCCATGAAAACCAGATTGATGCGATCCTCGGGCGGCGAAACCTGCTGATCTTTGAGCACTGCGCAAACCTGCCCCACAATCTCTCCCGCCGTGAGGTTGCGTTTCACCCCGAGCAGCGCCGTTAAACAGAACTGGCAGTCGACGGCGCACCCAACCTGGCTTGATATGCAAATCGTCGAACGCCCGAAGGCGCGTGGGGTAGTTTTTTCTGCAGCACCATCTCCTTCGGCGATCTCTCCGGCTTCGCTTCCATCTCCGGCTTCACCCCCATCACCCTCCGGCATCCAAACGGTTTCCACGCTCTGCCCGTCAGCGAACGCAATCAGATACCGCACCGTTCCATCACGGGATACAAATTTACTCTCAATTCTTGCCGCTCCAACGTTGACCCCGTTCTGCGCCAGCTGTTCGCGGAACTCTAGCGGCAGTGTGGAAATCTCCGCCAGCGTTTCCACCCGCTCGCGGTAAACCGCCTGCATGATCTGCTTGGCCCGATAGCCAGGCTCGGCCGCCTCGCTCACCAGGGCGGTCAATTCCTCGCGATCCATCCCCAACAACGACGATGTGGTAGGTCCGGCCATTTTGCTAAGAAACTCCGTCGGGAAGCCAAAATTCCATGTAACTTATTGATTATAAACGATTAATTTCTTATTGTCGCATGCTGCGTGGTACCCTCCCAGATGTGTAAGAATGGTGGAGAACCTTCCGTGGAAGTTCCACGATCTAACTTAGCAGTGTCCGACCCAAGATATTGACATGGTAAAAGAAGTTCGCAACATTCGTCGTCAGGTATTACCCCACGGCCTCACCGTGATTACCGAACAAATGGAGCACATCCGCTCGGCTTCCATTGGCATTTGGCTCGAAACCGGCTCTCGTGATGAGACTCCGCAGGCCAACGGCATATCCCATTTTATCGAGCACATGGTCTTTAAAGGGACCACGCACCGCACCGCCGAAGAGATCGCCCGCCAGGTCGATTCCATCGGCGGCAATATGGACGCCTTCACTTCAAAGGAGTGCATCTGCTTCAACGTCAAAGTGCTCGACGAAAATGTTCCTGTCGCGCTTGAGATTCTTACCGACCTGGTTCTGCATCCCACTTTCACCGCCGAGGACATCGCCCGCGAACGCGGTGTGATTCTCGAAGAGATCAAAATGGACGAGGACAATCCCGACTACCTCGTCCACGAGATCTTCACCCAGAATTTCTGGAAAGATCATCCTCTGGGCAAGCCCATTCTCGGCACCAAGGAAACAGTGAAGAAATTCGAGCGCGAGGCCGTGCTTGAAACCTACACGCACCGCTTCGCGCCCGGCAACATTATCGTGGCGGCTGCTGGACACCTCAATCACGATCACTTCGTTGATCTCGTGATCAAGCACTTCGAGCACCTCAAGCCCGCGCAGAACGGCTTCCATTCAGCCGAACCAAAGATTGTTCCTCGCATCGTGCTGCGCAACAAGAAGGCGCTTGAACAAGTACAGCTTTGCATCGGCGTTCCTTCGCATCCCATCGCTCACGAGAAGCGCCATGCCGGCTACATTCTGAACACGCTGCTCGGCGGAGGCATGAGTTCGCGCCTCTTCCAGAATATTCGCGAGCGTCAGGGCCTGGCTTATTCGATTTATAGCGACCTCAATCCTTATCGCGATACCGGATGCTTGGCCGTCTACGCCGGCACCTCGTTGGCCTCGGCGGCGAAGGTGGTGAAGTCGGTGGTCAACGAATTCCGCGATCTGAAAAGCAAGCCCGTACCGGAGGAAGAATTGCGCCGCTCTAAGGATCAGCTCAAAGGCAGCCTGATGCTCTCGCTCGAGTCGAGCACCGCGCGCATGTCCAACCTGGCCCGCCAAGAAATGTATTTTGACCACTTCCAGGACCTCGATGAGCTCATCGAGAAGATCGAGGCCGTCACCGTCGAAGACCTGCAGGTTCTCGCCCAAGAGTTCTTCAAGACGGAGTCCATCGCCGTGACCGCTCTCGGGAACTTAAACGGACTGAAGATCTCCCGAGATCAGCTAGCTTGCTGAAGTTCCTAGGAAAACTGGGATAGTGCCTGCGGCCCGCGGAAGAGCGGCACTTCAGCGCCGCGTCGGGCCCCAAGCCCCAGTGAGCTTCCCCCTGTGTTCATGTGCTCCGTCTCAGCAGATTTTGCCTTCCACGCTGTAACTTTCCCATCCGCCGCACATCCCATCTCAGCCCGCAGGTGTAGACCTGCCGGACGACCTAACTCGATACTCAGCTTAAGGAGAAAATTATGAAGAAGTTTTTCGGCAGTTTCGCTCTTGCGTGCATTTTGATGGCTTCGATGTCGGCCTTTGCTCAGGATTCCATGAAACAAGACAGTGCCCAGCAAGACACCATGAAAAAAGATGATTCGATGAAAAACGATTCCATGAAGAAGGACGATTCCAAGAAGACCAAGAAAGCCAAGGCCAAGAAAGACACGATGAAGAAGGACGACAGCATGAAGAAAGATGACAACATGAAACACGACGACAGCATGAAAAACGACCAGATGAAGCAGAACTAATTTTGGCGCCTCACTAGGTGTCGTGCCGAGGCCATTCTTGGCACGACACTTATCCTAGCTTCTCAGATTTGATCCTGGTCTTTGGTGTTCCCGTGGAACAGAGTTTGGACTTCGGATTTTGGCGATCTATCGTAATGGAGCGAGAAGCCGAATCTTCGTTGGCACCACAGATCGATAGACGTACTCACGTTAAGCAAGAGCCACGCGCCAGCGACGATAGCGAACATCACCGCCAAGATTTGGAGAAGCTCTTTCATTCGAAGGAAACGATCCTGCCTCAGCCATACACTCCAGCAGAGTGTAACTCTTAACTCTTCTAGTGTCCCGCCGTACTCAGCACTTCCTCAGGCTCATCATCTGCCTCCGCGCTGGCATCGTCGTCATCATACTGTCTGATTAACCCCGTCTTCAAATATTGACGCAGGCACCGCGAGCACGGCACGTACCCATCCTGCATCGCCTGCTTCGCAGTAATGGTTCGCTCCGTAGCCTTGTCATGGATAAACGGACACCCCGCTACGTGAAAAACCTTCGATCCATCCGAGACCACGACCAGCATATCGGGAGGAATATCGTGCCCCGGCTCCGCCAGGATCGATTTTGCGGGATTCTTGAACGTAAACTGATCCATCAACGCCAACGCCCCGGTGAACAAAGCGACCGCTGCCACCGGAACCAGCCACGCCGACCAACTCGACCATCCGCTTCCCTTCACCGCATTTTTCGCCAGCCGCTTTTCTAATCGACGGCTGAAACCCGCAGGCACCTCCAGCATGCGTTCATCGCCATACAACTGGACGACGTTCCGCGTACCTGCCAGGACCGAAGCGCAACGCTTGCACTTCCCGAAATGTTCGTCCATCGAGGCCTGCAGCGTCGCATCCACATCCCCGTCGATGTAATTCGAAATCTCGCACCACACTTCTTCACAGTTCAACATTCTCTGGTTCGCTACCATGGCTTGGTCCCCTTCTCGAATGGCAGCCGGCTGAACCAGCCCTGCTCCCATCCGGCGGCCAGCAGATCGCGCAGCATCAGCCGCGCCCGCAACAGCCGCGTCTTCACCGAAGCAACCGTGATGCCCAGTGCCTCCGCCGTCTCCTGAATGTTCAGGTGCTCCATGTCGCGCAGCATGAAGACTTCGCGATATTTTCGATCCAGCGTAGCCAGCGCTTCCGCCAGCCGCTGCCGCACTTCCTTGCGTTCCAGTGCTTCCGATGGAATCTCGCGCCAGTCGGCGAAATCCCGCGGCGAATAGTCATTCTCTTCAGTATCGCGGCGATCGTCGATGCCTTCCATAGGCACAGTTCGCTCCCTTCGCCGGCGCATCAGAGCTTCATTCACCGTGATCTGTATGAGCCAGGTGCTGAAGCGAGCCTCGGCGCGGAATTGCCGGATATTCGCAAACGCCTTCAGCATCGCCTCCTGCGCCGCATCTTCCGCATCATGCTCATTGCGCAAGATGGCAAGCGCCGCGGCATACACCCGCCGTTCATAGGGCCGAACCAGCTCATAGAACAATTCATGCTGCCCGCGCTGTACGCTCAAAATAAGATCCTGCTCGCGCGTGCCGCCCGCTTGCCCCGGATTGTTCAAGGACATCTTTGCTTCGGACATCTGGCTCAGAATCCTCACGCGTTCAGCATCGGTCTCAGGTCCTGGGTCTTAGGTCTTGGGCCTTCCTAACACCTAGACCCAATCCCTTCCTCTCAATACTCGGGATCTTTTTTCCAGCCCGTCAGCATGGAGAGAAAATTGTTCCAGCCATGAAGAATCACCATCACCAGATGCCCCAGCACAAAAAACAAAATCGCCCACATCACGGCGAAGTGCCAGATCCGCGCGTAGTGAAATCCTCCCATCATCCATGCCAGCCAGGAGAATTGAATCGGCTTCCATACGGCGAAACCGGTCAGCACCGAAAGGACCCCCAAGCCGATCGCGCTCGTGTAAGCCTGCTTCTGCAGCGGGTTGTAGGCTTCGCGAACCGGCGGCTTCGGCCCGAAAAAGAAATAGTGCTTCACCATCGGCCACACGCCGGGAATGTCTCGCGGAACGAACAACACTTGCTTATAGTTCCCGCTGAACAGTTGATAGCCCAGGTACAAAATACCGGTGCCGAGGTAGATCCACATGAAAGTGAGGTGCCACTGCAACGCTCCCCCCAGCCATCCGCCAATCGCGAATGCCTTCGGCCAATGCAGCAAATCCTTCTGCGGGATCTTGGCGCCGAAGCTGGGAAACGCGCGGAAAATCTGCAGTCCGCTGCCCACCATCACAAAAAGCGCGACGGTATTGATCCAATGGCAGAGGCGCACAATAAACGGATGCTCGTAGACCGCGTGCGCCACCACGATGGGCTCTTCGTCTTTTCCTCTTGATTGAATGATTTCGATCGCACTACCGCTCATGAGCCCCTCCGACGCACGCGCGTGAATCCGACATGAATGCAGCGCTACAAACCGTAGAACCACGAATAGCCCTGGTCTTCCCAGTATCCAACTCGATCGAGTACGTGCGTGACTTTCAAATCGGTTAAGTATTTGGCTTGCTTGTAGCCGACCTTGGTAGGAATGCTGAGACGCAGCGGCGCTCCATGCTCGCGCGTAAGCGGCCGCTCGTACATCTCATAACAAAGCAGAGTTTGGGGATGCAACGCCGTCGCCATGTCGAGCGACTCGTAATAATCATCGGCACAGTTCACCGTAATGTAGCGCGCGGCCGGATCGGCGCCGATCAACTGCAGAAAATCGGAGAGCCGGGCGCCACCGAATCGTCCAATCACGTCCCAGCCTTCCACGCATACATGCCGCGTGTTCTGGCGATAGCGAGGCAGCGCCTGCACCTGCGCCAGTGTGTATTCTCCGGGTTTCTGTACCGCGCCGCTGACGGTCAGCGTCCAGTTCTCGAAGATCACGCCCGGATCATCGACGTCATAGCCGTTGATGGGAAACTTCGTAAATGGAGTGAGGTCGGAATTGTCGAAAGTGGTCGCCAGATGGCCGGAGCGGAACATCCGGGCCGAGGCCCAATCGCTGAAACCCAAGCCCTTCTTCAGCAAACCCTCCTGGAACTTCGGGAGGGCGAAGGCTCCCAACGCAAGCACGGGTGTGAGCTTGAGCAGTTCCCGGCGGCTGACTTGCCGGAACTTTTTTTCATCCATTTTGCGATCGTTGTCCTTCATGAGATGACCTGCAAGAATTTTCCTCCGTCCCAGCCATGGGATTCGCGAGACGCCCGAAAGTTTCGTCCTGGCTCAGTTTGAGAATGATAACGCCCAGCCCCATCGGGCCGCACCTTTTACTAGCCTTTGGAGCATTTTCGAGGCATACTAACGGGAGACTAGCCTCCCCGGCATCGCCCCCCGGTTCGCCAGTCCAGAGCCGGCGCGCTGGTTTCTCAAACCCAGGTTCCCGCATGTCCATGTTGAAGACAATCGTGCCGAAAGCCGACCGCACTCTGGTGCCAAAGCGGCGAAAAATTGGGAAAGAAGATTACCGGCAGCGCGAATTGATGGTGGGCTCGCTGTGCCTCCTTCTGCTGGCCCTTGGCATCGTGCTCTGGCATGATCGCGATTTCTGGTTTCCCGATTCTCCGGACGCGGAGTTTGATCAGCCAGCCGAAAGTTCACCGGTGGCAAGTACAGCTCCGGCCCCCGCGCCCACGATAGCCGCCAAGCTAGCTCCGACCGCCAAACCACAGCACAAAACTCGGCGCGCCGCGCGGAAAACTTACTTCGCAAGTCTGGCCGCGGCTCCCACGTCGGAGAGTTCCCCGCCGCCCGTGGCGATAACTAGCCGGACTGTCCTGCCTCCGCTGGAAGTAGAAGTAGTAGCTGGCGACTCGCATCATGTACTCCGGCCCGGCAGCAATTCCGTGCGTGTGGATTTACAGCCCGGCGATTCGTCGCAGCCTGCCCCTGAAACAGCCACCCGGGCCGACGCCGAGACTGCGGCCAGCGTCACCAGTAACGCTTCGGAGCGCGTGCAGATGTCCGCCAACGCATCCGCAATCGTGACCAGCCCGGTGAAGCCCAGCTATCCGCTCCTGGCGCGGCAGATGAAGGTGCAGGGTTCTGTAATTCTGAAAGCGTTGATCGGCAGGGATGGAATCATCCAGAATTTGCGAGTGGTGAGTGGGCCGCACATCCTGGCTTCCGCCGCTCAGGACGCCGTCCGGCAATGGCACTTCAAACCCCACCTGGAGGGCAGTGAAGCTGTCGAAACCGAGGCCAAGATCACTGTGAACTTCACCATTTCGACCAACTGACCCGGGCTCCCGACGCGATTCGTTATCAAGCCTCAGGTCTTCGGTCTCAGGCAAACGCGAAGGCCTGAAGCCGATGACCTAAGACTAACTTTCACGATTTTGCAGCCCAAAATACGAACGCCCCGATCTCTTGCGAGATCAGGGCGCCCGGGCAGCCCTCCCCCCGAACTGCTCGCCTGTGAAACTACACTTTCGACGAAATTCTGAAAATGGCACTCTGGTGCCATCCCCCGGGCTCCGAAGTGCTACCCCTGTGACCTGCTAATCCCCCGCGTTTTAGCCGGCTTCACTGCTCCCAGCGATGCCGACGCTTAAGTTAGGGAGCCTCTTCGCCGATGGACACACTAGCCATCAGCGTCGGCCATCGGTCCTATGCCAGCGTTTAAAGATCCCAAGATTTACCGCGACATCCTCGACGGGCTGCAAATCGGGGTCAGCGTTCTCGATCTGGACCGGAAAATTGTTTTCTGGAGCGATGGAGCCGAACAGATCACGGGTTACTCGCGAATCGATGTTCTCGGGCACTCCTGCGCGGAGAATATTCTTCTCCATTGCAACGAGAAAAGCTGCGAAATGTGCACGGGACGCTGCCCTTTGGCCGCCGCATTCCACGATGCTGTCCCCGTGGAGGCGATGAGCTTTATCCATCACCGATCCGGACACTGGGCCCCGGTTCACACTTGGGCAATCCCGCTGCGGGACGAGCATGGCTCCATCATCGGCATCATCCAGACTTTTGAAAGCGAATTTGCGGGAAATGGCCCCAGCCCGAACGACCGGAGCCTGAAGGAGCGCGGCTGCCTGGATCGCGCGACCGAATTACCTAATCACGCCGTGATGCAATCACGCCTGCGGGAAATGCTCGGGACCTTTGCGGAACTCCGAATTCCTCTGGGCGTGGTTTGTCTGGAGGTCCATGAACTCAGCCAATTCCGCGCTCGCTACGGGCAGGAAGCGGCTGCGTCCATATTGCGGGTATTGGCTCGCACCCTAAGAAATGCGATTTGGCCGACGGACTATGTCGGACGGTGGACTGAGGACCGGTTTTTGGTGATTTTGAATGGCTGCTCGGAAGATGCTCTGCGAGCGGTCAGCGAACGAATCTTGAAGATGACCACCAGCGCCACCATCGAGTGGTGGGGAGAGGAATTGTCGGTGGCGATTCTGATCGCGAGCGCGGCGGCTGTCGCAGGCGATACCGTCGAATCGTTGTTGCTGCGAGCCGAAGACGCGCTCAAAGGAAAACTCGTCGCCCAGGTCGACCGCCGTGTCGTGGCGGCCGATCCGCCGTCGAGGCGTTGAGTCTCGCGAGTGAACCATGTTTGCGATTATTGGCATTGTCGTGGTTTTCGGCTGTGTGGTGGGCGGCTATCTGATGGAGCACGGCAACCTCCGCGTGCTGATTCAGCCGGCCGAACTCCTTACCATCGGCGGAGCCGCCATTGGCACCGTTCTCATTGCCAATCCACTTCATATCCTTAAGAAGATCGCCGCAGGAATCGGTGGCGTCTTTGGTGGTTCCAAATACACCAAGCAGGCCTACATCGATTCCCTGAAGATGATGTACGAATTGCTGAACAAAGCCCGGAAAGATGGCTTGATGGCGCTCGAGAACGATGTCGAAGAGCCAGACAAAAGCCCCATCTTCTCCAAGGGTCCTGCGGTTCTCAAAAACCATCACGCCCGGGACTTCGTCTGTGATTCCTTGCGCATGGCGATCACCGGCGTGGACGCTTTCGATCTTGACCAGGTGCTGGACCTGGATCTTGAGGTTCACCACCATGACGGCGAGCAGCCCACCTCAGCTCTTACCAGCGTGGCTGATTCCCTGCCGGGTCTCGGCATTGTCGCTGCGGTTCTCGGCATCGTCATCACCATGAGCGCAATGGGCGGCCCTCCCGAAGAGATCGGAAAAAAGGTCGCGGCCGCGCTGGTCGGCACTTTTCTCGGAATTTTACTCTGCTACGGCCTCGTTGGCCCCATCGCCTCCAACATGGTCAAAATCGCAAGCGACGAGCATGCCTACCTCTACGTCTTGCGCGTCCTGATTGTTTCTTTTCTGAAAGGCACCGCGCCAATCATGGCCGTAGAAGTGGCAAGGCGCGCCGTGCCGGGTCATGTGCGGCCTTCCTTCAGAGAAGTAGAAGCGGCGTGCCGCAACCGGACGGCCACAGACGACACTGCGGCCACTCCTGACGCCGCGGCCGCATCCGGGTAACCTGCGCGGGTAGAAATTTTATGGACAAGACACGTCCCATCATCATCCTGAAGAAAAAAGGCGGGCACGGCGGCCATCATGGCGGAGCCTGGAAAGTCGCCTACGCCGATTTCGTGACCGCGATGATGTCTCTGTTCATCGTCTTGTGGCTGCTCAGTTCCAGCAAGAAAGTGCAGGAGGCCGTGGGTGGCTACTTCAAAGATCCGACCGGCACTTCAGCGAAGATGGGTTCAAGCCTGGCTGGCTCCGGCGAGAATTTCACTCTCACCCGAGACAATATGCCCAAGCTGAAGGACCAACTGGAACAAAAGATTCGGCAGATGGATGACTTCGCCAAACTGCAAAGCCACGTTGAGATGACCGTCACCAGCGAAGGCCTTCGCATTGAACTCATGGAATCTCTTTCCGGAACATTCTTCGACAGCGGACGTCCCGAACTCAACGCCGACGGCCGCGAATTGCTGATCCGGCTGGCGCAGGAACTGGGCAAGCTTCCCAACAAGATTTCCATCGAAGGCCATACTGATTCCAAGCCCTACGCCACAACCGGAAACTACAGCAACTGGGAGCTTTCGAGCGATCGTGCCAACGCTGCACGCCGCTTGATGCAAGCCAACGGAGTGGGCACGGACCAAGTCACCCAGGTTCGCGGTTTTGCCGATCAGCGACTTCGCAAACCCGAGGATCCCTTCGACCCTTCGAACCGCCGCATTTCGCTGATCGTGCAATACATCGTGAAAAACAACGACGACGAAGAAGATGCCAAGCCCTCCGCCGGAAGCGAACCGAAAAAATCAGAGGAAAATAACTCCACCGCGCCGCAAGCGAATCAGACCAAGAAAGAATGACTGCTCTCCTAAGGCCTTGAACTAACTTTACAGACTCCCCGCGCTCCTGCGGAAACTCGCCCTGTATAATCGCCGCTTTGATCTTGCCCCGTAGGAGCTCTTTCATGAAGAAGTTCGCCCGTCTGGCGTGCCTTCTGTTGGTGATGGCACCGGTTGTAACCTTGTGGTCGCAGGACCAGGACAAAGAAAAAGTCGATCTGGAGACCATTACCCGTATCCGCTACGAAGGGTTTCACAATTCCAAGGTCATGGACTATGCCACGGGTCTGATCGACTCGATCGGCGAGCGGCTCACCGGCTCCCCGAACATGAAGCGCGCCAACGCGTGGACGCGCGACCAGCTCGCCGCCATGGGTCTCTCGAACGCGCATCTCGAGCCCTGGGGACCATTCGGCCGCGGCTGGGCCAACCAATATGTTAACGTGCGCATGACGTCACCCGACGTCGTTACCCTGCTCGCCTATCCGAAAGCATGGACGCCCGGCACCAAAGGAGTGGTCCAAGGCAAATGCGTCCGCGCCACCATTGACGACCAGAAAGTCTTCGACAAATACAAAGGGAAGCTCGCCGGAATGATCGTGATCTTGGGGGCTGATGTTGATGTAAAGCCCATCACCGAAGCTCCCTACAAACGCTTGAGTGATGACGACCTTGCCAAGCTAGCTGACTTCCAGATTCAGGGCGAGCATCCTGCCTTCCGCTTCGCCGACTTTGTGAAGCGTCAGCAATTCATCAAGGACTTGAATCAATTCCTCGCCGACGAAAAGGTTCTGGCTGTCATCGATCACAGCCGCATGACCTCAGGCGGTGGTACCGTGTTTGTCCAGTCCGGCGGATCCTACAAGACCGGAGAGACCACCACAGTCCCTCAGCTCACCATGGCGCTCGAGCACTGGACGCGCATCGTGCGGCTGCTGCAGCAAAAGAAAGATGTTTCTTTGGAGCTGAACGTCACGAACACCTTCTACGACGATGACCCCATGCAATACGACACCATCGCCGAGATTCCGGGCAGCGATAAGAAAGATGAACTCGTGATGCTGGGCGCACACCTCGATTCGTGGCACGCCGGCACGGGCGCCACCGACAACGGAGCCGGAACCATTGTCATGATGGAGGCCGTTCGGATTCTGAAAGCTCTCGACATCAAGCCTCGCCGCACCATCCGCATCGGCTTATGGAGTGGAGAAGAACAAGGTCTTCTCGGCTCGCAAGGTTACGTTCAAAATCATTTCGGAGCGCGTCCACCCATGGACGATCCGGGCATGAAAGGCATGCCGACTCTGCTCCGCCGCGAAGCTGGAGACGTTACAGTGAAGCCCGAGCAGGCTAAGGTCTCCGTCTATTTCAATGTCGATAACGGCAGCGGCAAAATTCGCGGCGTGCACCTGCAGGAGAACGAAGCCGTCGCACCCATCTTCGAAGCCTGGATGAAGCCCTTTAACGACCTCGGCATGACCACACTCACCATGCGCGACACCGGAGGCACCGACCATCTCTCTTTCGATGCCGTCGGCATTCCGGGATTCCAGTTCATTCAGGATCCCATCGAATACGAAACCCGCACGCATCACTCGAACATGGATGTCTACGACCGCCTGCAGCCAGACGACCTCAAGCAGATTGCCGTGATCGTCGCCGGCTTCGTCTACGACGCCGCCATGCGGGACCAGATGCTTCCGCGCAAGCCGATCGAAAAAGGTGTGCCCCGAGAGCCGGAGAAAAATTAGCCACGCAACTCTTGCGCCCAAAAATCAACGCACAAGAGTGTGTAGCAGTTACGCGATGAACAAAATAGAGCCTCGCTCCAATTCGGAACACTCCACTCTTCCGTTTCGTCAAAACTAAAAAAAGTTGCGCCGACGACCCCTGCGGAGGACTAGAATTGTGTGTTCCCGATAATTATGTCCGCTGCGCTAAAAATCTTGCCTTCATACGACCGAACCACCGGGCAGATCTTCCCGGAATTTGGAAAGCGAGTATGCCCTCATATGTATCGAAGCCAGCGCCCCCCAACCAGGACAAACGCTGGAAGCTGGTGGACGCGACTATGCGCCGCCAGGGTCAGCAGTCACGTGGCCTGATTGAAACTCTGCACACCGTGCAGGAAGCGTTCGGCTATCTGGATGTCCCCGCCCTGCGTTATGTCGCCATGTCGTTGCGTGTGCCCTTAAGCCGAGCCTACGGCGTCGCCACTTTCTACCATTTCTTTACTCTCAAGCCGGCTGGCGAACACACCTGCGTCATTTGTATGGGGACGGCGTGCTATATCAAGGGCGCGCCGCAGTTGCTGCGTGCGGTCGAGCACGATTTGGGAATCGTTGCTGGTGAGACTACGCCCGACAAGAAAGTCTCCCTCTTGACGGCGCGCTGCCTCGGATCCTGCGGGCTCGCGCCAGCCGTGGTATATGACCAGGAAGTCGCCGGGAAGGTTGGGGTTCCCGGGTTGCAACAGCGACTCAAGCAGTGGACGCAACCATGATTACTAGGAACATGACTGTGGAAGAACATGACTCCTGAAGAACTCGATCAGATCGCTGAAACCGAACGCGCCGCGCAAAGCCAATTCCCGCAGCAAGTACGGGTATGTGTCGCGGCCGGCTGTATTTCCTGCCAGAGCCAGAGCGTGAAAGACGCGCTGGATCAGGAAGTCGAACGGCGCGGCACGAAGCAGCAGTGCCGGGTGAAGGGCGTAGGTTGCATGGGATTGTGTGCGGAAGGGCCGCTGGTTTCAACCAGCACCGGGGTGCTTTACCAGCATGTGGCGGCGGGCGACGCCGCGGCGGTTCTCGATAGCTTGGAAGGGCCGGCAGTAGCCAACCTGGTTTGTCCCACGAACGTCCCCTTCTTTGAGCGGCAGAAAAAAATTGTGCTGGAGAACTGCGGCGTCATCGATCCCGAGAGGATCGAAGATTACATCGCCGTCGAAGGTTACACCGCGCTGATCAAAGCCGTCACCGAAATGTCGCCGCGCGAAGTCATTGAGCAGGTCACCAAGAGCGGCCTGCGCGGCCGTGGCGGCGCGGGTTATCCCACTGGATTGAAGTGGAGCACAGTAGCAAAATCCGTGGGCACGCAGAAATATGTGATTTGCAACGCCGACGAAGGCGATCCCGGCGCTTTCATGGATCGCAGCGTCTTGGAAAGTGACCCTCACCGCGTTCTTGAAGGCATGCTGATTGCGGCCTACGCAGTGGGAGCGTCCGAAGGTTATATCTACGTGCGCGCCGAATATCCCCTCGCCATCAAGCGATTGCGCAATGCGATTCGCCAGGCCGAGCGCGCTGGCTTGCTCGGCGCGAATATCTGTGGCACGCGCTTCAGTTTGCGTCTGGACCTGCGGCTGGGCGCGGGCGCATTCGTCTGCGGAGAAGAGACCGCGCTGATCGCATCGGTGGAGGGCAAGCGCGGAACTCCCCGACCGCGTCCTCCTTATCCCGCGATGGAAGGATTGTTCGGCCAGCCAACCCTCATCAACAACGTCGAGACCTACGCCAACATCGCTCCCATCATTCGCAACGGCGGCGAGTGGTACGCGCAGATCGGGACAGAGAAAAGTAAGGGAACAAAAGTATTCGCGCTGGCCGGGAGTGTGCAGAACACCGGCCTGGTAGAAGTTCCGATGGGGATTAGCCTCCGCGAGATGGTCTTTGAAATCGGCGGCGGCATTCCGCAAGGCCGCAAGTTCAAAGCCGTGCAGACCGGTGGGCCCTCCGGCGGGTGCCTGCCTGAATCCTGCCTCGACATGCCCGTCGATTATGAGTCGCTGGTGCGCGCCGGCTCGATCATGGGCTCGGGCGGAATGATCGTCATGGACGAAAGTTCCTGCATGGTCGATGTCGCGAAGTATTTCATGGATTTCTGCATGACCGAATCCTGCGGAAAGTGTATTCCCTGCCGGGTCGGCACCTATCAGATGCACCGCATTCTTACCTCGATCAGCACCATGAGCGCGACCCCGCAGGATATGGCCATGCTGGAGCAACTCTGCGACCTGCTGAAACACACCAGTCTGTGCGGGTTAGGGCAGTCGGCGCCGAACCCGGTGGTGAGCACGCTCCGTTCGTTTGGCGAGGAGTATCGCGCCCACATCGATGACCATAAATGTCCCGCCGGCGTCTGCGGCCGTCCGGAGAATGGAGATCAGCCATGAGCCCGACCACGAGCGTCAAGACGCTTAAGATCGATGGCCGGGACCTGAGCGGCCGCCAGGACGAGAGCATCATGGATGTGGCCCGCCAGAATGGAATTTTTGTCCCTCGCCTCTGTGAGATGGACGGTCTCTCGGACGTGGGCGCTTGCCGCATGTGTCTGGTCGAAGTTAAGGGACAGAACCGCTTGCTTCCCGCATGTGTTACCGCGGTCGAAGAAGGAATGGAAGTCACCACCAACTCCGAGCGCCTGCAAAAATACCGCAAGATGATCCTGGAGCTGCTTTTCTCCGAACGCAATCACATTTGCTCGGTGTGCGTCTCGAACGGCCACTGTGAGATGCAGATGCTGTCGCAGAGGCTGGAGATCACGCACGTCCAATTCCCCTACCGCTATCCGAAAATGGAGGTCGACGCTTCGCACGATCGCTTCGTCATCGATCATAACCGTTGCATTCTATGTACCCGCTGCGTGCGGGTGTGTGACGAAATCGAAGGCGCGCACACCTGGGACATCATGGGCCGCGGCATCGACGCCAAAGTCATCACCGACTT
>Ga0209656_10000311_pt1 | contig 32925 bp, 41 predicted proteins | sample BogFormECP12_OM2_FD_188239 | JGI IMG/M metagenome (GOLD analysis project Ga0209656, IMG submission 188239) | Bog forest soil microbial communities from Calvert Island, British Columbia, Canada - ECP12_OM2 (SPAdes) (version 2) | ecosystem: Environmental > Aquatic > Freshwater > Wetlands > Bog ...
CCATTGCCGCTGCTTTCTCGCAGCGGACATGGCAATGGATGTCGATCGTGAACCATTTACCGCGGGCGTGGACGGGACCCGGAAAGCGGCCGGCCAGCGGCTCCATTCCCGGCGGCAGGCATTTGAAAAGAATATCCTCTCCCGGGCGGCTCATTCCGGCCTCCTCGGGATCTCGATATTCAACAGCCGCGCGGCGTTGCCGCCGAGGATCGCCCGCCGCTCGTTGTCATCGAGCCCGCGGGCACCCTCGATAAAGCCGATCGGGTCGACCTCGCCCATATCGGCGGGGTAATCGGTGCCCACCAGCACATGGTCGGCGCCGTATTGCTCGACCAGATATTCGAGCTGATGGTGCGTGAAGACGATCGTGTCAAAATAGAGCCGCTTCAGGTAAGTCGTCGGCATCAGATTTATTTTTTCGCAGCAGTCGGGGCGCGCCGCCGCCGCGTGGTCGATCCGGCCGGAATAGGCCGGCAGGTAGCCGCCGCCATGCGCCACGACGAGCTTCAGGTTGGGGTGGTCGTGCAACACGCCGCCAAAGATCAGGTGATGAATGGCAACAGTCGAATCGAGCGGATTGCCGATCACATTGACGAGATAATGGTCGGCAAAGCGCCGCGCCTCGGGAAACCCGGTCGGGTGCATGAAGACGAGGAGACCGAGTTCCTCGATGCGGGCGAAGATCTTGCGAAACCGGTCGGCCGAGAAATCCTCGCCGGCGACGTTGGTCGCAATCTCGATGCCGGGAAAGCCGAGCGATTTATGGATGCGGTCGAGCTCGGCCACCGCCAGGTCGGGCGCCTGAAACGGCACGGTGCCGAGCGCTGTGAAGCGATCGGGATGTCGGCCCACGATGTCAGCGAGATTGTCGTTGACGACCCGCGCGGTGGCGATCCCGAGATCGGGGTCCGCGGCGTAATAGGTCTGGTTCGGCGAGGGCGAGATCGCCTGGATGTCGATCCCCATCCGATCCATGTCGGCGAGCCGTTTCTCGACCGAAGTAAATTGGATGCGGGTCCGCTCCGCCTGGTGCCGGTTGACCTCGCGCGTGCGCTGGTTGGCGTACTCCTCCCGCGGATGGCGCGTCGCCGCCGCATGGCCCGCGACCATTTCCGCGGCCTTCGGCGTCAACACATGGCAGTGAATGTCGACGGTAAACCATTTGCCGCGTGCATGGGCCGGACCCGGGAAACGGCCCGGAATTTCCGCCCCCGGCGGCAGGCATTTGAACAGCATCTCGCGCCCCCTCCTCGGTTCGAGGCATTTTAGTACGATAATCGGCCCCACCCCAATCCTGTCCCGGCCGGTCTTTTCCCCTATCGCGTGCCGATCCCGGTCCGCCGCGCCTGACGTCGCAGTCCAACGTGCACGGGGGCCCCAGCATTGAAATCGACATCGAACGGTGACATTATGATGCCGTTCGCGTCGAAAGGAATGAAATGCGCACGACCCTCGCACTCGATGATGAGTTGCTGGAAAAGGCTCAGGCCTACACTGGGCTACGTGAGAAGTCAGCATTGGTCCGTGAAGCGCTCCGAGCGTTGATCGAACGCGAGAGCGCGCGCCGCTTGGCGTGTCTAGGCGGAAGCGAGCCCGATCTGGTAGCGGCGCCGCGGCGGCGACCAAACCCCGGATGATCCTGTTAGATACATCGGTGTGGGTCGACCATCTGCGGGTCGGTGATGCCGTGCTCGAGCATCTACTCGATCGTGGGGCGGTTCTCGGACATCCTTTCGTGATTGGCGAACTCGCGCTCGGCAATCTCCGGCAACGTGATCTCGTTCTGAAAGCGCTGCGGGAGTTGCCCCGGGCAACCGTCGCGGCGGACGAGGAGGTGCTCCACTTGATTGATCGCCGGGCGCTTTACGGGCTCGGCATCGGGTATGTCGATGCCCATTTGCTGGCAGCCGTTCGACTGACGACCGGCGCCAGGTTGTGGACACGGGACAGGCGCTTACAAGCCATCGCGACGCAGCTGGGCTTGGCCGCGGCATCGCAGCCTTGAGCGGCGGCGGCCATCGCGAAAAAAAGCTACGCTGCCTCTTCTTCGGCTTCGCCCTCGGTTCCGGTCGGGCCGGAATCCTTGCCCTTGGCCTCGGGGTCGCGGTCGACGAACTCGATGACCGCCATCGCGGCGTCGTCGCCATAGCGGTAGCCGGCCTTGATGATGCGGGTATAGCCGCCCGGCCGGCTGACGTAGCGCTCCGCCAGCGTCGTCATCAGCTTGTCAGCCAAGCTTGCGTCCTGCAGCGCGGCGATTGCCCGGCGACGGTTGGCGAGACCGCCATGCTTGCCGAGGGTAATCAGCCGCTCGACAAACGGGCGGAGATCCTTCGCCTTGGGCAGGGTCGTTTTGATCTGCTCATGCTTGATCAGCGCGGCAGCGAGGTTCTCGAACATCGCCTTGCGATGGGCGGATTTGCGGCTGAGGCCGCGGCCGTGCAGGCGGTGGCGCATCGGAGTTGGGTCCTCAATAGGGCTCGTCGAGCCGTTTGGCCAATTCCTCGATGTTCTCGGGCGGCCAGTTCGGAATCTCCATGCCGAGATGGAGCCCCATCTGGGCCAGGACCTCCTTGATCTCGTTCAAGGATTTGCGTCCGAAATTGGGGGTCCGCAGCATTTCGGCCTCGGACTTCTGAACCAGGTCGCCGATATACACGATATTGTCGTTCTTCAGGCAGTTGGCGGAGCGCACCGAAAGCTCGAGCTCGTCGACCTTGCGCAGCAGGTTCTTGTTGAACGGCAGCTCGCTCGGCCGGACATCTTCAGAGGGGTGGCGCGGCTCTTCGAAATTGATGAAGAGCTGCAGCTGATCCTGCAGGATGCGCGCGGCGAGCGCCACCGAGTCTTCGGGGGTGACGGCGCCGTTGGTCTCGACCCGGAGCGCCAGCCGGTCATAATCGGTGACTTGGCCGACGCGGGTATTCTCGACCCGGTAGGACACCTTGCGCACCGGGCTGAACAGCGCATCGACCGGGACGAGGCCGATCGGCGCGTCCTCCGGCCGATTTTGCGTAGCCGGAACATAGCCCTTGCCGTTCTCGACGGTCAGCTCCATCGCGATCCTGGCACCGCTGTCGAGCGTGCAGATCACGAGTTCGGGGTTCATGATATCGATGTCGTGGCCGGTCTCGATCGCGCCGGCGCGGACTTCGCCGGGTCCGTTGGCACGCAGCCGCATGCGCTTCGGACCCTCGCCGTACATCCGCAGATCGATGCTCTTGACGTTGAGGACGATGTCGGTCACGTCTTCGAGCACGCCGGGGAGCGAAGAAAATTCGTGCAATACCCCCTCGATCTGCATCGAGGTGACCGCGGCACCCTGCAGCGAGGACATCAGCACGCGCCGCAGCGCATTCCCCAATGTCAGGCCGAAGCCGCGTTCCAGGGGCTCGGCGACGACCGTGGCGACGCGCTTGGGGTCGTCGCCCGGCTCTACCGACAGCTGTTTCGGTTTGATCAGTGTTTGCCAATTTCTCTGAAGCACGAATCGTCCCTCGGTCATTTAATGCGGATTTTCATCCGGAAAAATCAGCCCGCCGGCCGCCAAAAGGCGTCCGGCGCTTTGCTCGACGGGCCCGCCGTGACCGGCGGGCTGGCTTTTCGCGTCAGACTCGACGCCGCTTGGGCGGACGGCACCCATTATGGGGGATCGGCGTCACGTCGCGAATCGAGGTGACCGCAAAGCCGACCGCCTGCAACGCGCGCAATGCGGATTCGCGCCCCGAACCGGGTCCTTTGACCTCGATGTCGAGGGTGCGCATGCCGTGCTCCATGGCTTTGCGTCCGGCGTCCTCGGCCGCGACCTGCGCCGCGTAGGGCGTCGATTTCCGCGATCCCTTGAAGCCCTGGCTGCCTGACGAGGACCACGCAATCGTATTGCCCTGGGCATCGGTGATTGTGATCATCGTGTTGTTGAACGTGGCGTTCACATGGGCCGTGCCCGAGGTGATGTTTTTCCGTTCGCGCCGACGCAGGCGCGGCGCCGCTGCCGCCGTTCTTGCCATGTATTCCTTTCCGCCGTTTGGTTCGAGCCGTGGCCTCTATTTCTTCTTGCCGGCAATCGGCCGGGCCGGCCCCTTGCGCGTCCGCGCGTTCGTATGGGTGCGCTGCCCACGCACCGGCAGCCCCTTGCGGTGGCGCAGCCCGCGGTAGCAGCCGAGATCCATCAAGCGCTTGATGTTCATCGCAACTTGCCGCCGCAGGTCACCCTCGACTGTGTATTCGCGGTCGATCAGCTCGCGGACGCGCAATACCTCGTCGTCGGTCATCTCGTGCACGCGCCGCTCGGTCGGAATGCCGACCCGGCTGCAGATCTCGATGGCCTTGGTCCGCCCGATGCCGTGGATGTATGTCAGCCCGATCGGTACCCGCTTTTGATTTGGAATATTGACGCCGGCAATCCGCGCCACCTGCGCTTCTCCTCAAAAGAACAAAGATGTGGGCTGCTTCGAACTTTCGCAAGGGCAGCAGATTATAGGGATCGCGCCGCTGCCGTCAACCCCGGCCTACCGGTGGTTCTATTCGGCGGCTATCCTCGGCAGATTGGCTAACGCAGTGTTGAGCTCAGCCTCGTTATAGGCGTGATCCTCGAGCCTACCCGCCTGGAAATCGATGTAGGCCTGCATGTCGAAGTGACCGTGACCGCAAAGGTTGAACAGGATCGTGCGCGAGACGCCTTCCTCTTTGCAGCGCAGCGCCTCCTCGACCGCCCCGTGCACCGCATGATTGGCTTCCGGGGCCGGTAGGATGCCCTCGGTGCGGGCGAACTGAATGCCGGCCTCGAAGCAGCTCAATTGCGTGTAGGCTCGGGACTCGATCAGATTGAGCTCCTGCAGAAGGCTCACCAGCGGCGCCATCCCGTGATACCGCAACCCGCCGGCATGAAACCCCGGCGGCACAAAGGTCGAACCGAGCGTGTGCATCTTGACGAGCGGCGTCAGATGCCCGGTGTCGCCGAAATCATAGGCATACTTGCCGCGCGTCAGGCTCGGGCACGCGGACGGCTCGCAGGCGATGACGCGCGGCCTCGCCCCGCCGCGCAGGCCCGTGCCGATAAACGGGAAAGCTATGCCGGCGAAATTGCTGCCGCCGCCGGTGCAGCCTACGATGATGTCCGGATAGTCGCCGGCCATCTCGAGCTGCGCCATCGCCTCCTGGCCGATCACGGTCTGGTGCAGCAATACATGGTTGAGGACGCTGCCGAGGGCATATTTGGTGTCGGCGCGTTGTGCGGCGACTTCGACCGCCTCGCTGATGGCGATCCCGAGACTGCCCGGAGAATCCGGATGTTCCGCCAGGATCTGCCGCCCGGCATTGGTTTCGTCGCTGGGGCTTGCCACGCACTGGGCACCCCAAGCCTCCATCAGCGCCTTGCGGTAGGGCTTCTGGTCGAAGCTGACGCGCACCATGTAGACGCGCACCTCGAGCCCGAACAAGGCGCCGGCAAAGGCCAGCGCCGAACCCCATTGCCCAGCGCCGGTCTCGGTCGTGAGCCGTTTGACGCCGGCTTCCTTGTTGTAGAAGGCCTGCACTACGGCGGTGTTCGGCTTGTGGCTGCCGGCCGGGCTGACGCCTTCGTATTTGTAATAGATCTTGGCGGGGGTATCGAGGGCCCGCTCCAACCGGCGGGCACGATAGAGCGGCGAGGGGCGCCACTGCCGGTAGACCTCGCGGACCGGTTCCGGAATTTCGATCGTTTGCTCCGTCGCCACTTCCTGCGCGATCAGCGCCATCGGGAACAGCGGCTCCAGATCCTGCGGCCCGATCGGCTTATTTGTGCCGGGGTGCAGCACCGGGTCGGGTCGCCGCGGCAAGTCGGCGACAATATTGTACCATTCCTTCGGCAGCCGCTCCTCGTCGAGCGTGTACTTAACGGTATCCGACATCGATCTCTTCTCCGGGATCCGCCGAATAGGGCCGGCGGTCGCGCCGCAAGCCGTCTGCTCAGACGGTCGGCTTGATGTTCTGGTTGAGCCGGAACAAGTTCGTCGGATCGTATTTCTTCTTGAGGGCAACGAGCCGATCGTAGTTATGCCGATAGGCGGCTCTGATCCGTGTACCTTCCTCTGCGTCCAGGTGGTTGACATACACGTCGCCGCTCGCAAAGGGCTCCACCGCAGACCAGAACTCGAGGGTCCATTGGATGTGACCGGCAGACTCTGTCGTATCCATCCATTGTGAAATGACGTCGTAATCCCACTGGTCATCGCGCAGACCGAAGGCGGTCTCGTTCGGGTCCACACGAGTCGCGGCGCCGTGCAGGTGGAAGAACAGGACCATAGACATCGGCGAGAGCATCTTCGCCGACCGCGCGATCATGATTTCCAGCAAGTCGTCCCCGAGCTCTTTCAAGAAGCTGGATTTCCAATAGCGCTGAACCCCGCCATAAGGGACCGCGGCATCGAACAACGTGTTCAGCTGCACGTAGGAGATCGGCGCGATCGTATCGACCAGCGGCGAACCGAATTTGCGGACGGGCGCCACGAGCGCCTCGCCTTCCGCGAGATCCCCGATGTAGCCGACGACGAGCGCGACGACCGGAGCGCCATCGGACGAGGTCATCAGCGCCGCGACGGCGGTCAGCCCGTCGGGACTGCTGCGCGCATAATCGCGATAGAAGCGCAGCACTTCCTTGGCCTTGACCATCGGGTGGACGACCATTTCGGCGAGCACCGGACCAACCGGGTGAACCCGATACTCGAACGATGTAACGACGCCGAAATTGCCGCCGCCGCCGCGCAGGCCCCAGAAGAGGTCCGGGTTATCTTTCGGGCTGGCCGTCAGGACCTGCCCGTTGGCCGTGACAATGTCGGCCGACAGCAGGTTGTCGCAGCTGAGCCCATGCTTGCCCCCCAGCCAGCCGAGGCCGCCGCCGAGGGTTAGTCCGGCAATGCCCGTGGTCGAGACCACCCCGCCAGTGCTGGCCAAGCCGAAGGCCTGGGTTTCGCGGTTGTATTCCCCCCAGGTGAGCCCCGCCTCGGCGCGCGCCGTGCCCCTGACCGGATCGACCCTGACGCTCTTCATCGGCGACAGGTCGATCATCAGACCGCCCTCGCAGACGGCGTTGCCGGTAATATTATGGCCGCCGCCGCGCACCGCCACCAGCAGCTCGTGGTCGCGGGCAAAGCGCACCGCGGCGATCACATCGGCGACCCCCGTGCAGCGGGCGATCAGCGCCGGACGCCGATCGATCATACCGTTCCAGACCTTGCGCGCCTCGTCGTAACCGTTGTCGCCGGGGCGCAATAGCGGCCCGCGCAGACCTGCCGCAAAGCCCTGCACCGTGGCCTCTTCGAGGATTGTATCGGCGCCTTCGCTGGTGACGACCCGCATGTCTGTCATTGCTGTTCCTCCCTGGTGTATTCGTGGTCGATTGCGCCGCGGTCCTCGCTCACCGCCCCTCAACCGCTTGCCGGCGGTTTCCAGATGCCGCGTTCCTGCATGAGCCGGACCTGGCGGTCGATCACCTCCCGCCGGTATTCGGCATGCCGCCCTGGAACCTTGTGGAGATACAGGTTCTTGGGGTAGATCGGCTGCTCGTAGATGATCTGAGCCAGTTCGGCACGGATGTCCTTGGGCCAGTTCGTGACTTGCGCCGATTGGCGGTGATGCCGCAGCGCCTCGATGTTGATCACCCCGGCAACGAAGGTCGAGCCGTTCGTGTCGCGCTGCTTGCCGACGATCGCGCCGCGGTAGTCGACGATCATCGACTGGCCGCCGCCGGCATCGATAGGCGTTTCGCTGTCCGGGTGTAGGTGATAGCCGCCGATATTGGGTGCGACGACGTACATATTGTTCTCGAGCGCCCGCGCCCGGTTTGAGATCTCGAAAAAATCGTTCTCCGTGAAAGGCGCGGGGAGCGAGGCGCGATAGACCACCTCGGCGCCGTTGAGGGCGAGACCGCGGCCGTTCTCGGGGTAATTGCCCTCCATCGCCATCATGATTCCCAAGCGCCCGATCGCGGTGTCGGCGACCGGCCAGAAGGCCTGCAGAGTGCGGCCGTATTTCTCGACCCACCAGTCAAACAGATCGTGCGGCGAGATCGAGCGCTCGCAGGGCAGCAGCGCCGAGATCTTGTAATGCTTCAGAACGACCGCGCCATCCGGATCGACAACGAAGCCGACATTGAAAAAGCGGTCGGGCCAGTCCTCGTGACGAGCCTTGGCCTGGGCCATGACGAACACGCCCCAGCTCCGCGCGAGCCGCCCCAGGCGATCCGTCTCAGGACCCGGAATGTCGATCGCGCAGTAGCGCGCAAATTCGGCGTGGTCGACGTCGAGGACCTCGTCGTTGAAACCCTGAAGCGCGCCCTCGGGAATGGCGACAAGGCGAACTGGAATGTCGAGATTGGATAACCAGAAAGCCGCCTTTGTCAGGCTTTCGAGGTGCTCCAGGTTCTTCTCGATGTCCTCGCGGCGGCGGATGCCCCAGAAGCTCGGGATCAACCCCACAGCGGTGTAAGGTTCGATCATTCCGATCCCCGTCCGAATGTTGGCCCAGGGAGAGGATGTCAGAGATCGGCAGTCAGGGCTATCCTCGAAGGATGTTGTCGATCTCGCTCGTCACCGCGTCGATATCGGCCATGCCATCGACCCGGCGCAGAATGCCGCGATCACGATAATAGGGCAGGATCGGCGCGGTCTGACGGTGATACACCTCAAAGCGGGCCTTAACGGCCTCGGGCCTGTCGTCGGCGCGGCGGACGAATTCGGTGCCGCCGCATACGTCGCAGATCCCCTCGCGACTCGGCCGGTTATACCGGTCGTGATAGCTCGCCCCGCACTGGCTGCAGGTGAACCGCCCCGACAGCCGATCTACCAGCGCCGCTTCGTCGACATCGAGCAAGATCACGTGGTCGAGCTTCAGGTCGTGCTCCGCGAGCATCGCGTCGAGCGCTCTTGCCTGCGGCACGTTGCGGGGAAAGCCATCGAGGATGAAGCCTCGACCGCAATCCGGCTGCCGGATACGCTGGTCGATCATTTCGACGATGATGTCGTCGGGCACGAGCTGTCCGGAGTCCATGATGGCTTTGACGCGACGTCCGAGCTGGGTGTCCGAGTCGGTCGTCGCGCGCAGCATGTCGCCGGTGGACAGCTGGACGATGCCGTGGGTCTGCTCGATCCGCTTTGCCTGGGTGCCTTTCCCCGACCCCGGCGGACCGAGCAGGATGGTGTTCATCCGCGGCGCCCCCTCAGCTTCGCCTTCCTGATCAGGCCTTCATATTGATGGGCGAGCAGGTGCGAGTGGATCTGCGCCACGGTATCCATCGTGACGCTGACAACGATCAGGAGACTGGTTCCGCCGAAATAGAACGGGACCGAGTATTCCGAGATCAGGATCTCGGGGAGGATGCACACCGCCGAGAGATAGGCCGCGCCGACGACGGTCAACCGGGTCAAAACGTAGTCTAGATAATCGGCGGTATTTTTGCCGGGCCGGATCCCCGGGATGAACCCGCCATATTTCCGCAGATTGTCCGCAGTCTCGGTCGGGTTGAAGACGATTGCCGTATAGAAGAAACAGAAGAAGCAGATAAGACCGACATAGAGCGCCATATAGAGCGGCCGGCCATGTGCGAGGTAGGCCGTGATCTCGCCGATCCACCCAAAACCCTGCCCGTTCGCTTGGAAATTCGCCACCGTCGCCGGCAGCAACAACAGCGAGGAGGCGAAGATCGGCGGTATGACGCCCGAGGTGTTGATCTTCAGCGGCAGATGAGACGCGTCGCCGCCGAACATCTTGTTGCCAATCTGGCGCTTTGGATACTGAACGAGGATGCGGCGCTGCGCGCGCTCCATGAAGACGATGAATGCGACGACCGCGACCGACATCACCAGAAAGATGATGATGAAAACGGTAGAGATCGCCCCGGTGCGGCCGAGCTCCAGCGTCGAAGCCAGCGCATGCGGCAGGTTCGCGACGATACCGGCCATGATGATCAGCGAGATGCCGTTGCCGACCCCACGCGCCGTGATCTGCTCGCCGAGCCACATCAGAAAGACCGTGCCGCAGACGAGCGTCACCACGGTCACCAGCCGGAAGAACAACCCCGGATCGAGCACCGCGGACTGCGTCCCGGCATGCATGCCCTCCAGCCCGACGGCGATCCCATAGGACTGAACCGCCGCCAACAGGACGGTGCCGAGACGGGTGTACTGGTTCAGCTTCTTGCGTCCGCTCTCGCCTTCCTTCTTCAGCGCTTCGAGAGTTGGGGAGACCGCGGTCAGCAGCTGGATAATGATCGATGCCGAGATGTACGGCATGATGTTCAGCGCAAAGATCGTCATCCGCCCGAGCGCACCGCCCGAGAACATGTCGAACATGCCGAGGATGCCGCCGGCGTTGCGCGAGAACACGTCCTGCAGGATCGACGGGTCGATCCCGGGGATCGGGATATAGGTGCCGAGCCGGTAGATCACCAAGGCGCCGAGGGTAAACCAGATCCGGCTCTTGAGCTCGGTCGCCTTGGAGAAGGCCGAAAAGTTTATGCTGGAAGCGAGTTGTTCGGCGGCTGACGCCATTTACCATTCCTCACCAAATAGCCCAGAGCGGCGCCGCCGTGTTCAAACCGAGGCGGTATCCTCCGGTGTCTGGTCCTTCGCACGCCCGGCGGGAAGGATGACCTTGCCTCCGGCCTTCTCGACAGCGGCAACCGCCGCCTGCGAGGCACCGGCGACCTCGATTGTGATCGCCGTGCGCAGCTCGCCCTTGGCCAGCAGGCGGACACCGTCGCCGAGCCGCCGCAGCACCCCCGACGAGACGAGCGCCGCGCCGTCGAGTGTCCGATCGGCCTTCAGTTTACCACTATCGAGCGCGGCCTGCAGGCGTCCGAGATTCACCACCTTGAAATCTTTGCGGAAAATTTTGTTGTTGAAGCCGCGCTTCGGCAGCCGGCGATGCAACGGCGTCTGTCCGCCTTCGAAGCCGTTGAGCGCCACGCCGCTCCGCGCCGTTTGGCCCTTGCCGCCGCGTGCCGAGGTCTTCCCCTTGCCCGAGCCGATGCCGCGCCCGACCCGCTTCGCGCGGTAGTGCGCCCCGGGATTGTCCCTGATCTCGTTGAGCTTCATCGCCCTAATTCCCGCTGCTTCTTCCACGAGGTTCCCCTCACCCGCCTGGCTCCCGCTCGGCACCCTCTCCCGCATTGCGGGAGAGGGGGGACCAGCCCGCAGGGCTGGTGGGTGAGGGCGCTCCTAACCCCTCGTCCACCACCCGGACGAGGTGTTGCACCTTGTTGATCATACCCCGAATCGCGGGCGTGTCTTCGAGAACCCGCCGGCGGTGCCGCTTGTTCAAACCGAGACCCTTGAGCGTCGCTTCCTGGTCCGGCTTGCGTCCGATCGGACTTCCGATCTGCTCGACCGTGACCGTCTTCTTGCCATCCATCACGCGTTCTCTCGAGCCTCCGCATCACGCCGGCCGAGGATTTCGCCGACTTTCTTGCCGCGCCGCGCCGCGACCGCGCGCGGGCTGGTCGCCCGGCTCAAGGCGACGAAAGTCGCCTTGATCATGTTGTGCGGGTTTGGGCTGCCGATCGACTTCGCCACCACGTCGTGCACGCCGAGTGCCTCGAAAATCGCCCGCATTGGGCCGCCGGCGATGATCCCGGTCCCTGGCTTGGCGGCGCGCACGACCACGTGGCCGGCGCCATAGCTGCTGACGATGTCGTGATGCAATGTGCGCCCCTCCCGCAACGGGACGCGGATCATGCCGCGCCGCGCCTGCTCGGTGGCCTTGCGGATCGCTTCCGGCACTTCCCTAGCCTTGCCCGAGCCATAGCCGACCCGACCCTTGCGGTCGCCAACCACGACCAGCGCCGCAAAGCCGAAGCGCCGGCCGCCCTTCACAACTTTGGCGACACGATTGATGTTGACCAGCTTCTCGGTGAACTCGCTGTCCTCGCGCTCGCGCCCCTGCCGGTCGCCATCGCCGCCCCGTCCGCGCCGCTCGCCTTGTGTGCGTGCCATGCTGATCCCTTCAGAAATCGAGACCGCCCTCGCGGGCGGCATCGGCCAGGGCTTTGACCCGGCCGTGAAAAAGATAGGCGCCGCGATCGAAGACAACCTGCTCGATCCCCGCCGCTTTGGCTCTCTCGGCCAGAAGCTTGCCGACTGCACTCGCCGCGGCAATGTCGGCGCCGGTCTTGAGGTTGGGCTTCAGCCCGCCATCAAGGGTCGAGGCCGCCGCCAGAGTGCGCCCGGTCGTGTCGTCGATGACTTGCGCGTAGATATGCTTCGACGAGCGGAACACCGACAGGCGCGGCCGATTGTTGGCGGCGCGGCGCAAATTCCGCCGCACCCGCTGCCGCCGGCGCAAAAAGAGGGCTTTGGCTTTCTCGGACATCGGCCTACTTCTTCTTGCCCTCCTTGCGGCGGACGGTCTCGGTCGAATATTTGATCCCCTTACCCTTGTAGGGTTCGGGCGGACGGTAGGCACGGATCTCGGCCGCAATTTGGCCGACTCGCTGGCGGTCGGCGCCGCTCACGGTGATCAGGGTCGGCCTTTCGCAGGCGATCTTGACATCGCTGGGGATCGGATGGGGGATCTCGTGACTGTAGCCGAGCTGCAGATTTAGCGTATTGCCCTGCACTGCGGCGCGGTAGCCGACGCCGTTGATTTCCAGGGTGACCGAAAATCCCTTTGATACACCGGTCACCATGTTGTTCACCAATGCCCGCGTCGTGCCCCACATCGCCCGGGCGTGTTTCGTCTCGTTCTTCGGTGCGATCGTCACCGCACCGTCGGCGATCGAGGCGGTAACCTCGTTGCTGACGACGAGACGCAGCGTGCCGAGACTGCCCTTGGCGCTCAGAGTTTGGCCGGAGAGCTCAACCTCGACCCCGCTCGGCACTGCGACGGGATGCTTGCCAACACGCGACATCGCGAACCTCAGAACACGCGACAGAGGACCTCGCCGCCGACTTTGGCGGCGCGGGCCTCGTTGTCCGACAGGACCCCTCGCGGGGTCGACAGAATGGAGATGCCGAGCCCGTTATAGCTGCGTGGCAAGTCGACGATACGCGAGTAGATGCGCCGGCCCGGCTTCGACACCCGCGAAATCTCCCGTATAACGGGCTCGCCATCGACGTATTTGAGCTCGATGCGCAACTCGGCGACCCCGGGACGGACATGTTCGTGGGTGAAGCCGCGGATATACCCCTCGCGCTTCAGCACTTCGAGCACATTGGCACGGATCTTCGAAGCGGGAGAGGCGACGACGGCCTGCCGCGCCCGCTGCCCGTTGCGGATCCGGGTAAGCATGTCTCCGAGAGGATCGCTCATCGTCATGGACCGCGCTCCCGCCTACCAGCTCGACTTGACCATGCCGGGAATCAGCCCGGCAGAGGCGAGCTCGCGCAGCGCAATGCGCGACAGCTTGAATTTCCGGTAATATCCGCGCGGGCGACCGGTCAGGGCGCAGCGATTGCGAACCCGCGTCTTGGAGGTGTTGCGCGGCAGCTCGGCGAGTTTCAGCTGTGCCGCAAACCTGTCCTCGGGAGGCGCTGTCCGGTCGATCGCGATCGCCTTCAGCCTTGCCCGCCGTCCGGCAGTGCTTTTGGCGAGCTTGATCCGCCTGGCGTTTTTCTCGATTGAACTCTTTTTTGCCACCTGGCTAACTCCGGGAAAATTCAATTGGCAAAGGGCATGTCGAAGGCTTTGAGCAGCGCCTTGGCCTCTGCATCGGTCTTTGCGGTCGTCACGATGACGACGTCCATGCCGCGCGTCGAATCGACGCGGTCGTAGTCGATCTCGGGGAAGACAAGCTGCTCCTTGAGGCCGAGGGCAAAATTCCCCCGTCCGTCAAAGCTCCTGCCCGGTATGCCGCGAAAATCGCGCACGCGCGGCAGCGCCACGGTGATCAGGCGATCAAGGAATTCGTACATCCGCTCGCGGCGCAACGTCACCTTGCACCCGATCGGCATCCCCTGGCGCAGCTTGAAGGTCGCGATCGACCGCTTCGCCTTGGTGATGACCGGATGCTGGCCGGTGATCGCCGTCAGGTCGGCGGCCGCCGCCTCGGCCTTCTTGCTGTCCTGCACCGCCTCGCCGACACCCATATTGACCACGATCTTTTCGAGGCGCGGCACCTGCATCGGGTTGTTGTAGCCGAACTCCTGCATCAGCGCCGGGCGGACGGTCGTTTCATAATGCTCGTGTAGGCGTGTCCGAGCCATCCCCTCACCTATCGATGACTTCGCCCGAGCGGCGGGCAAAGCGAACCTTGCGTCCGTCCTCGAGCAATTTGTAGCCGATCCGCGTCGGCTTTCGCGATTGCGGATCGATATGCGCGACGTTGGAGATGTGGATCGTCAGCTCCTTTTCGACGATGCCGCCGGGCTCGCCCATGCGTGGGCGGGTATGCCGCTTGGCGACATGCACCCCTTGGACAACCAGCCGCCCCTCGCCGGGGAAGACACGCAACACCTCGCCGGTCCTGCCCTTGTCGCGGCCGCTGATCACGACGACGTTGTCGCCCTTCTTGATCTTCAGCTTCGGCATCTTCCCGCTCCGCGCCCGGCGCCTAAAGGACTTCGGGTGCCAATGACACGATCTTCATGAACCGGCGCGCCCGCAATTCGCGGGTCACCGGACCAAAGATGCGGGTCCCGATCGGTTCGCCCTGATTGGTGATCAGCACCGCGGCGTTGCGGTCGAAACGGATGGCGCTGCCGTCGGTGCGGCGTATTTCCTTTGCCGTGCGCACGATCACCGCCCGATGCACATCGCCCTTCTTGACCCGGCCGCGCGGGATCGCCTCCTTGACCGACACGATGATCACGTCGCCGATCGTCGCGGTCTTGCGTTTCGAGCCGCCCAGTACCTTGATGCATTGCACGCGGCGCGCGCCGGAATTGTCGGCCACGTCGAGGTTTGTCTGCATCTGTATCATGCTGCACCTTCCGCGGGCTCGGCGGTTTCGATGCTGACATCCGGCGATTCGAGATCCGTCAAATCGGTCGTCACCGGAACCGACTCGGCCGCTCTATGGGCGGAGCGACGGCCCGGTGCCGCGTCCGCTGGGCCGCCGATCACGACCCAGCATTTGCGCTTGGAAATCGGGCGGCTCTCCTCGATCCGCACAACATCGCCGACGCGGTATTTATTGTTCTCGTCATGCGCCGCATATTTCTTCGAATGCGTGACGAATTTCTTGTAGATGGGATGCATCACGCGGCGCTCGACCCGCACGATCACCGTCTTGTCGCAGGCGTCGCTGACGATCACACCCTGAAGGACGCGTTTCGACATTACCCTCTACCTTGAAGCGCGGCGCGACGCCGTTCGCCCAGCACCGTCTTGATGCGGGCGATGTCGCGCCGCACCTGCCGAACCCGGGCGGTATTCTCAAGCTGGCCGTTGGCCCGCTGGAAGCGCAGATTGAAAATCTCCTTGCCGAGCCCGTCGAGCTCACCCGTCAACTCGTCATCGGTTCTGGCTCTGGCATCGGTGGCCTTCATTCAGACGACCTCCTCGCCTTGGCGGGCGATAAAGCGCGTTCCGATCGGCAATTTGGCGGCGGCGAGATCAAACGCCTCGCGAGCGATATCGGCCGGTACGCCGTCGAGCTCGAACATGATGCGGCCGGGCTTCACGCGGCAAATCCAGAATTCCGGCGAGCCCTTGCCGCTACCCATACGAACCTCGGCCGGTTTCTGCGACACCGGCACATCGGGGAAGATGCGGATCCAAACCCGCCCGGCGCGGCGGATGTGGCGCGTGATCGCGCGCCGTGCCGCCTCGATCTGGCGGGCCGTGATCCGCCCTGGATCCGATGCCTTCAGCCCGTAGGCGCCAAAATTCAGAGTGGTCCCGCCCTTGGCGAGACCATGGACGCGCCCTTTATGGGCCTTGCGGTATTTGCTTCGTTTTGGAGCGAGCATGACCCGTTACCCCAGCGCTTCGCGCCGGCCGCGCTCGTGGCTCGCAGGCTGCCCTTCGCTGAGCCGCTTATCTTGCGCCATCGGATCATGGGCGAGGATCTCGCCCTTGAAGACCCAGACTTTGACGCCGCACACACCGTAGGTGGTCTTGGCGGTGCCGTAGCCGAAATCGACATCGGCGCGCAGCGTATGTAGGGGCACCCGGCCTTCGCGATACCACTCCATGCGGGCGATCTCGGCTCCGCCAAGCCGGCCCGAGCAGTTGATCCGGATGCCTTGCGCACCGAGCCGCATCGCCGACTGCACGGCCCGCTTCATCGCCCGGCGAAAGGCGACACGGCGTTCCAGTTGCTGTGCGATGCCATCGGCGATCAGCTTCGCGTCGATCTCAGGCTTGCGGATCTCTACGATGTTGAGGCTGACCTCGCTGTTGGTGACTTTGGTGAGGTCGGTTCGCAGTTTTTCGATGTCCGCGCCCTTTTTCCCGATGACCACCCCAGGCCGGGCGGAATGCAATGTGATCCTGGTGCGCCGGGCGGCGCGCTCGATGACGACGCGGGATAAGCCCGCCTGGGTCAGGCGTCGCTGCAGGAACTTGCGCAGGCCGAGGTCGTCGAGCAGCAGGTTGCCGTATTCCTTGCGGGCGAACCAGCGCGAGTCCCAGGTCCGGTTGATGCCGAGCCGAAGCCCGATCGGATTGACCTTCTGCCCCATTTATTCAGCCTCCTCGGCGCTCTCACGTACGATCACGGTGAGATGCGCAAACATCTTCTCGACGCGCGCCGAGCGCCCACGGCCTCTGGTGTGGAACCGCTTCAACACGAAAGCCCGGCCGACCGTGGCCTCCTTGACAAAAAGGCGGTCGACATCGAGCTGGTGGTTGTTTTCGGCATTGGCGATCGCCGCTTGCAGAACCTTCCTGACATCGCGCGCTATCCTGCGCCGCGAGAAGGTCAATTCCGCGAGCGCGGCCGAGGCGGTCTTGCCACGGATCGTCTGGGCGACGAGGTTGAGCTTGCGCGGGCTGGTTCGCAGTCCCCGCATCGATGCTTCCGCCTCGGTTTCGGCGAGCCGGCGTTCGGCGCTTGGCTTGGCCATGTCAGCTCCTTCTCGCCTTCTTGTCGCCGGCGTGGCCGTAGAAGGTCCGGGTCGGCGCGAACTCGCCGAGCTTGTGCCCGATCATGTTCTCAGTGACCAGCACCGGGATGAATTTGTGCCCGTTGTAGACGCCGAAGGTCAGCCCGACAAATTGCGGAAAGATCGTCGACCGGCGCGACCAGGTGCGGATCACTTGGTTGCGTCCCGACCCGCGCGCCTCCTCCGCCTTTTTGAGGAGATAGCCGTCGACAAACGGCCCCTTCCATACCGAGCGTGCCAAGCCCTTCCTCCGTCCGGCTAGCGAGTTTGATGGCGGCGGCGCACGATCAGCCGGTCCGTCGCTTTGTTGTGCCGCGTCTTCTTGCCTTTGGTCGGCTTGCCCCACGGCGTGACGGGATGCCGGCCACCCGAGCTGCGACCCTCGCCGCCGCCATGCGGGTGATCGATCGGGTTCATCGCGACGCCGCGCACCGAAGGCCGGCGGCCGAGCCAGCGGCTGCGGCCGGCCTTGCCGATCACGATGTTCTGCTGATCGGGATTCGACACCGCGCCGATCGTTGCCCGGCATTCGGAGCGCACCATGCGCAGCTCTCCGGAAGAGAGGCGCAACAGCGCGTAGCCCTGGTCGCGGCCGACCAGCTGAGCGTAGGTGCCTGCCGACCGGGCAATCTGGCCACCCTTGCCCGGCTTCATCTCGACATTGTGGATGATCGTGCCGACCGGCATGCTGCGCATCGGCATCGTGTTGCCGGGCTTGACGTCGACCCTCTCGCCCGAGACGACGGTGTCGCCCGCTTTGAGCCGCTGCGGCGCTAAGATGTAGGCGAGCTCGCCGTCCTGGTAACGGATCAGCGCGATGAACGCGGTGCGGTTGGGGTCATATTCGAGCCGCTCCACGGTCGCCGGCACATCGACCTTCGACCGCTTGAAGTCGACAATCCGGTAGCGCCGCTTGTTGCCGCCGCCGCGCCAACGCATCGTGATGCGTCCGGTGTTGTTGCGGCCGCCCTTGCCGCGCAGGCCCTCGGTCAACGCCTTGACCGGCTTTCCCTTCCACAGTTCGCTGCGATCGACGATCACCAGCTGTCGGCGCGACGGTGTCGTCGGATTGAATGTCTTCAGCGCCACGGTCCAGATCCCCCGACTCAAATGCCTGTCGTCACGTCGATCCGCTGACCTTCGCGAAGGGTCACGACCGCCTTCTTGTAGTCGGAACGCCGCCCGGGACGGCCGCGAACCCGCTTGAGCTTGCCCATGACCCGGATCGTGTTTACCGCGGTCACATTGACGTTGAACAACCCTTCGACGGCCGCCCTGACCTCGCGCTTGGTGGCGGTCAGCGGCACGCGAAAGATCACCTGGCGGTGCTCGGACACGTTCGTCGCCTTCTCGGTGATCACCGGGCCGCGGATGATGTCGAACATCTGCTGCCGCGTGAGCCGCGTCGCGGCGGGCGGTATGACGCGAAATCGGCTCATTTGAGGCGCGCCTCGAGGTGCTGCACCGCGTCGCGCGTCAGCACGAGCGTGTCGCGGCGCAGGATGTCGTAGACATTGGCGCCCTGCTGCGGCAGCACATCGACTCGCGGCAGGTTGCGGGCGGCACGCGTGAAGCCTTCGTCGACAATCGGTCCATCGATGATCAGCACCGAATCCCAGCCGAGCGTCTCGAAGCGTGCCCGCAATGCCTTGGTCTTGGCTTCGTCGACGCGGGCCGCATCGATCACGACCAGCTTGCCTTCGCGCTGTTTTGAGGACAGCGCCGTTTTGAGGCCCAGCTTGCGAACCTTCTTTTGCAGCGAGAATTCATGGCTGCGCACGACCGGGCCGAAGATCCTCGCCCCGCCGCGGAATTGCGGCGAACGCAGGCTGCCCTGGCGCGCGCGTCCCGTGCCTTTCTGCTTGTAGGGCTTCTTCGACGTCCCCTGGATTTCGCTGATCCCCTTGGTCTTGTGGGTCCCGGCGCGGCGCTTGGCCAGCTGCCAGTTGACGACCCGGGCGAGGATGTCGCGGCGGATCGGGAGGCCGAACACCTCGTCGGCGAGATCGATATCGCCGACTTCCTGATTGTCGAGATTGCGCACGGCGAGCTTCATCAGGAGGCCCCTCCCTGCGGGCTCTCGGCCGAGGCCGGCATCTCGCGCAAAGCCGCCGGGAACGGCAGCCCACCGGGGGCCTTGCGCTTGACCGCATCTTTGATCAGCACGTAGCCGCCAGGGCTTCCCGGCACCGACCCCTTGATCATCAAGACCCCGCGATCGGCATCGGCCGCGATCACCTCGAGGCTCTGCGTCGTTACCCGCTCGGCCCCGAGATGACCCGCCATCTTCTTGTTCTTGAAGGTTTTGCCCGGCGACTGCCGCTGGCCGGTCGACCCGTGGCTGCGATGCGAGACCGACACGCCGTGGCTCGCGCGCAAGCCGCCGAAATTATGCCGCTTCATCGCCCCGGCGAACCCCTTGCCGATGCTCGTGCCGACGACATCGACAAATTGGCCTGTAACAAAATGGGCCGTGGTGATCTCCGCCCCTACTTCCAGCAACGCATCTTCCGAGACACGGAACTCGGCGAGGCGCGCCTTCGGCTCGACCTTGGCCTTCGCGAAATGACCCCGTTGGGGTTTCGAGACGTTCTTGGTTTTGGCGCTGCCGACGCCGATCTGCACCGCCGTGTAGCCGTCCGTCTCCTGTGTCCGGACGGCGACGACTTGGCAGTTGTCGACCTTCAGCACCGTCACCGGGATATGGTTTCCCTCTTCGGTGAAGATACGGGTCATGCCGAGCTTCTGCGCGAGCAAACCGGTGCGCATCGCCTGATCCTCAGAGCTTGATCTCGACGTCGACGCCGGCGGCGAGGTCGAGCTTCATCAGCGCGTCGACGGTCTGCGGCGTCGGGTCGACGATGTCGAGCATGCGCTTGTGGGTGCGGATCTCGAATTGCTCGCGCGATTTCTTGTCGATGTGCGGCGAGCGCAGCACCGTGAACTTCTCGATTTTGGTCGGCAGCGGGATCGGGCCGCGGACTCGCGCCCCGGTCCGCTTGGCCGTGTTGACGATTTCGGTGGTCGACTGGTCGAGCACGCGGTGGTCATAGGCTCGCAAGCGAATGCGAATGTTCTGGTTGTCGATCGCCATTTTGTATTTCCAATCCTAGGGCCGCGCGCCCGGTATTCAGCCCGCGGTTATTTTATGATCTTGGCGACGACGCCGGCGCCGACGGTGCGGCCGCCTTCGCGGATCGCAAAGCGCAGCCCCTCATCCATCGCAATCGGGGCGATCAGTTCGATCTCCATCGAGATGTTGTCGCCCGGCATCACCATCTCGGTGCCCTCCGGCAGATGCACGGTGCCGGTCACATCGGTCGTGCGGAAATAAAATTGCGGCCGGTAATTGCCAAAGAACGGCGTGTGCCGGCCGCCTTCCTCCTTGGTCAGGATGTAGGCCTCGCACTGAAAGCGGGTGTGCGGCGTGATCGAGCCGGGCGCCGCCAATACCTGGCCGCGCTCGACCTCTTCGCGCTTGGTGCCGCGCAACAAGGCCCCGATGTTGTCGCCCGCCTCGCCCTGGTCCAACAGCTTGCGGAACATCTCGACACCCGTCACCACCGTCTTGGCAGTCGGCCGCAGCCCGACGATCTCGACCTCGTCGCCGACCTTGACGATGCCGCGCTCGACGCGCCCCGTCACCACCGTGCCGCGACCCGAGATCGTGAACACATCCTCGATCGGCATCAAAAACGGCCGGTCCTTCGCCCGCTCCGGCTGCGGGATGTAATTGTCCACCGCCTCCATCAGCGCCAGGATCGAGTCGTGACCCTGCTCCGGGTCTCTCCCTTCCAGCGCAAACAACGCCGCGCCGCGGACCACCGGGATGTCGTCACCCGGAAACTGATAGGATGACAACAGCTCGCGGACCTCCAGCTCGACCAGATCGAGCAGCTCCGGATCGTCCACCATGTCGACCTTGTTCATGAACACCACCAGCGCCGGCACCCCGACCTGGCGCGCCAGCAGCACGTGCTCGCGGGTCTGCGGCATCGGACCGTCCGCCGCCGACACCACCAGGATCGCCCCGTCCATCTGCGCCGCCCCGGTGATCATGTTCTTGATGTAGTCGGCATGACCCGGGCAGTCGACATGCGCATAGTGCCGCTTCCCTGTCTCGTACTCGACATGCGCCGTCGCGATCGTGATCCCGCGCGCCCGCTCCTCCGGCGCCTTGTCGATCTGGTCGAACGGCACAAACGTTGCCCCGCCCTTCTCCGCCAACACCTTGGTGATCGCCGCCGTCAACGTCGTCTTGCCGTGGTCGATGTGACCAATCGTTCCGATATTGCAGTGCGGCTTCGTCCGCTGAAACTTCGCCTTCGACATCGCTTACGGCTTTCCGTCAGAGTGAGGAGGACACGATTTCTGAACTACAGTGGGCGGCCTGGAGCGGGTGGTGGGAATCGAACCCACGTAGCCAGCTTGGAAGGCTGGAACTCTACCATTGAGCTACACCCGCTTGAATTGCCAACCGAAGCCGACCCTCGCTTATCCGGCCTCTGCCTGCTCGCCCCGCCCCTCCCAGTCCTTGCACCAAGCCTTCGATCCCTGCCGCGATCCCGGAGCGCTGGTGGAGGGGGTAGGATTCGAACCTACGAAGACGTACGTCGGCAGATTTACAGTCTGCTGCCTTTAACCGCTCGGCAACCCCTCCGGATCGCGTGCCGCCCGGCGCAGCGGAGCGCGGGTCATAAGATGTCGGCTTGACTTTGTCAATCCGGGCCTGTCGATACGCAGCGGAACGGAGCCGGCGCCCGCTGCAGCCCGGTTTCGCAGCAATGGAGAAGGTGTGCATGGCCAAATCCGACCGCAAGTCCTCCGGCGCCGGAGTTTGGCTCTATGGCCGGCATGCCGTGGCGGCGGCCCTCGCCAACCCTGAGCGGCGCTGGCGCCGTCTGGTCGTCCTTGCCGGCCATGAGGAGGAGGCAACCGTTCTGGTTGCCGGCGCACGGGCGGCGCGGCACGCCAGCGGAGCGGTGATCTCCGTGCTCGATCACGGCGGCTTTGCAGCGATCCTGCCGCGCCACGCCGTTCACCAGGGGCTCGCGCTCGAAGTCGAACCACCGGCCGAGCCCGACTTGGAGGACGTGCTGCGGCGCTCTGGCCCCGCAGCGGGCCGGTCCATCATTGTCGTCCTCGATCAGTTGAGCGATCCCCAGAACATCGGCGCGGTGTTGCGTTCGGTGGCTGCGTTCGGCGCGCTTGCCGTCGTCATCCCCGCTCACGGGGCGCCACCGACGACCGGAGCGCTCGCCAAAGCTGCCTCGGGTGCGCTGGAGAGCGTGCCGCTGGTTCGCGTCATCAATCTCGCGCGCGCGCTCGACCGGCTGAAGGGAGCGGGGTTCTGGATTTGCGGTCTCGACGAGACCGCGCCGCAGCCGTTAGCGCAGCTCGAAGCCGGCGAGCGCGTGGCAATTGTGCTCGGTTCCGAGGGCGGCGGCATGCGCCGCCTGGTGCGCGAGCGCTGCGATTTCCTTGCGCGGCTGCCGACCCGCCCGGCGCAGCCGACCCTCAACGTCTCCAACGCCGCGGCGGTCGCTCTCTACGAGCTCACCCGCGGCCGGGACGGCTGAGGGCAGCAAAAGAGCCCCGCACTCGACGGGGCTCCTGCCAAATAATGTCCGCGGGATGGTCAGCAGGCGCCGATCAGAGAGAAAGCAAGGCAGACCGCTGCGCCGGGGAGCGCGGTGACCGGCGCAGCCGGGGCGTAGCTCGGGCCATAATACGCGCCGTAATAGTACGGGTTCGGCGCCGGTTCATATGTGTAAACGTGGTGCACGACCGTGCGGTGGTGCGGGTTGACTTGGGCGTCGGCCGCACGGCCCGGGACGGCCGAAGAGGTAACCGTGGCGAGGGCAAAGGCAGCGGCGATCAGCGAGTGGCGAAGCATGTTGTCTCTCCTATGCTGCTCTCCAGATCTTCTTTTCCGGAAAGTATTTCTTGTTCGATGAGGAAGATCTAATCAGCGGCGGTTGGGTGCGCCATATCGCATATTCATCAAGTATCGCGCCGGCAGCGGCCGACGGGAGCGCGTCCGAAGTGTGGTGATGCGGAGGTTTGCAATTTCCTGTTTTGTTCCATTTACCGGCCGTGACGCCTTTTTGCCGGCGACACGACATAAGTCAAACTCGAAGTCAGGCTTCTCGCGATGAACCCGGTGGCTTTCGGCACAGTTTTCGGCTTCACTCGGCGGTACATGGCGGAGCCTTTGCGGTCGACCGAACGCCGCGAGCCTGGCTGTGACGCTCGCCTCGCCGGTACCGGGTAGCGATGCCGACCGCGGCATCCCGCTCACCGGACCAGGCCGCCGCGATCGAGGCGGCTTCCGATTATCTTGCAAGCGAGGCGCACTACCTGTCCGTCGCCGGTCGCATCCTCGCCGCCTTGCGCGGCGAGGGTAGCCTTGTTCTCATCACCGGTGATCCGCCGGCGGACCCGCTACCTCTCTCCGGGGCTCTCCGCAAGCTGGCAGGGTCGCGTCATAGGGTGATCGAAATGCCCTGCGGGCCGGAGCTAACCGGTGACGAGGTGTCCCGCGCCGGCTCCGTCGTGGCGGCACTGGCTGCGGGAGACGGCACGGTGATTCTATCCGACACGGCCGAGACGGCCTCTCCGCTGTTTGTCTTCGGCGAAGCCGACCGGCTCGCCGATCGGCAGATCGAGGAGATCTGCGCGGCCGTACAATGTGGCGCCCGGCATAAACCGGCCGGGATGCTGCTGGCGCGCCCGGGATTTCTTGCCCGGCTGGCGGAGCCGCCGCTGCAGCGTCCAAGAGAGGCGCTCGCGGCCCGGTTGCGCTTCGATGAGATCGGCGACGACGAAGGCATCGATTTTCTTCGCCATCAGCTCGCAGCCCGGCACCTTGAGGACGAGACGCGTCGTGTTCGGCCCATTTTCTTACGCGGGTTGACCGTGCTGGGGGCAGTCTCGGCGATCGTCATCGCGGCCTTTTTGGCCCTGCACTATGCGAAGACGCCGGATTTGAAGATGCCGAGCGAGCCTTCCGCCCCCTCGGCAGGCAAGGCCTTGACGGGCATCGCGGCGCCGCAACCGGCGCCGGCGCCTCGGGCCGTGCCGTCTGCTACCCCCCTTCCTCCCGCGCCGGAGTCGGCCAAGCCTCCCGCACCAGCTGGGCCGACATCGGCTCCATCGCAGCCCGAGAAAATGCCGGAGCCGAACGCATCCCACACCGCCCCTGGTGCGGCGCGCGACGCAGCGGCTCCGCAGGTACCTTCTCGACCGGTGCAGCCTCCGGCCGGCCAGGGCCCATCCCCGGCGGAGATTGCCGCGCTGGTAGCCCGCGGTGACGCGTTCCTCAGCGCCGCGGACATTGCGTCGGCGCGATTGTTCTACGAACGCGCCGCCGCTGCGGGCGACTCCGTTGCGGCACTGCGGTTGGGCGTGACCTTCGATCCCAACTTTCTCGGCCGTGCCGGTATCCGCGGCAATCCGGGCGACCCCGCTCAGGCCGCGTTGTGGTACCGCCGAGCCCGTGACCTCGGCGATGCCGCCGCGGCGGAACGCCTGAAGGCCCTTGAACGACAGCCGCGCTGAGTTCGCACGAGGTCGACAACGCCGATGCCGCTGTTGCCTCGTTCACCTCAGCGTGCGCGAGACCGCGCGGCTTCTACCTCCTTCAGGGTGTCGCGGGTTGACGCACGAGGAGGGGTTCGATCTCCCGACGCACCGGATAGGCGTAAGGGCCGAGAAGATTGACGAGGATCACCGCCACGACGAGCGCGACGGCGGCGCCGATCAACGCCGGGTCATAGGATCCCGCGAGATCATAGACGAAGCCGCCGAGGAACCTCCCGAAGCTGGAGCCAAGGCCGAAGATCATGAAGCAGTAGCCGTAGATCTCGCCGAACGCCCGCTGTCCCATATAGCGCGACACCAGAAACGCGATCAGGTCGATCTCGGTGCCGAGCCCCAAGCCCAACAGAATGACCCCGATCGCCGGCAGCGCCCCGGAAGCGCTGCCGAGGAGAGCAAAACCGGCGATCGGCGCCAGAAAAAACACCGTCGCGACCAAGGGCGCGAAGATGCGATCGACAAGGTAACCAGCCAGCAGCCGGCCAGTCATCGTCGCCAGCCCGAATACCCCCATGGTTGCGGCCGCGGCGGCGGTAGATATGCCATGGTCGGTCAGCAGCGGCACGACATGCGCAACCGTGCCGTTGACCGCGATCGCGACCAAGAAGAAGGCCGCGCCCATGAGCCAAAAGCGGCGGGTGCCGGCGGCGCCGCGCACGGTCAGGCCCGTCCGATCGGCCTCCGTGGCGGCCCGGCGCTCGCCCTCGCCCGGTCGCGGCTCGCGGATCCACAGCGCGACGAGCGGAAACGCAATCGCCAATGTCAACAGCCCGAGGATCGGATAGGCGCCGCGCCAGCCCACCCGGTCGATCAGCGCCTGCGCGAGTTGCGGCATGATGAAACCGCCCAGCCCGACGCCCGACATCGCGATGCCGAGCGCCAGCCCACGCCGCCGGTCGAACCAAGCCGAGATTGCCTTGGCGTAGCCGATCGGGGTTTGAACTGCGCTCGCCGCCTCGGCGAGCGCGAACAGCAGAGTGAAAATCACCAAAGACTTCGGACTGAGCCCCAACAGGCACATCGCGATGGCGTAGAAGACGAGGCCGGGCAATGCTACACGGCGGATGGTCCAACGGTCCATCATCCGGCCGAGCACCGGCACGGTCAGCGCCGAGCAGATTCCGCCGAATGACAACGCGAATGACGCCGTGCTTCTCTGCCACCCCATATCGGCCATGATCGGCTTAAGGAACACGCCGAAGGTGAACCCCAGTACCGGGCCGTTGCACACGACCAGGCCGCCGACGGCCCCGACTACAACCCACCACGGGTTGGTGAAGCTGAGCCGCATTGCTGCCCCTCCCTTGTGCGCGTAGCGGGCGGACCGCAACCTTTCCGCGTCACGCGCGCACGGCTACGATAAGTGATCGGCACCGCCGATCGGGACCGTCCGGCAGCCGTGGCTATCGCGCCCCGCTGCCTGCAGTCTTTTCCCGCAACATGTTGATCAAACCCTGCACTTGTCCGCCACTGTGCTGGATGACCGAGGCGAACTCGGAGCGTTGGGTGACCGCCATGCTGATGCCGTCGACCGAGACGTCGCTGATCTTGTAGACGCCGTTCCGCCCGGTCAAACGCCAATCCACCTTGACCGGCGCCGCGCCGGCAGGGCGGATGATCTGGCTCGACACGACGGTGCCGTCTGCATCTGGCCGGCTGCCGGTCACCTTGAAGGTCTCGCCGCTGTATTCGGCCAGCCGGTTGCTGTATGCGAGCGCGATGTATTCCTCGAACAACTTGACGAACTCCGCCCGCTGCTCCTCGGTCGCGATGTTCCAGTAGCGGCCCAGCACAAAGCGGGCGATCCCGGAAACGTCGAAATCCTCGCGCAGCAATTCGCGAAATCGCGCGACCCTCTGCGACGCGTTGCTGCCCTTGCCGAGCACCTCGAGCGCCCGGCTGCCAAGCTGGCTGATCAGGGCGGCAGGGTCGGCTGCGGCCGGAGCAGGTCTCGCAGGGGCGAATGCCCCGGCAGCCAGGATCAGGGCGGCCGTCAGAAAAGAACGTCGCACCATTATTTTGCTACCTCAGACACGTTGAGCGCTTCGGAGATCATGGCCGGTCGGGCTGCCGCGTTCACGATCGCCGCCGGCGACCTTTGGTCGTCGCGCTGGCTGAAGCCGGCAGGCGGCGGCAGGTTCTCCCGCTCACGGCGGATTAGCGCCGCGCGCCGCTGCCGATAAAGCGAGCGAATTGTCGCATAATAGTCGAGGGAGGTGCGCTCGATGTCGGCCAAGGTCTCGATATAACGCGATCGCTGATCGATGCCGGCGACCCCTCCACGCACGAACGGAATCCAATAGAGGGTCCATGGATTGCCGGTGACCAGGATGTTCCACGGATCGCCGAACCCCTCGGCGGCTTGGCCGCCCAGGTCGCGCGGTGTCGATGGCCCGAGGACCGGAACGACCAGGTATGGCCCTTCGGGAATCCCCCAGGTGCCGAGCGTCAGGCCGAGATCCTCCTCGTGAAAAGGGATGCCCCAGCGTCCGGCGACATCGACCACTCCGCCGATGCCGATCGTCGAATTGATGACAAAGCGGCCGACTGTCTTTGCGGCACTTTCGAATTGGCCTTGCAACGTGTCGTTCACAAAGATCAGCGGGGCGCGCAAATTATTGAGAAAATCGCGCAGTGAATCGCGCACCGGGTCGGGCAACGCGGCGCGATAGGCCTTGGCGGCCGGCACGATCGCATTGCGATCGACGAATTGGTTAAATTCGAAGATCTTGCGGTTGGTGTCCTCGAACGGATCGTTGAAATCCTCTTCGTTGGTAGCGCCCTGCTGCGCAGTCTCGGGGTGTGAGGCGCAACCGGCAAGGATCAGGGCGGAGAAGACGAATAGGTCCGATAAGACGAGGCGAAGCGGTCGAACATTCATCGGTCGGTCTCGCATCAATCGGGCGCTTGGCCGAAGGGCGAGATAATTGCGGGAAATTCGCGGGATGGGCAAGTAGCGGCGGTAAGCCGACGTCTCAAATTGAATAATTCGCTTGCACATATAAAGATATCTGTATATGTTGCGGATAGCCCCAACGGAGGGACCCGGCTGATGGAGCACCTGCTGGCTGCGCTGCGCGCGGTTGCCGAGCCGACCCGGCTTCGGCTCGTTGTCCTGTGCGCGCGCGGCGAGCTGACGGTTAGCGAGCTGACCCAGATCCTCGGGCAGAGCCAGCCGCGGGTCTCGCGCCATCTGAAGCTGCTGTGCGAAGCCGGCCTTCTCGACCGCTTCCGCGAGGGAAGCTGGGTATTCTACCGTCTCAGCCAATCAGGCCCGGCCAGCGCCCTCGCGCGCCAGCTGGTCGCCGCCTGCGACGATGCCGACCCGACGATCGCTCTCGATCTGCAGCGGCTCAGCGCGATAAAGCGGCAGCGCACCGAGGTTGCGAGTGCCTATTTTCGCGAAAATGCCGATCAATGGCATCGCATCCGCTCGCTCTACGTCGATGAGCGGGAGGTCGAGGCGGCCCTCGTCGAAGTCATCGCCGCCGCCGATCCGCTCGATCTTCTCGATATCGGCACCGGTACCGGCCGTATGCTGGAGGTTTTGGCGCCGCGCGTCGAGCGCGCGCTCGGCATCGACCAGTCACGCGAGATGCTGTCGATCGCCCGCGTCAACCTCGCGCGAGCCGGCCTCGAAAACGGATCGGTTCGGCTCGGCGACATGTACCAGCTGGCCGTGCCGGACGCGTCCTTCGACGCGGTGGTGATCCATCAGGTTCTGCACTACGCCGACCGGCCCGCCTCGGCGATCGCCGAGGCGGCGCGCGTGCTGCGGCCCAACGGCATTCTCGTTCTCGTCGACTTCGCTCCCCACGCGCTGGAATTTTTGCGCGACGAGCACGCACACCGGCGGCTCGGCTTTTCCGATGCCGAGGTGGCGGAATGGTGCCGCGCCGCCGGTCTCGACCCGGCGTCGCCCCGGCATCTGCCTGGCGATCCGTTGACGGTCGTGATCTGGACCGCGCACCGCCACGCTCCGGCAAGTTCGCGTTTTGCGCAGGCTTTGCAGCCAGGGGCGCCGGCGCTCGTCGAAGGGGAGCTTCACTGATGCAGAATTACGCTCGCGGGCTGCTTGGCGCCGACCCGGTCAGCGACTTCGACGCCGGTCCGCCGCGCATATCGTTTGAGTTCTTCCCGCCGAAAACGCCCGAGATGGAAGAGCGGCTGTGGGCCGCGATCAAGCGGCTCGAACCGTTGCGGCCGCACTTCGTCTCCGTGACCTATGGAGCCGGTGGCTCGACGCGCGAGCGCACGCATTCAACGGTGCGCCGCATACGCCAGGAAACCGCGCTCGAACCGGCCGCCCATCTGACCTGCGTCGCGGCGACGTGCGAGGAAATCGACGCGGTGGCGCGTGACTATTGGGAGGCCGGGATCCGCCACATCGTCGCGTTGCGCGGCGACCCGCCCAATGGACCAATAGGGGGCGGCACGGGGGCTCCCGGCGGCTATATCGCGCATCCTGGCGGCTATCCCTATGCCGTCGATTTGGTTGCCGGGCTCAAGCGCGTCGCCGATTTCGAGATCAGCGTCGCCGCTTATCCCGAAACCCATCCTTCGGCGCGCGGCCCCGGCCAGGACCTCGACAATCTGAAGGCCAAGCTCGACGCTGGCGCCAATCGCGCAATCACGCAGTTCTTTTTTGATGCCGACGTATTCTTGCGGTTCCGCGATCGCGCGCGCGCCGCCGGCATCGAGGTGCCGATCGTTCCCGGCATCCTGCCGGTCACCAATTTCGCGCAGCTGAAGCGCATGGCGACGGCCTGCGGCGCCTCGATCCCGGCCTGGATGGGCGCGCATTTCGATGGCCTCGACGACGATCCCGATACCCGCCGGCTGGTTGCCGCCTCGCTGACCGCAGAGCAATGCCGCCGGCTGCAGGCGAACGGCGTGCACGAATTCCACTTCTACACGCTCAACCGCGCCGACCTGCTCGTCGCGATCTGCCACCTGCTCGGCGTGCGCGCCCCCAAGCCCGCCGCCGCGGTGGCGTAATGCTAGACCGCTTTAACTTTTCCCCCCGCCCGTCGTTCCCCCGCTTTCGCGGGGGTGACGATTTCAGATCGCACGCGTACACCTGCCCATGACGCATTTCCTCGACTACCTCGCCGACCGCGTCGTGCTGTGCGACGGCGCGATGGGAACACAGGTGCAGGCGCGCAACCTCGACATCGAGCGCGACTTTCACGGCCATGAGAACTGCACCGAGATCCTCTGCGACAGCCGCCCCGACCTGATCCGCGAGATCCATCTCGGCTATCTGGCTGCGGGTTGCGACGCGCTCCAGACCAACAGTTTTGGCGGTTCGCCCGTCACCCTCGGCGAGTTCGGCATCGCCGACCGCACTTTCGAGTTGAACCGGCGCGCTGCCGAACTAGCCCGCGAGGCCATCGCTGAACTCGCCCATGATGGCCGCACCCGCTTCGTTCTCGGCTCGCTGGGGCCGGGGACCCGGCTGCCTTCACTCGGCCATATTCCCTACCAGGAGCTCGAGGACGGGCTCGCCCTGCAATGCGCCGGGCTCGTCGCCGGCGGCAGCGACGCAATCGCCATCGAGACCTGTCAGGATCCGCTGCAGATCAAGGCCGCGGTCAACGGTGCCAAGCGGGCCCGCGACGAGGCCGCAAAGGACATTCCCATTCTTGTCAGCGTGACGGTCGAGACCACCGGAACGTTGCTGGTCGGCGCCGATATCGCCGCCGCGGCGACGATCGTGCACGCGCTCGACGTGCCGGTGATCGGGCTCAATTGCGCGACCGGCCCGCGCGAGATGGCCGAGCATGTCAAATGGCTCGGCGAGAACTGGCCAGGACATATCTCGGTGCAGCCCAATGCCGGGCTGCCGGAGCTGGTCGGCGGCCATACCCATTACCCGCTCGGTCCAACCGAGCTTGCGCAGTGGCTCGAACGCTTCGTCCTCGAGGACGGGGTCGGCATGATCGGCGGCTGCTGCGGCACCGAGGCTGCACACATCGCCGCGCTCGACGCGATGCTGCGGCGTATCGGCCGGGACCGGGCCAGGCCGTTGCTGCGGCGACGCAATCTGGTCTGGGCTCCCTCGGTCGCCTCGCTCTACGGTCAGGTGAGCCTGCGCCAGGAAAACGCTTACCTGTCGATCGGCGAGCGCTGCAACGCCAACGGCTCGCGCAAATTCCGCCAATTGCAGGAGCAGGGCGACTGGGACGGCTGCGTCGAGATGGGGCGCGAGCAGGTCAAGGAAGGCTCGCACACGCTCGATCTCTGCACCGCCTTTGTCGGGCGCGATGAGATCGCCGACATGACCGAGGCGGTGACCCGCATGCGCGGCGCGATCAACGCGCCCTTGGTCATCGATTCGACCGAATATCCGGTGCTCGAAGCTGCACTGAAGCTTTACGGCGGCAAGCCGATCATCAACTCGATCAATTTCGAAGACGGCGAGGACGCGGCCGACAAACGGCTAAACCTGGCGCGCCGGTTCGGCACGGCAGTCATCGCCCTGACGATCGATGAGACCGGCATGGCGAAAGAGGTCGAGCATAAATTGCAGGTGGCGCAGCGGCTCTACGACTTCGCCTGCGGCAAGCACGGCCTGCCGCCGTCGGATCTGCTGTTCGATCCGCTGACCTTCACGATCTGCACCGGCAACGCGGACGACCGCAAGCTCGGTCTGTGGACATTGGAGGCGATCGAGCGGATCGCGCAAACCATGCCCGAATGCCAGATCATCCTTGGCCTGTCGAACATCTCCTTTGGCCTGAACCCGCCGGCGCGGCACGTCCTCAACTCGGTGTTTCTCGACCACGCGCTGCGCCGGGGCCTCACCGGCGCCATCGTGCATTTCTCTAGGATCGTGCCCTTGCACAAGATCCCGGAAGAGGAAGCGCGGGTCGCTGAGGATCTGATCTTCGACCGCCGGCGCGAGGGCTACGACCCGCTGCAGGCCTATATCGCGCTGTTCGAGAACCGTACGGCCGAGAAGAGCGAGAAGAAGGGCCGCCCGGATAAGCTCGAGGAGCGCCTCGCGCAACGCATCGTCGACGGGGACCGGCTCGATCTCGAAGCCGATCTCGACCTCGCGATGCAGAGCTACAAGCCGCTCGACATCATCAACAACATCCTGCTCGACGGCATGAAGACGGTCGGCGATCTGTTCGGCGCCGGCAAGATGCAGCTCCCGTTCGTGCTGCAATCGGCCGAGACGATGAAGGCGGCCGTCAAGTATCTGGAGCCGCACATGGAGCGGGTCGAGGGCCAGGAGAAGGGCACGGTGGTGCTGGCGACGGTGCGCGGCGACGTGCACGACATCGGCAAGAACCTCGTCGACATCATCCTGACCAACAACGGCTACCGGGTCGTCAATCTCGGCATCAAGCAGCCGATCTCCTCGATCCTCGAAGCCGCGGTCACCCACAAGGCGGATGCCGTCGGCATGTCGGGGCTGCTCGTCAAATCGACCGTGGTGATGCGCGAGAACCTCGAAGAGATGAGCCGGCAGGGCCTCTCGCTGCCGGTGATGCTCGGCGGCGCCGCGCTGACACGGCGCTATGTCGAGGAGGATTGCGTCAAATCCTACGCGGCGGGACGCGTCGCCTATGCCCGCGACGCCTTCGACGGCCTCGCCCTGATGGACAAGATCGTCAACAACAATTTCGATGCGCATCTCGAGGAGCTCCAGCGCAAGAACGCCGGCCGTCCGGCCAACCAGAACCGCCGCAAGCTCGGCCGCGCCGCCGACCCGCGGCCGCTGCGGCCGGTCGATGTCGAGGAGATCCGCCTGCGCCGGGCCGAATTGACCCGCAACGTGCGTATCCCCGAGCCGCCCTTCTGGGGCCCGCGCACGATCGCGCGGGTGCCGGCCAAGGCGGTCGTGCCGTATCTCAACGAGCGCATGCTCTACCAATTCCAGTGGGGCTACCGGAAGGACGGTCGCAGCCTCGCCGAATACCGGGAATGGGCGAAGGACGAATTGCGCCCGGTGCTGCGCCGCATGCTCGACATCGCGATCCGCGAGGAGATCCTGATGCCGCGAGCCGCCTACGGCTATTGGCCGTGCGCCGCCGACGGCAACGATGTGATCCTGTTCGACATCGCCGGAGCGCGCGAGCTGACCCGCTTCTCGTTCCCGCGCCAGAACAAGGAGGGCGGCCTCTGCATCGCCGATTTCTTCCGCGACGTCGCCGAGGGGACGCGCGACGTGATCGGCCTGCAGGTCGTCACGATGGGCCGGCGCGCCTCGGAGGCGGCGCGCGAATGGTTCGCCGAAAACCGTTACCAGGATTACCTCTATTTGCACGGCCTCTCGGTCGAAATGGCCGAGGCGCTG
>Ga0209656_10000312_pt1 | contig 32886 bp, 30 predicted proteins | sample BogFormECP12_OM2_FD_188239 | JGI IMG/M metagenome (GOLD analysis project Ga0209656, IMG submission 188239) | Bog forest soil microbial communities from Calvert Island, British Columbia, Canada - ECP12_OM2 (SPAdes) (version 2) | ecosystem: Environmental > Aquatic > Freshwater > Wetlands > Bog ...
AACAATTCGATGTACGGCACGATCCGGATGCACCAGGAGCGTCGCTTCCCCGGCCGTGTTGTCGGGACCGCCCTCAGGAACCCGGATTTTCTCGCTCTTGCCCAGGCCTATGGCGTCTTTGGCGCATCGATCACGCGCACTGCGGACTTCGCGCCGGCCTTCGAGGAGGCCGCCTCGAGCAGCCGGGCGTCAATCATCGAGCTCAAGATGGACCCAGAGATGATCACGACGCGCACGACACTCTCGGAGATCCGCCGGCAAGCCGAGGCACTCCAGGCCGAGCGGGTGGCGGGGTGAGCATGGCCGGGGCTGCCGAGCAGCACTGGTCGGCTCGACGATATGCCGAGACGGCGCATTTCGTGCCGGAGCTTGGCGCAGAGGTGCTCGAACTCCTTGCCCCGTCCGCCGGGGAGCGGATCCTCGATCTCGGCTGCGGCGATGGCGTGCTGACCGAAAAAATTGTCGCAGCGGGAGCTTCAGTCGTTGCCGTCGACGCGGTGCGCGACATGGTCGCCGCGGCGCGGGACCGCGGCATCGATGCGCGTATCATGCGCGGGCAGAATCTTACTTTCGACCAAGAGTTCGACGCGGTGTTCTCGAATGCCGCACTCCATTGGATGCGCCCGCCAGAGGCGGTCCTCGCCGGCGTCCGCCGGGCGCTCAAGCCCCGGGGCCGCTTTGTCGGCGAGATGGGCGGCCACAATAACACCGCCGCGATCATCGTCGCGTTGAGCGCAGTCCTTGGCCGCCATGGGCTCGACGCGCACCGGCTTAGCCCGTGGTACTTTCCGTCCGCTGCAGCCTACCGGAAGAAACTTGAGGACGCGGGCTTCTCGGTCGAAGAAATCCGCATCGTCCCACGGCCGACCGCGCTGCCGACATCGATCGAGCCGTGGCTCGACACCTTCGCCCAATCTTTCTTCGGCGCCTTGCCGGAGCCCGACCGTTTGTCCGCGCGCGCCGAGGTGGCCGACCTGTTGCGGCCGGTCTTGATGGACGAAACCGGAAGCTGGGTTGCCGATTACGTCCGATTGCGCTTTCGGGCGACACTCCTCCCTTAACTCCGTTAAGAGGCGTCGTTTATGGTTTGGCGGTGAGGCGATCGAGCAGCATCGCGGCTGCCTTCGCCTCGGCGATGCGCTTCGACGAGGCGGTTGCGGTGGCGGGATCACCCCCGGCCACACTCGCCGTTACAGTGAAGAGCGGCGCGTGGTCCGGCCCGCTCGTCGCGACGAGTTCGTAGGCGGGAAGGGCCAGACCGCGCGCTTGGACCCATTCTTGCAGCGCAGTCTTCGGGTCGAGCGGCGGCTCCTCCATCTCTTCAATCAGCGGCTCCCAGAACCGTCGGACAAAGGCTGACGCAGCCTCAAACCCGCCGTCGAGATAGATTGCCGCGATCAAGCCTTCGCAAGCATCGGCGAGAATCCCGGGGTTGCCTGCGGCCCCAGCGGCTGCCTCGGCCCGCGACAGGACGAGATACCGTCCCAGGCCGATCGTTTCAGCCACCCGGACAAGCGCCTCGCGGCGCACGAGGTGGGTATGCCGGCGTGTCAGATCGCCCTCGGGCTCACCTTCGAAGTGTCGCCATAGATAGTCGGCAACCACGAGACCGAGAACGCGATCGCCGAGAAATTCAAGGCGCTCGAAATCGCGCTTGACGGGGGCCGGACGCCGACGGCGACGACTTTCGGGGACGAGCGCGCTCGGATGGGTCAAGGCCTCTTCGAGCAACTCGTGCCGGTTGAACTCGTAACCGATGGTGTGTGGGAGCTCCTGCGCCGACAAGTTCTTCCTCTGCCGACCCTTGCGCTAGTTCACGCCATGGAACAGCCGGCTATAGCGAATCGCGAACGGCCATTTCCAGAACTCCCAAAGCCGCGCCGACCCGTCGGTCGAAAAAAAGATGAACTCGGCCCGTCCGATCAGGTTCTCGGCTGGGACGTAGCCGACGGCGGAGAGCACACGGCTATCCTGCGAGTTGTCGCGATTGTCACCCATCATGAAGTATTCGCCAGGCGGTACGTCATAGACCTGAGTGTTGTCGAGCTGGCCGTTGTCGCCCATCTTGATGATCCGATGCTGTACGCCATTTGGCAGGGTTTCGATATACTGGGCGAGCGGAATTACCGCACCATTGCCTTCCTGGTAGAGGAAATCCTCGATGCGCTTGCGGGGACATGGCTGATCGTTGATGTAGAGGATACCGTTCTTCATCTGGATATGATCGCCCGGGAGGCCGATCACCCGCTTGATATAATCCGTAGAGTTGTCTGTCGGCAGCTTAAACACCGTCACGTCGCCGCGCTCGGGTGAGTGAAAGAATATCCGCCCCGAGAACAGCGGCAGCCCCAGGGGCAACGAGTAGCGGCTATATCCATAGGAGAACTTAGAGACGAACAAATAATCGCCTATCAGCAACGTCGGCACCATCGAGCCGGATGGAATATTGAACGGCTCAACAGCGACCGTGCGGACGACCAGGGCAATCAGAATAGCGTAAACGACGGTCTTTATAGTGTCGACGACACCACCTGAAGATTTTCTCTTGGTGATGCCGGTGCGCGCAGAATTGGCTTTCATGGATTGCCTTGAGGGCCTGGTTGGCGCAGGATCAAGCCCATCGCGATGCCGCGAGTCAAGGGCGCGCCTGCCGAAAAGCTTCGTGGCTCAGCTGCTTCTGGCGGGCACGGCGGTGATGATCACGATCGCCTGGGCGATCGGCGGCTCATCAGTCAGCGTAATGTCGAGATGAGCCGTCATTCCCGCCGGCGTAATCTCTTCTAGCCGGCGTAGCGCGCCGCCCGCCAGCCGCATCGATGGTTGACCCGAAGGCAGATTGACCACCCCCAGGTCGCGCCAGAAGACGCCGTCGCGGAAGCCGGTACCGAGAGCCTTCGAACAGGCCTCCTTAGCGGCGAATCGGCGGGCATAGCTCGCAGCCCGATCGGAGCGCCGATCGCATTTCTTGCGCTCCGCATCGGTAAAGATGCGGTCCAGGAAGCGATCTCCAAAGCGCTCGATCACCTGCTCGATGCGGCGAATGTCGATCAGATCGCTGCCAAGTCCGAGGATCATCGCGGGCGGCTCCCCGACTCGGGGCGGCGGAGATCGAACACAAACGCGCCGATTCGTATCAGACGCCAGCGAGCGGGACACATTAGCCGCGCGCTCGTTCAACCGAGTTGATGACTGGATTGGCACGCAGTGCGGCAATGATCGTCGTCAAGTGCTTCACGTCGCCGACCTCGATGTCGATCATGATCTCAAAGAAGTCCGGCGAGCGATTGGTGATCTTTAAATTACTGATGTTGCCGCCTTGCTTGCCGATTACCGTGGTCAAGCTGCCGAGATTGCCAGGCTCGTTGGCGATCGTGACGTTGACCCGACCGACATGGACCGCGTCGGCTTCGCTATTGCCCCAGGCGACGTCGAGCCAGCGCTCCGGGCTCTCGGCGAAGCTCTCGAGCGTGTCGCAGTCGATCGTGTGGATCGTGACACCCTTTCCCGTGGTCACGATGCCGACGATGCGGTCCCCGGGGAGCGGATGGCAGCAGCCGGCGAAATGCAGCGCCATGCCGGGGATCAGCCCGCGGATCGGCACCGCCGTCTCGTTGCGTTTTGCCCGTTGTCGCGCCCGTGCCAGCGAGACGACCTTGGTCTTGGCTTCCTGGGGTTGCGGGAAGGCAGCGTTGATGACCGCTCGTCCGGTGGCGAGCCCTTGGCCAACCGCGACGTAAAGATCCTCGACGGCCGCACAGTTAAAATTCTTGAGCACGGCTTCGAGCGGCCGCTCCGAAAACTCCTGGCCCTCCTGGCGGAACGCCTTTTGCACGATCGCCCGCCCGAGATCGAGATATTGGGCGCGCTGCTGGGTGCGGACAAAACGGCGGATGCGGGCGCGCGCCTTGCCGGTGATGACAAACCGTTCCCAAGTCGGAGAGGGCGTCTGCGCCCTCGAGGTGATGATCTCGACCTGGTCGCCGTTGCCGAGCTGGGTGCGCAGCGGAACCATACGGCTGTTGATCTTCGCTCCGACGCACCTGTCGCCGATCTCCGAGTGGACGGCATAGGCGAAATCAACGGGCGTCGCGCCGCGCGGGAGCGCAATCAGATCGCCCTTCGGGGTAAAGACGAAGACCTGATCCTGGAACATCTCGAGCCTGGTGTGCTCGAGGAACTCCTCCGGCCCGGAGGCATGGTCGAGGATGTCCAAGAGTTCGCGCAACCACCGGTATTGCGGTCCTTCGGTCGTGCCCGCGTCTTGTTTATAGGTCCAATGCGCGGCAACACCGAGCTCCGCGATTTCATGCATGTCGCTGGTGCGGATCTGCATCTCGATGCGCTGCTGCTCGGGCCCAATGACCCCGGTGTGCAGCGAGCGATAATTGTTCGGCTTGGGTGTCGAGATGAAGTCTTTAAACCGGCCGGGAACCAGTTGGTAGGCGGAATGGATGATGCCGAGAGCATGATAGCAATCGGCGATGTCGTCGACGAGGATGCGGAACGCCATCACGTCCGAGAGCTGCTCGAAGGCAACGTTCTTGCGCTGCATCTTGCGCCAGATCGCATAGGGCGATTTCTCGCGACCGGAGACGACCACCCCGGAGAGCCCGCCCTCAGCGAGCTTGCAATCGAGTTCGGCCAGGATGCGCGGCACGACGGCGGCCCCCTTGTCGCGCAGGAAATCGAGGCGCGCCAGGATGCTGGCGCGTGCATCGGCGTGCAGCTCGGCGAAGGCGAGATCCTCGAGCTGATCCTTCATCCGGTGCATGCCGAGCCGCTCCGCCAGCGGCGCGTAGATATCCATCGTCTCGCGAGCGATCCGGCGGCGCCGTTCATCACTCTTGATGAACGCCAACGTCTGCATGTTGTGCAGCCGGTCTGCCAGTTTGACTAGCAGCACGCGAATGTCCTCGGACATGGCGAGCACAAGCTTGCGGAAATTCTCGGCCTGCTTGGTCTGATCGGATTGCAGCTCGATCCGCGACAGCTTGGTTACGCCGTCGACAAGCCGAGAAATCTCCGGTCCGAACACCCGCTCGATGTCATCGAGGGTGGCCGCCGTGTCTTCAACCGTATCATGCAGCAACCCGGTCACGATCGACGCGGTATCGAGCTTCATCCGGGCAAGGATCCCTGCGACCTCGACCGGATGGGAAAAGTAGGGGTCGCCCGAGTCGCGCAGCTGTGCGCCATGGGCCTTCATGGAATAGACATAGGCGCGATTGAGCGCGTCTTCGTCCGCGCTGGGGTCGTAGGCCTTGACGAGCTCGACCAGTTCGAATTGCCGCATCATGATGACGGCTTCCGCATCTTGCCGCGGCGACCGCCGGTAGGAAATCGGAGGGGCAGCGCAAAGTTCATGAACGACGCCGCCACGTAGGCTCGACACCTTCCCCGGGATCAGAGATCCTCGTCAAAATCACCCGGCAGATCGCGCGCTGGTACATCGGCGAGATCGGCCTCTTCCTCGGCTCCGAGGATGTCCACAGCGAGCTCTTCGTCGAGCGCCTCCTCCTCCAAACCAGCGTCCTCCTCCCCGATGTCTTCCGCCTCGAGAGCGGTTTCCTCCTCGAGCAGCGCGCCACTCGGCGGGGAAACCCCGAACAGCGCCGGATCGAGTTCGAGTTCGTGGGTTTCCTCGGGCTCGTCGATCTCCACATGCTTTTGCATGCCGCGTATCACCGCGCCCTTCAGATGCTCGAGCCCGACCGTCTCCTCGGCTATCTCGCGCAACGCGACGACCGGGTTCTTATCGTCGTCTCGATCCAGCGTCAGCGGGGCGCCGGAGGTAATTTCGCGAGCGCGCTGCGCGGCGAGCAGCACGAGCTCGAAGCGGTTCGGGACTTTAAGGACACAGTCTTCGACGGTAACGCGCGCCATTCCATCACTCTTCACGGGACGAGAGACTAACGAATATATGGGGCGTATCGGGCGGCGGCAACAGCAAGCGTAAGCGTGTCGGGCAGCTGGGGCCCGCCGTGCTTGACCCCCGTCGCGGCGGACACCTATATGACGTGTCGCCGGCCGGATGGCAGAGTGGCTATGCAGAGGACTGCAAATCCTCGTACAGCGGTTCGATTCCGCTTCCGGCCTCCAGGGGGATTGCGCCTATGGTACTAGGTGCCCTGATCCCCGGTAGCTCAGTTGGTAGAGCGAGCGGCTGTTAACCGCTTGGTCGCTGGTTCGAGTCCGGCCCGGGGAGCCAATAGAAACGAGGGGTTAGGTCGTATTTTGACCTAGCCCCTTTTCCTTTGAACCTGGCGGGGTAACACCGGGGTAACATAAATGCAGCGATGTGGGAGCGGTGAAAAGCCAAGGCGAGCATCTGAAGGGCCTCATGGCGGGTCGGGTCGCGCTCGCTCGGGCGCCGCGCAGATCCGCGCGTCGCTGATGGTACTCTCGATGACTTGACAAAAGATACAGCGGTACACCGCCCCAGACGGGCGATGCAGCCGTCGTAGCCTGACTCGATTATCCGAGCTTTTACCCGACGCTTTGGCGATGCGGACGCGAAGGCACGAATTCAGCGGCCGATCTAGAACCGCTACCGGGGCAGAGGCGATAGCCGAGCAAACTCTCCCGACACGCCGCTGGCCGTCTTATCTCAGTGATTTTTGATTGCTACGGCTCACCAAACCGGATCTTCTCGATTGAGCCGGTCTCGTCCTGAATGGGGGAAATGGGCGTTGCGGCGCCCATCAGCTGCTCGAACTGACCCGGTAACGACAGCCATCTCCGGAGGGAGTTGAATTCAAACGCCGGAACCGTGCCTGCCAGGGCGCGCAGGAGCCGAGCAGTCATCGGATAATCGCTTGGTCCATAATAAGCAATGTCGCATGCAAGATCGAGTTCGTGCTCGAGCGCGACGTCGTGTAGCGCGATGAAGTCTTCCGTCGTCGCCGCTGGCGCATCGCGAATTTCGGCAACGATCGATGTAATTTCGAGTAGAAGCTTTATTTGCCGTTGCCGCATCGGCGCCAGGTCGGTCCCGGCGGTTCGGGCCTCATCGATCGCTATTGCCAGCTGATGGTGCTCATCCTCGAGCTTCACCCATTGCTTGTGAAGCGCGGAGATTGAAACATGCGGTCGTTCACTCACCACTTTAGCTCCCTTCATCGGCCTTCGAGCCACATTCCCCACGAAACCGGCAGCGCCGCCATTAATTTTAGTCCTTCGCGCTCGAAGGCGGCTGTCCAAAAGTAGAGCGGATTCAGCCATTCGCGCAGGCAGCTATCGAACGCCTCTTGGGAGCGTGGGTTGGACGGGCGGCCCCATGGGGTCCCGCCGCCACGGCATCGCGCCCTCTTTTTGGCGCAACTGGTCTCACCGGGCGCGGCACGGCCAAGCAGAGGGGGCAATAGGTGGCTCCAGTCGGGCCGTCCCGTCCCGTGCCCGCAAAAGATGACTCGGCCTTCGCAGTTGCGGTTATAATGATATCGCGGCGTGGGGAGGACCGAGAACCAAGCGGCGCCCAAGATGGCCACTGTGTCATCCAGGATGCTCCGAAAGCGCGAAGGCCGTGAGATCGAATCTTAGCTCGGCGGAAGAATACATCGCTCCTGCCTTTGCGGGCGGGTGGGTGCCGCGCGCGTTGCCGAGAATTTATCTAGTCGGCGCCATGCGAGCCATGGCACCCGGCGGAGCCGACTTTCTGCCGCGTGGTCGAAAAACACGCGGGTTGCTGGCCTGCTTGTGCCTCGAGCAGGGCGAGCGTGTTTCCCGGAGCCGTCTCGTGGGCTTGTTATGGGACCGCTCGGCTGATGCGCAGGCCCGAATGAGCTTGCGCCAATCACTTTCGGAGCTCAACAGCATCGTCAATCGTCACGTTCCCGGCCTCGTAGAGATCGGTCGCGACAGCGTTCGCATCGATGTCCGGAAGTGCTGGGTCGATGCGCTCGCCATCCTCGAGGCGAGTGCTGATGCAACTGCGGATACCAGCAATCTCGTCCAACCTTACGGCGAGCGCCTGCTCGAAGATCTCGACGGGATCACCCCCTCCTTCGATCACTGGCTCACCGGCGAACGAACGCGCTTTGAGGATCGCGTAAGAAAGATTTTGGAGGCGGAACTCGATCGCCTGACCGAACAGAACGCGACGCCGGAGGTGCGCGCGGCGGCGGCCCGCCGACTGATCAACTTCGAGCCGACACACGAGGGCGCCGTACGCAATGTGATGAAGGCTTTTGCCCAAATGGGCGACCGCGCCCAGGCGATTCGCGAATTCGAGCGATGCAGGCAGGCGCTGCTGACGGTCCTCGATTTACCTCCTTCCAGGGAGACCACTGCCGTTTACGAAGCCATCCGGGGCGATTCGTCGCAGATGGCTCCTCCGACGATCTACGAGGAACCTGCCGACATCGGGTCGGGCGAGACCGCGGCGGGGAGTTGGCCTGCTTCGTCTCCGGCACGCTGGAAGATCGAGAAGCAAAGCGATCCGGTCATCGCTCCCGGGCACGAGCCCGGACCCGAGCCCAGGCGCGAACCCTCGATCGCGGTGCTGCCCTTTCGCAACCTCACGGGCGATCCCGCACATGATTTCGTTGCCGAGGGGCTCGTCGAGGATCTCATCGAAGCGTTGTCTCGCGTTCCGAATTTCTTCGTGATCTCGCGGCTGTCGACGCTGGCTTTCAGAAACCAGGACCGCCATCCACGCGAGATCGGCAACGTGCTGGGGGTTCGCTATGTTCTTTCGGGCAGTGTGCGGGTCCTCGGAGATCGCCTGCGTTTGACCATCGAGCTGACCGATACGCAGTCGGGGGCGGCGTTGTGGTTTGCAAAACTCGACGAGAGATTTCTCGACCTCTTCGAGGTTCAGGACCGCTTGTCCGAGATGATCGTTCGAAAGGTCGCGCCCTACCTGCATGCGGCCGAGATGAAGCGCATCCGCGTCAAGCGGCCGGACAGTCTCGAAGCCTATGACCTTTTTCTGCGCGCCCAAGAGAACATGCACAATTCCTCGCGCATGGTCTTCGAAACCGCGGAGGCGCTGTTCGACGCCGCGATCGCGAAGGATCCACACTACGCGGCTGCTCTTGCCTGGCGGGCTTACTGGCATGTGCTGCGCGTCGGACAGGGATGGTCGCCCGATCCGGCGGATGACGCGACCCAGGCCGACCACTTTGCGCGGGTGGCCATCGAATGCAACAGCATGGAACCGATGGCGCTCGCCGTTCACGGCCAGGTCGCGTCCTACCTGTACAAGGATTTCGATCTCGCGTTCCGCCGTTTCGAGGCAGCACTGCAGATCAACGCCAATGCCGCGCCGGCATGGATGTGGAGCGCAGCGGCGCATGCCTGGATGGGCAATGGCCCTCGGGCCATCGAAGAGATCAACAAGGCGATGGCGCTGTCGCCCTACGATCCTCTCATGTATGCCTATAATGCCTACGCCTCGATCGCGTATCTCGTCGACGGCCAGTACGAACGGGCGATCGAATCCGCTCTGCGCTCCTTACGGGAGAACCGGACTTACACGGCAGCGCATCGGCTGCTCGTAATCGCACTGGTGCTGGCTCGCCGCGAGAACGAAGCAGAGGCGTCGGCGCGACGGTTACTTGAGCTCGAACCGGGGCTAACGGTCGCGGGGTTCCGGCGTCGTTATCCCGGCAGCGCCAGCCCGCACGCCGACCTCTTTTGCGATGCCCTCGCGAGGGCCGGGGTCCCGCTTTCCACCGAGAACGGAACCCTACCGACTCGCGAATAAGATCCATGCGATTGTGTTAGTCCGTGTTCCCCGATGACACCTCACACGGGACTGAGTGGCTAACCCGACCGGAGAGCGCCGCTCTCACCGCCCGCCGCTCGGCGGATCCGCGGCATGCACGAGCGGCGCCCACCGATCACCGTTTTCGCGCCACATGGATGCGGGCGAGGAACAGGCCGCGCCAGTGAGCAGGCGCTGTCCCGTCGGGGCATTGCGAGTTGCGATCGGGCACTGGCAAGAAGGCGTCACCACGCTCGACCGTCGAAATGATCGGCCCTCCGTTCGTAACTCGCCGCGAGCTGCAGCAGTTCCCTCCGTGCGCCGGCGAGGCGACACTGGCGGGCCAGCTTGCGCAGCCCGTGCGCCATTTCTCGGTAGTGCGCCCCGTCAATAGGCAAGGCACTGTCCCGTGGCTGGTTCATGGGTGAAGCCTCCCAGATGTCTCGATCCGTCACGAGCGCCACCCCTGCGAAGGATGACAACAGAGAATTGCTGTGGGCTAAGCCCGGGGTAAAAGACTCGACTGAACCTGTTTGAGCGACGAGGAACGGGATCGTGCAGGACGAACAACGCGATACTGCTGTGTGCGCGTTATGCGCAAACCCGCAAGGCCATGGATCTCGAACGCGCGTTGCCAGGAAAGGAACTCTTCCTCCGACAGCTGGTACCATCGGCAAGCTTCCTCGAGGGTAATTTCGCCGCTACGCACCGCTGCGACCACGGCGGCCTTGCGGCGCACCACCCACCTCTTGGTCGTCGGGGGTGGCAGGCCCTCCATGGGCGACGTTCGGATCGGCAGCTCACCGGAAAGCGTGTCTACTGGGCGATGCGGGGAAGCCGAGGGTCCAGGCTCGCTCTCGCGAGGTCGGCGGGTTTCCCACCCGTCAAGACAGACAGCCTCATTCACATTGTCGCCCCGTTCCACCGGCTCAATCCCTGCGCGTAACGCAATTCCCGTTTGTTTCACGAATTTTTGACGAATTTGAGCGGGTTTGTCACCAATTTTTTCAAAAAATATTGAAAGTCTGCTCGAGGAACCGGAGCCGCGCGCGGCGGGAAGGTCGAATCGATCGGTCAAAAAGCGCGTCTAACGGCGGAGTTTGTTACCGCGGCGGGTTAATTTTGCGCCAGCACGCGTGCAATGGACGTATCCTACCGACCGTATGCAACCATCATGCCGAAAATAGGCTTCCTAATTCATCCGTCGGTCGATTTCACATATTAATCACGATGAGAAGAAAATTTTTTCACGATCGGTTCTTGCGTCGTCTGGGAACTTCGCCTTCGTTAACGGGGGGCAATTTCGCCCAACGTTTAATCGAGGGAGAGATGAGATGAATTCGACTGGACGGCTAATCTGCGGTTCGACGACCGCCTTCCCGCCGCTGCGGCAGCCGAAAACCGAGATCGCCGACCGCGGCACGGTGCGCCTCGGCGATGCTTGCATCACGGCCGCATTCCCGCCGCTGCGGCAGCCCAAGCCCGAGATCGCCGACCGCGGCACGGTGCGCCTCGGCGATGCCTGCATCACGGCCGCGTTCCCGCCGCTGCGGCAGCCCAAGCCCGAGATCGCCGACCGCGGCACGGTGCGCCTCGGCGATGCTTGCATCACGGCCGCGTTCCCGCCGCTGCGGCAGCCCAAGCCCGAGATCGCCGACCGCGGCACGGTGCGCCTCGGCGATGCTTGCATCACGGCCGAGTTCCCCCCGCGTCGTTAGACACGTCGACGGTCACTGCGGAAAACGGAGTGTCAGAGATGGCCAAGCAGGCTGAAACGATCATCTGCCGATTTTACCAGCTCATCCCGGACGCTCCGGTTCCGCGGCCGGCCGACCGCTCGGCCGATGGCATGCTTCCCATGCGGGGCTATCGCTATTGCGAAGCCGTCGCCGCTGCTTCGGCGTTCGGGTGGTACATCTACCCGCCGCTGAGCTTCAGCTTGGTGTGGGACGGCGTCGAGATCGCGTGGACCTATGCAGGTGCTGAGGATTGGTACCCGTTGCGGGGGGCTCAGTTTCCCGGATTTCGCCAGCTGTTCGAACAGGTGGCGCCCGACCCGGTCAAGCCTTTGGCCCCGCCTTTTCTTGCCGTCGCGCGCGAGCCCGGCGTCGTGCAGATCTGGAGCGGCTATCTGGCGCGCACGGCGCCGGGTTGGGCATTGCTGTCTCGGGGACCGGCAAACATTCCGCGAACCCAAGGCTACGAGCACTTCGAAGGCATCATAGAGGCTGAAACCTGGTTCGGTCCGCTCTTTACCAACATCCGGCTGACGCGCACGAATTCGCCGGTTGAGTTCCACATGCGCTATCCGCTGTTCCAGGTGCAGCCGCTGCTGCGCCAATGTTATAGCGAGGTCTCTTTCGAGGTCATCGGCCTGTCGGAATTGAGCGCGGCGGACTGGCAGAGTTTTGAGGCGACTATGAAACCTAATACCGAGCAAATGCGCATGATGGGACATTATGCCGTAGATGTACGACGGCGAACCCGAAGAAAATCTTGAAGACTGCCTTAGGCTGGTGACCCGTCATCGCGGTTGAGGCCAAGGTCGCTTTTGTGAGCAGCCTTAGACGTTGACTCTCGGCGGCGGGCGCGGCGATGCAGGTGCCACGGCCAGCAGGCAGCTTGAGAGGATGGCGGCGGCGCCCAGCCAACTGAGCAGGTCCGGGATCTCACGGAATAAAACGACACCACCGATAATCGCAATAACCAGACGGAGCAGTGTATATGGTCCAAGACTCGAAGCGCTCGCGTTTCGTACAGCCACCAATCCTAGGTACATCCCTACAGGCCCAAATATTAAGACACCGGAAAACCAAGGCCAGATCTTAGGCTCGGGTAGCGTTGTCGTAGCCAAGACCGGAAGGTTGCACACGACGGCAATCGCATTGACGTAGAACATTGTCGTCAATTCGGAATCGCCTCCCGGGCGTTGCAGATATTTGTTGAGCACGAACGCGAGACCGTTAAAGCTGGTGCCGAGCAAGGCGACCAGGTAGACGATGTTCCGGTCGGGAAAAGCCGGCTTTACGATCAGTAGCGCGCCAACAATACCGATAGCAGTTGCAATCCATCGGAGGGTTGTGACGCGTTCGTTCAAAATGAGCGCGGAGAATACTGCAATGTAAGCCGCCTGCGTGTAGGCAATCGCCGTTGCGTCGGCGAAAGGCATGTGGGCGAACGAGTACATCAGGACCCAAAGATATAGGACCGACACAAATCCGCGCAGCAGCTGGAGCGGCAGCTGGTCGGTCTTCATCACCGACCAGCCGGTGTTCCAGGCGATGACGCCAACCAGCGTCACCCCGGCGCCGCTACGCAGCAGCGCAAGCTGCATCGCGGAGCCGCGCGATCCGATCTGATGGATCATCGCGGTCTCGACCGCAAACAGGATCGCCTGGCCGATCATTAGGCCGACTGCAAGGCGCTGGTTTTTCATGATCGCTCCCCGGCGCGGGGCATTCCCGTAACCGCGGCAAACGAAGTAATCTGGTGCCGGTTGGGGCTCAGCTCAGCACCCCGACCTTCCTGCGCTCGATCAGCTCAAAATCGATTTTCGCGCCGAGGCCGGGCTCGGTCGGGGCGTGGACGAGGCCGTCGCGGTCGACGATGATATCCTGGACGAGCCCGTATTTCTGCATCGCGTCCGGCAGCAGCACTTCGAAGAACTCGGTGTTCCGGATTGCCATGATCACGTGCAGATTGGCGACGTTGTTCAGCGAGTTGCCGCCGTGATGCACCTCCAAGTTCATGCGGAAGGCTTCGGCGAGATGCGCGGTCTTGATCAGGGTCGTAATCCCGCCTTTGACCGCGACATCGCCACGTAGAAAGTCGGTGGCGCGTTCGATAATCCACGGAGCATAGCCATCGAAGCCGCCGATCGGGAACTCGGTGGCGAGGATCGGAATGTCGAGCTTTTGCTTGAGCTTGACGTAATTGTAGATGTCTTGGTCGGCAAGCGGGTCCTCGTACCAGTAAAAGCCCATTTCCTCAATCGCCCGACCGACCCGCAATGCTTCCTCGTAGCGATAGCTCCAAGTCGAATCGAGCATGATCGTGTAGTCGTCGCCGACTGCGTTGCGCACCGCCTCGCAGACCTTGATGTCGTCACGCCACGATTGCGGGGGATGGATTTTGTAGGCGCGCCACCCGGTCGATTGGTAATGCCGGGCCTGCTCGACATACTCCTCCGATGTGGCGTGGATCTCGGAGCTGGCATAGGCAGCGATACGGTCGCGCGAGGTGCCGATCAGCCGGTGGATCGGCAACCCCGCTGCCTTGCCGGCGATATCCCACAAAGCCACGTCGCAGGCACCGATCGAGCGCACCGTCGCGGCGCGGACGCGAGCCCACAACAATCGGTTGAGGCGCTCGCGGTCGAGCGGGTCCTGGCCCATCAGAATCGGCTTCAAAAAGCGAATAAGACCCGGCCCGTCGAGGCTTGCCGGGTTTGAGGAGGTGCCGAGAAAGGCGTGGCCAGTGATGCCGTCATCGGTCGTGACCGCCAGCAGGCCGAGATCGCTCTTGCCGGTCGGCCGCGCGGTGTGGTGGCCGTAGATCGTCGAGGGGATGCTCTCCCAGGAGAACAGGGTCAAGGTGACATCGGTGATTTTCATCAGGGTCTCCTCCGTCATTCAGCCAACGAGTACGGCCTTGCCGATGACCTTGCGGTCGATCAAGGCCTGCACCGCCTCGGTTGCCTCGCTCAGCGGGAATCGGCGCCAGATGCGCGGCCTCAATTTGCCCTGCGCGGCCAGATCGAGCAGCGCCTCGCTGTTGGCGGCGGCGATTTCGGGGTGGGCTTCGTTGAGCCCGCCGATGCGCACCCCAATCGCCTCGATCCCCTTGATTAAGAGGTAGTTGGTGCGGGCGAGCGCCGGCGCGCCGCCGAGAAACCCGAGGATCAGAATGCGCCCGCCCCAGGCCAGGCAGCGCAGCGATTCCTCGAAAGTCGGACCGTTGACCGGGTCGTAGATGATGTCAACGCCGCGGCCTCCGGTCAGCTCCATGACCTTGTCGCGGAAGCCGGCCTGGTAATCGATCGCGTGGTCCGCGCGCTCGGCCAGGCAAACGGATCGCTTCTCTTCGGTGCTTGCGGTCGCGATGACCTCGGCGCCGTAAAGTTTGGCGATCTGGATCGCCGGGATGCCGATGCCGCCGGCGGCACCATGGATCAGCACCCGGTCGCCTTTCTCGAGGCGCCCCCGCTGCAGCAACGCGTGATAGGCGGTGCTGTAGGCGCCGCGGAACACCGCGGCCTCGTCGAGGCCCAAGCCGGCCGGAATGGGGTCGCAATTCTCGGCGTGCGCATTGCCCAGCTCGGCAAACGCGCCGAGCCGATGCCGGCTCATCACCCGGTCGCCGATCTTGAACCGGGTCACATCGGGGCCGACCGCGATCACTTCACCGGCCGCCTCGCTGCCCGGGATGAAAGGCGGCTCCGGTCGGAACTGGTATTTGCCGGCCACCATCAAGACGTCCACATATTGCGCACCGCGCGCACCGATCTTGACCCGCACCTCGCCGGGACCCGGGGCCGGCGGGTCCGCCACCTCGCGCAAGGCAAGCGCCTCGGGACCGCCGAACGCCTCGCAGACAATCGCCTTCATTCGGCGGCTTCCTATTCGGCCGCCTCGGCCCGGACAGGCGCTTGATGTTCCGAGCGCAGCCTCTCCATGACCTCCCAATTCGTGTAACGGGTAAAGCCGTTCTCGTCGAAAAACAGGACGGCGCCGGTGCAAATGAACAGGTAGGTCGTGTCTTCGAGCGCGGTGGTCGCGTCGTGCAGGATGCCCGACGGCTCATAGACATAGTCGCCGGCATTCAAGACACCGTTCCGGACCTGGAGCTTGCCCGAAATGACATAGGCATGCGCCCCGGCGAGATGCTTGTGCGGCGGTGCGACGTAGCCTTTTTTCCAATGATGCAGGGATGCCCAAGTGCCGGTCTCACGGCCAACCCACAGCACCTTGACGGCTGACATCGGAGATTGCCGAATCCACGGCGCCTCGGACCGCACGAGCGTGTCCTGAATGTCCTGGAAGACGGGTCTGATATCCTGCGGAAGCGGCATGTCTGCTCCTCTCTTCTCGACCGGAATTGTGCGGATCACGATAAGCCGCCGCGGGATTGTGGGCAAGGCACGCACCGCGAGGTCTGCAGGCGGTGGTTGTGCCCCAATTCCGTTCTTGAGCCGCGCCCACCGGCTTTCATGATGTTTGGCTTTGCCTCTGCTGCGGTGGTACCTACGGATATCGAGGAGGCCGTGGGCACGGTACGCAACCGGCGGCACTCGGTCGCTGCTGGATCCGCCGCGCTTCAAGGAGCGGAGCGTTTCTCGGTTGAGCGCGCCCGCCCGCACCTCGAAGGGAGAACGTCATGGCGTTCAAGGTCCAGGTCGGCCCGCCTCAGATCTCCATCCACCAAGGCCAGACGGTGTTGATCACCGAGCAGGACGGCCAGATCAACTGGCCGAGCGAAAAGGGTCTTTACTTCTTCGATACCCGCGTTGTCAGCAGTTGGACCATCTATGCCAACGGCGAACCCTGGGAGCTGCTAAACGGCGGCGCGATCAGTTACTACGCATCCCGCATCTTCCTGGCCAATCGGTCGTTCCTGACCGAAGACGGCACCATCCCGCGCCGCACGTTGGGCCTGACCATTAGCCGGTGGATCAGCGGCGGAGTGCACGAAGATCTCGACATCACCAACAATAGCATAAAGCCCGTAAAATTTCAACTCGAGATTGTACTGCGCTGCGACTTCGCAGACATTTTCGAGGTGAAGTCGGGGCATATTGTGCGCCGGGGCCGGATCACCACGGACTGGTCCGAACCGCGCCAGCGATTGCGCACGACATACCGCAACGGTGACTTTAGCCGCACGGTGACGGTTTCCCCGACGCAGTCGCCGACAAAGGCGGTGTACGCCAATGGACGGCTCAGCTTCGAGGTAGCCCTTGAGCCGGCCGAAGCATGGCATTGCTGCCTCCACTATGCGCTAGCGGACGGCGACCGGCACTTTGCTTCGCCGACCGACTGTGTCGCGTATAGTCACAAATCGCACCACGCCGAGACGATGGCGGATTGGCTACAAAACGTTGTCAAGATCCGCACCAGCAACGAAGAGTTCTATCGGCTGTTCCGTCAGGCGCTCGAGGACATGGCTGCGTTGCGCCTGCCGATTGCAAACACGGATCACATGGTCTTCCTGCCGGCCGCCGGCCTCCCCTGGTTCGTTGCCCCGTTCGGGCGCGACAGCCTGATCGTGTCACTGCAGAACACCCTGATCTATCCGGAGTTTGCACGCGGAGCGTTGGAGGTACTCGGGGCCTTGCAAGCAACGGAGGAGGACACCTATCGCGATGCCGAGCCCGGCAAGATACTGCATGAAATGCGTTACGGCGAACTTGCGCATTTCAAGCTGATCCCACATACGCCCTATTACGGCACCGCAGATGCGACGCCGCTCTATCTGATCACTTTGCACCAAGCCTGGCGCGCGACCGGCGAAAGGGCGCTGTTGGAGCGACATCTCGAGACCGCTGAAGGATGTCTGTCCTGGATCGACAACTATGGCGACCGCGACGGTGACGGGTTCCAGGAGTACCAGACGCGCTCTCCTGTCGGCTACGAGAACATGGGCTGGAAGGATTCCGGTGATTCCGTCGTCTATCCGGATGGCTCGCTGGTCAAAGGGCCAAAAGCGCTCTGTGAGCTACAAGGCTATGTCTACAATGCCTGGATACGGATGGCCGAGGTGTTCGATGCGCTGGGCAGGCCGGACCGCGCGCAGACGTTGCGCGCCAAAGCGGCTTCCCTATTCGACCATTTCAACGAAGCCTTCTGGGACGAAGAGCTTGGCTTCTACGCCTATGCCCTTGATGGCGAGAAAAAGAAGGTGCTGACCGTGGCATCCAATGCCGGACACTGCCTCTTGGCGGGCATCGTGCCACCGGAGCGCGCCAAGAAGGTGGTGGACCGGCTGATGGCCCCGGACATGTGGACCGGGTGGGGCATTCGTACGCTCTCTGCCGATCACCCGGCATACAATCCTTACAACTATCAGACGGGTTCCGTCTGGCCGCACGACAACGCCATCATCGCCATGGGCTTCAAACTCTATGGCTTCGCCGCCGAGGCAGCGCGGATCGCACACGACATTAGCCTTGCGGCGAGCCACTTCCTGCTCAACCAGTTGCCGGAGCTGTACACCGCGTTCGCGCGCGACGATACTACCTTCCCGGTGCAGTACATCGGCGCGAATGTGCCGCAAGCCTGGGCAGCCGGTTCAGCCTTCATGCTGACACAGGCCATGTTGGGCTTTCTGCCCGACGCGCCGCGCAACAAGCTTTATGTCGACCCGTCTCTACCGATGTGGCTGCCCGACCTGACCGTGCAAGATCTTCGCATCGGTGAGCACAAGATCGACATCCGCTTCCGGCGCGAGGGCGAACAGACCGCGTTCGAGGTGATCAAGGGGGACCACAAGCTGGTCGAGCGCTGCGATATCGTGTCCAAGGTCGCGCGGCTAAGGATCGCTTCCGATCCGATCTAGCCCGCAGCCGACTATGCAGCAAATTAAGCCGCTGGGATGAGGCGTTTCTGTTGCAGAATATAGGCTTCCTCGGTCCATTTCAGGCAGATCCGCCGGAAGCCGGTCATCGTCACCAATGGTCCTCCACTCGGCTTGTCGAGTGCTGACGGTAGCTGGTTGGTCTGGCGAGTGGTAGGCGTCTATCGACGGACGGGCAGAGCGTCGACATGATGCGCAGGAATTGACGATCGAAAGGCTGGTCCCGATGAGCATCGAACTTTACACCTGGGACACCCCGAACGGTCGCAAAATCAGTATCGCCCTCGAGGAAACGGGCCTGACCTACACGATCCACCCAGTGAATATTTTCAAAGGCGAGCAGTTCGACGGGCCTTTTTAAAGACAGCCCTAACCCTACTGACGACCCGGCATTCATTGAGAAGACATGGCAGGACCTGGCGGCTCGCGATCTCGGGTCACTCTCCTGCCCGTCGACATTTAAATCGGCTGACGATCTGGAAGCTGCGTTTGCCAGTATGAAAAAGCGAGTCAGAGGCCTTCATGCCGATCCGTTCGACCCTCACCTTTAATCTCGGCAAGCAGATCGCCGATGTCGCGCTCGCCGCCCATCTCCCTTCCTGCAATACCTTCAAGAAGATAGCGCCTGGCGCGCGATTGGGTGATCTAGGGCGGAGCAGCGTTTGCGCATTCTTGCCGCATGACCGCGAGAATAGCCTGCGGCCGCCCGCCATTCCGCTCGGCCACGCCTTCAAGCTCGGAACGCCCGGTCACTGCCATGCTGAGCCCGTCGATGATAACATCGCTGATCTTGTACACGCTGTCGCGTTCGGTCAGACGCCAATCCACCTTGATCGGCCGACCCGTCTGGCCACGGATAATCACGCTGGAGACGATCGTTCCGCCCGAATCGAGCCGGCTGCCGATCACCCTGGTGACGCCGCCGTCGGCGGCGAATTCCGCCAATCGGTCACTGTACGTGTATACGACGTAAGTCTCGAAAAGTCCCAGGAATTCCTGCTGCTCCGACGGATTTAGGATCTGCGCGAAGCGGCCCAGAACAAAGCGGCCGAGGCTCGGGACGTCGAAGTCATCGCGGAACAACTGGCGAAATCCTGCCAGTCTCTGCTCCGCAGCGGGGCTCCTCGCCACGATCTGGAACTGGTTGCCGAGATTATTGATGAAGGTGGCTGGGTCGCTACCGGCCGTAGCGGGGATCATGGGTGCGAGTACCCCAGCGATTAGGACCACGGTTGTGGTTAGAAGGGAACGTCGCAACATCGGAGGTAACCTGGAACCGTTTGCTCGATCAGCGATAAATGCTGGGCAGCGGACGCCGTGTGAAACGGGTCACATCCCTGATTTCTGCGTTCACGGTACGTCCCACTCGCTCTTCACCCCATTGACGTAGGCGCCACCCGCAGCTCGGCAACGCCGGGAGGATCGAAGGGAGGCTCCGACAAGTTCCCCGATTCGTTCGGAGAGATCCATCCCGCGGACCAAGCCCGATTAGCCTTCTCGAACGCCGCCGGCCGACCGCGCATGGAATCGCCATTAACTCCACCCTCACGGCATGCCCCACTGGCAGGCTAGACATTGGCTCCTGCCGTGACCTTGACGCAGATTGTGGGCGAGGTACGCAGCGCGCTCGACAGGGATGCCGCGCAGAGCAGCGCGCATGGCATTGTGGGACCTTTCATCATCTCCAGGTGATCGGCAACCCCTGTTGGGTGCGGTCGAGGGCCTAGATTTGGCTTTTTTGCATTCCTGGACCCGGTGTCGAGCCGGCCAGCAAGCCCCATCGATCCGAACAAATCAGGAACGTGCGGAGAATCACGGTGCCCTGTTTGGCGATGGATGGCGTATGGATTTACCAGCCAGGTTCCCGATCGATACTCCATGTGGCGAAGTGTAACGGGCCTGAATAGCTACCCGCCGTCGGGCCGGAAAGATCGTTCCGGGAAGAGACACAGGAGAAACCCATGCTTCGCCAATCGCTGATCGCCGCCGCCGTCGCTGTCGCCACCATAACCTCGTCGGCCAGCATCGGCGCCGCCCAGACGCAAACCCCCGCGCATCACCGCGCGGTCGTCCACCATGCATACACCTACGAGCCGGCGCCCACCCCGTATTATTACGGTTATGGCCCATATTATTACGGTCCAAGCCCAGCGGCACCGGTCGCCAACGCCGCTGGAGCAGCGGCATGCTTGGCCTTCTCATTGATCGGCGCGTGCTAAAGGCCCGCGAGACGCCCCGCTTCTCGAAACAGCCCCGCCGAGCGCGGGGCTGTTGGGTCGCTTCTGCGCCGATAGCAGCCATTCCGATCGAGCCGACCTAACTCCAAGGGTCGACCCCTTGCGGACATTTGCACCGGATTTCTGCGCCACTTAACCCATTGAAATCTATGGGTGCTGGCTATGTTAGCGAAATTCTTGATTTCTGCAACGGCGTTTGTTCTCTATCTCGGTCAATCGGGAGCGCGCAGCCGATTTTCAACAAAGCGCGGCCAATACATGGGGAAAGTTCGGCGCGCGTATGGCGGCCGGGGTTTGCGCACGGCCTCGCGCGAGGACTTCGATCGTCGATCAAGCGTCCTTGCGTTCGAGCCGCAGCCATGCCTTGACCAAGATTTCGTCGGTCATCGCGCGCTTCTCTTTCGCGCTCAGTCCGGGATTGACAGAAAAGTAACGCATCGAACATCTCGATCAGCGGGATCGGCGTCGCGTTGCGACGCTTGAGCTCGTGAAGCTCCTTCAGCAGATCATCGTGCTTCACGAAGGCGTTTTTCTATCTGGCGTGCGATCGGCGGCGTCGCCGCCCACATCCTCTCCCTCGCCCGACTCCTCCGCCTTCTGTGCGGCAATCTCGGCCAGAGATATCCTGTCGGATCCGCTCCACGAGATTCTTGATGACCTTCTTGTCCGCCGGGCCGGGCCAGGGTGCTTCGGGCGGGGTTGTTAGGGGCTCTGCGATGCCGGCCTTCCGTTCGACGTCCTTCATCATGTCCATCAGCATCTTGGTCGCCCGCAAATCGGCACTCGTGGATTTGTTGACCAGCTGATGGACGACCGCCTCACGCTTGGTGATCTTTCTATGTCTTCCGTTGACGGTGACGAACACCGGCTCGTTCAACGCATCGGCCAGGAGCGACGGCAGGTTCTTTTTGCTGCGGCCACCGGGATTCCCCGATTGGCCCTTTGGGAAACGGGTATGCAGCGGCGGCCTGCCGGGACCCACCTTGTAATCGTGCTCGTCATCCGGCATGAGCTGCATCCTCTCCTGTGGCCGTCTGGTCCCCTGAATTATCGCAACGCATCGATGTAGAAGATTGAGTTTATATCATGTTCATGCTATTTTTTCAAATAAGCAAAGTGTGCCATAAGCAATCATCATATCGTCCGTGAGCAATGCGAAATGCCGACACAAAGTCTCCCTGCTCCCTCCCTCAGAGGCCGATCGGCCTCCCTCAGAATATTCCCTGACAGCGCCGGGTGGCGGCTTCCTAAGCCGTTGATTTAGCTGGTATCGTTGGCGATTTCCGATTTTTCTCCCTGCTCTCAGGGAGGCACTGCGGATGCGGCCGCGCGGGTGTATGCTGTCGGCGAGAAGGAGCACCGCCATGAACCGCGCCGTTATCGTCATTTGCGACAGCCTGCGGACCGACCTGATCACGCCGCGCGACGCACCATTCCTGACCGAGCTCGGGCAGCGTGCGGCGCAGTTCGCGAACCATGCCGGTGTGTTCCCCTCGACCACCCGGACGAGTGCGGCCTCGATCGCCACGGGATGCCTGCCGGCGCGCCACGGGCTGCTCGGCAACACGATGGCGCTCGACGAGGGGGATGGGCTCGTCTGCCTGTCGGTCGGCAGGCCGGATTTCCGCGACCGGCTGCACCGCGCGACCGGCCGCACCTTGCACGCGCCTACCCTGGCCGAGCGGCTCGGCCGCGCCAGCGAAACCGCGATCGCGTTCTCGAACGTGTCGCCGGGTGCCGCTTATTTCCTCGACCCCGACGGGTACGGCTGGGTCTACAACGCCGCCGGCAGCTATGGCCCCGGCCGGGGGCCGCTGCCGGCCGAAGAAGGGCTCGCGATCGCCAAGGGGGAAGCCGGCGACACGGTCGCGACCGAGCGGTTCTGCGAGGAGGTGCTGAAGCGCCGCGCACCCGCCCTGGCACTCTTGTGGCTCTCGGAGCCGGACTATACCGGCCATCACACACCGCTCGGCTCACCCGCGCATCGCCGCGCCATCGCGAGTGCAGATGCCAATGTGCGGCGGGTCGCCGAGACGGTCGGGGACCTCGACCCGACCGGCGAGCGAATTCTCTTCATTGTCGGCTCCGATCACGGGATGGAGACGGTCGACGAGACGATCGATCTCGAGGCACTCCTGATCGATGCCGGGCTGAAGCGCTCGGCGAAATCATCAGAGGTGGTCGTGGCACCCAACGGCACAGCTGCCCTGCTCTATTTTGCCGACCCGGCCGGCCCTCTCGTCGAAGAGGTGGAGCGATTCCTCGGAACTCAGGCCTGGATCGGCCGCGCGTTCGTCGGCAGCGAACTCGCCGAGATCGGGCTGCCGACGCGTTCGGCGGCGCAGATCGCTCTGACATTGAAGCCTGACGGCCGCACCAACCCGCACGGAGTGCCTGGCCACAGCCACATCGTTCGCGACTCGCTCGAGCTGAAGGACTGCACCGGTTTCGGCCAGCATGGCGGGCTCGGCGAAAACGAGCAGCGGCCCTTCCTGTTCGCCTCTGGCGGCGGTTTCGTCCCGGGGGTCTATCGCCGCCGCTCCTCACTCGTCGACATCGCGCCGACGGTGCTGCGGCATCTCGGGCTGGCCGCGGCCGGGATGGACGGCCGGCCGCTGCCGCGCCACCCGGCCGAGGCGGCCTAGGCTCGACCGGCGCGGCGCAATCTGCTACGCCCCTCTGATGCCTCTGACCCTCTACAACACACCGACCCGCCGCAAGGAGCTCTTCGAACCCATCGACCCGAGGCGGGTCGGTCTCTATGTCTGCGGGCCGACCGTCTACGACCGCGCGCATATCGGCAACGCGCGTGCCTATGTCGTCTTCGATCTCCTCTATCGGCTGCTGCGCGACACCTATGGGCAGGGTCACGTGCGCTACGTGCGCAACATTACCGACGTCGAAGACAAGATCAACGCCGCGGCCCGCAAGAACCGCGAGCCGATCGCAGCCTTGACAGCACGGACCACGGCGGCCTTTCACGAAGATCTGGTGGCGCTCAACACGTTGCCGCCCGATGTCGAGCCGCGGGCGACCGAGCACGTGCCGCAGATGATCGCGATGATCGAACGATTGATCGCGGCCGGGCATGCCTACGCCGCCGAGAGCCATGTCCTCTTCGCCGTCGCCTCCGACCCGAATTACGGGCAGTTTTCCCGCCGCAACCGCCAGGAGATGATCGCCGGCGCCCGCGTCGAGGTGGCGCCCTATAAGCGCGACCCGGCCGATTTTGTGCTGTGGAAGCCCTCGGACGCGGATCTGCCGGGTTGGGAGAGCCCGTGGGGGCGCGGCCGGCCCGGCTGGCACATCGAATGCTCGGCGATGAGCGAAATGCATCTTGGCGAGACCTTCGACATCCATGGCGGTGGCCTCGATCTGGTCTTTCCGCATCATGAGAACGAGATCGCGCAGAGTGTGTGCGCCCATGCCGGTCGGCCGTTCGCCCGGTTTTGGGTGCATAACGGGCTGCTCACCGACGCCGGCGCCAAGATGTCGAAATCGCTCGGCAATATCCGCACCGTTCGCGAGCTACTCGACGAGGCGCCAGGCGAGGCGATCCGCCTGGCATTGCTCGCCACCCATTATCGCGACCCGCTCGACTGGACGAATGACCGGTTACGCCAGGCGCGACAAAGCCTGGACCGCTTTTATCGCGCGCTGAGCTTGCCGCGGGCCGCCGTCCTCGAGCGGTTCGGCGAGGCGGAAGAGGCATTGCGCCCGGTGCGAGAAGCGCTCGACGACGATATGAACACGCCGCTCGCCCTGACCCAACTCCATGACCTCGCCGGCGCGGTCAACCGGGCGAGCTCCGATGCCGAGCGCTCGGCATTGCAGAGCGCGCTCACGACCGGCGGCCGGCTGATGGGCTTGCTGGAAAACGATCCGCCCGCGTGGCTGCGCGGCGGTGCGACATTCGCCGGCGAGGGTTCGCTCACAGCGACCGCGAGTGTGGTCAATCCGCGAATCGATTCGCAAATCGCCGCACGGGCGGCGGCGCGACGCGAACGCCGCTTTGCCGAGGCTGACCGCATCCGCGCCGAGCTCGCGGCCGAAGGGGTCATTCTCGAAGACAAGCCGGACGGCACGACCGACTGGTGGCGCAAGGATTGACATGGCCGGGACCAATCATCGCCGGCCGGCGGTGACCGGAGGCCCCGCCATCATCCTGGTGCAGCCGCAGCTCGGCGAGAACATCGGCACCGCGGCACGGGCCATGCTGAATTGCGGGCTCGATGATTTGCGGCTGGTGCGCCCGCGCGACGGCTGGCCTTCGGAAAAGGCGATCGCCGCGGCGAGCGGCGCCGATGTGGTGCTGGACAAGGCACGGCTCTACCCGAGCGTGGCGGCGGCGATATCCGACCTCGTCCACGTCTATGCCGCTACTGCGCGCGACCGCGGCATGGTCCGGCGCGAGGTGACGCCGCGCCACGCGGCCGCCGAGATGCGCGCCTGGCTCGGCGACGGCGAGTCCTGCGGCGTGCTGATCGGGCCGGAGCGGACCGGGCTGTTGAACGACGACGTGGCGCTCGCCGATACCGTGCTCACCGTGTCGCTCAACCCGGCCTTCTCGTCCTTGAACCTGGCCCAGGCGGTCTTGATTATCGGCTATGAGTGGTTCACGTCGGGTGCCGAGGCATCGCCGGAGACCCTGCGCCGAGGCGGGAGCCGACCGGCGACCAAGGAGGAGCTCCTCAATTTCTTCGACCATCTCGAAGAGGCGCTCGAAGAGAACGGCTTTCTACGCAATCGCGAGAGCCGACCGCACATGGTGCGTAACCTGCGCAGCCTGTTCCAGCGCGCGCAATGCACCGAGCAGGAGCTCCGCACCCTGCACGGTGTCGTGACCGCTTTCGCCGGCCCGCGCGAGCGCAGGCGGAGGACAAGCCGGTCGGCGGCGTTCGATCTCTAAAGCCCGGAAAGGTGCTGGGTTTGGTTGATCGAGCCGATGATGAATGAGCCGTTGTCGAAGAGCAGCTCATTGACGCCGCACGGCTCCTGCCGCAGGTGCCAGTAGCGTGACAATGGCAGCTCCAATGCGAAGAGAAGCAGGACGCGGTTGACGCTGTCGTGACCCACCAGCACGACGGTGCCGTCGGGATGGCGCCGAATGATATCGCGCAATGCCGCGGTCGCGCGGGACAGCAGCGCCGCAAGGGTCTCACCACCCGGGATTACGGCGAGATCGGGGACGCGAAACCACAACTCGGTTTCGTCCGGCCAGCGTTCCTTCGCCTGTTCCCGCGTCAAGCCCTGCCATTCGCCATAATCGATGTCGGCGAGACCGTCGATCGGTCGCGGCTCGAGACCAAACGGTGCCGCGATTGCCGCACCGGTCTCACGGCAGCGGCCGAGCGGGCTGGTGTAAACTGCATCGGGCTTCCAGATCGCCGCAATGTAATCCGCCGCCGCTCGCGCCTGGCGGCGGCCGAGGCTCGACAGGGGCAGTTCGGCGCGCCCGCGAAACCGCTCGGGTGCCAACCAGTCGACGTGTCCATGTCGCACGAGAATGATCCGGACCATCGCTACGCCTCTGTGTCGCGCTCGTCGCCTCGGGGCGAACGGCCGTGGACGTGCACGTGGTGTCCGCCGGCTTCTTCGAGGATGCGGGTTGCCGCGAGCTCGCGGTCGGGGTCCCCGCACCGGACCCATAACAATGCCGCGCCGGCCTTGAGTGCGGCCGCAAAGTCTTCGCTGTGGCGCGCGGCCGTGTAATCGTCGAAGAGCTCCTTCAGCGCGGCACCGCCGAGACCGGCACCCACCAGTGCCGCGAGCGCAATCGCGATCGGCCCGCCCGACAGCACGATGATGCCCGCCACGGTCAGCGGCGCGATGTATTTGATCTCGTCGCTGAGCCCGGCGCGCAGGACCTCCTTTGCAGTCCCGGCGGCTTCATCCGCGACGGCGAGCGAATCATGCGAGGCCAGCACCGAGAGGTCGGCGCGCTCGAACCCGGCTGCAAGCAGCTCCGAAACGGCACGACGGAAATGTTCCCGGTCGGGAAACGAAGCGACCGCCTCGCGAATGACCGGAAAAGATTTCGCAGCCTCGGTCATGCCGATCCTCTCTTTCGTGGTCTGGCGACGGACATGCTACCGTCAAACACCCGCATGCGTCAGCCATCCCCGCCCCGCCCGCCGATGACCGAACCCTCCGCCTCGCCGGTCATGGTCCAATACCACGAGATCAAGCAGGCAAACCCGGGTTGCCTGTTGTTCTTCCGGATGGGTGATTTCTTCGAGCTGTTTTTCGAAGACGCGGTCGCCGCGGCGCAGGCGCTCGACATCGCGCTGACCAAGCGCGGCAGGCACGAGGGCGCAGATATCCCGATGTGCGGGGTGCCCGTGCACACCGCCGAGGCCTATCTCGCTCGGCTGATCCGCGCCGGGTTCAAGGTCGCGATCTGCGACCAGATCGAGGACCCCGCCGAGGCGAGGCGGCGCGGCGCCAAGATGCTGCGGCGCGCGGTCGTCCGGGTCGTCACCGCCGGCACCCTGACCGAGGAGGGGCTGCTGGACGCGCGCCGGCACAACTATCTCGCCGGCCTCGCCGAGGCCGGCGGCGAGATGGGTCTCGCCTGGCTCGATCTGTCGACCGGCATTTTTGCATTGGCGCCGACCAGCGAGTCTGCCCTCGCAGCCGATCTCGCGCGCCTCTCGCCGGGCGAGATCCTGCTGCCCGAGCGGCTGCTGACGCGCCCGACATTGTTCGAATTGCTGGCCGAGTGGAAGCCGGTGCTGACGCCATTACCCAACCCGCGCTTCGAGAGCGATGCCGGACGTCGTCGGCTCCAGGAGTTCTACGGGGTCGGCGCGCTCGATGGGTTCGGCAATTTCGCTCGCGCCGAGCTCGCGGCGGGGGGCGCACTGGTTGATTACGTCGGCCTGACCCAGCAAGGGCGGGTGGCATATCTCGACCCGCCGCGGCGCGTCGTGCCCGGCTCTGTCATGCAAATCGACGCGGCGACGAGGCGCAACCTCGAGCTGGTGACGAGCCTCGCCGGAGAGCGCAAGGGGAGCCTGCTCGCGACCATCGACCGGACCGTCACCCCGGCCGGGGCGCGGCTCCTCGCCGAGCATCTTGCTGCACCATTGACCGAGTGCGCGGCCATCGCCGAGCGGCTCGATGCGGTCCAGTTCTACGTCGATCGATCCGAGGCGCGCTCGGCACTGCGCGAGCACTTGCGCCATTGCCCTGACATCGAGCGGGCGCTGACGCGATTGAGCCTCGGGCGCGGTGGGCCGCGCGATCTCGCGGCATTGCGCCAATCGCTCGGCGCGACCGCCCCGCTGCGTGAGATGCTCCCGGCCCCCATAGACATAACGCCGGATCTCGTCCCGCTGCCGGGGCGGCTCGCCGAGGCGCGGCGCGGGCTCGGCGAGCACGGCGCGCTGGTCGAGCGTCTGGGGCGGGCGCTCGCCGCCGAATTGCCGCTCTTCGCCCGCGACGGCGGGTTTATCGCCGCCGGGTATTCGGACGAGCTCGACGAGTGGAGGAGCCTGCGCGACGAAAGCCGCCGCATGATCGCCGCATTGCAAGCACGCTACGCTGAGGAGACTGCGATCGCGGCGCTCAAGATCCGCCACAACAACGTGATCGGTTATTACATCGAGGTCTCGGCCAATCACGCCGGCAAGCTCGGGCCGGAGTTCATCCACCGCCAGACGATGGCCGGAGCGCAGCGCTATACGACGACCGAGCTCGCCGATCTCGAAACCAGGATTGCGAGTGCGGCCGAGCGGGCCTTGGCGCTCGAGCTGCGCCTCTACGACGACCTTGTTGGCGAGGTCACGGCGCGCCGCGGCGAGATCGCCGCCACGGCGGCCGCGCTCGCCACCCTCGATGTCGCGGCTGCCCTCGCGGAGCTCGCGGCAGAGGCAGGCTGGGTGCGGCCGGTGGTCGAGGACGGAACCGCCTTCGAGATCTCGGGCGGGCGTCACCCGACGGTCGAGACGGCACTCGCCGCCTCGGGGAACCGCGGCGGGTTTGTCGCCAATGACTGCGTCTTGGCAGAGAACCGGATCTGGCTCGTCACCGGCCCCAACATGGCCGGCAAGAGCACCTTTTTGCGGCAGAACGCGCTGATCGCGATCCTCGCGCAGATGGGCTCCTATGTCCCGGCCCAGGCGGCGAGGATCGGCATCGTCGACCGCCTGTTCAGCCGGGTCGGAGCGGCCGACGACCTGGCGCGCGGCCGCTCGACCTTCATGGTCGAGATGGTCGAGACCGCGGCGATCCTGAACCAGGCGGGGCCGCAGGCGCTTGTGATCCTCGACGAGATCGGTCGCGGTACCGCGACCTTCGACGGGCTCTCGATCGCCTGGGCGGCACTCGAGCATCTGCACGAGGTCAACCGCTGCCGCACCCTCTTCGCGACCCATTACCATGAGCTGACCGCACTCGCCGCCAAGCTCCCCGCGCTCGCCTGCCACACGATGCGAGTCAAGGAATGGAAGGGCGACGTCGTCTTTCTGCACGAGGTCGGTCCCGGCACCGCCGACCGCTCCTATGGCATCCATGTCGCCAAGCTCGCCGGATTGCCGAAGAGCGTCACGGCGCGCGCCGAGGAGGTGCTGGGGGTGCTGGAAAAGGGCGAGCAAGGCGGCGCTCTCGCGCGGCTCGCCGACGACCTGCCGCTGTTCAGCGCCGCCCGCCGCCGCGCCGAGCCGGCCCCGCGAGAATCCGCGGCCGAAGCGTTGCTGGGCGACATCCGGCCCGACGAGCTCAGCCCGCGCGAGGCGCTCGACCTCCTATACCGGCTGAAGGGGTTGGTGCCGGAGTAATACCAGATCCCTCTGATGAGAACTCACCCTACTAGTTGTCATTGCGAGCGCAGCGAAGCAATCTCCGATGGCCAGAGTGGGATTGCTTCGTCGCTTCGCTCCTCGCAATGACGTGAGCGAATATGGGTTCTTCTCGTCGGGATCGCGACAGAGTTCCCTGGTGGAGGGGAATATACTGCGAAAAACCCGAATCTGGGCCGTCTGGTGACCCAGCCTGGGCCGGGAAGTGATTGATATTGCGAAACCCCCGAGGGCAAATTCCCCACGCGACCGAACAGAGAAATAAATCGGTCGAACAGGGAGCTAAAACCCGCCGATCAGGGAATTAAATCGGCCGAACACAGAAAGGCCCGATAGGTCAGATCGGGGCGGTCGCCGCCGCTGGCCGGGTTTCGCTCGGCCGCCCCCGACGCCCGAGATCCACGCGCGCGCCGCGACCCGTCGAAAGGTGGTCGGCAGCGCGGCCCGAGGGCCGCAACTGCGCGCAGCGGGCAGCACATAGGGCCCCCCGTAGAAAGCCGGCGTACCAACGCGTTCGTGCGCCACTAAACTGTTCGAGGAGTCGTTACTGACGCGGCTGGCCCAGCGCAAGGAGATGCCGATCGTTGTCTATCGACCAGGACCCGAAGCGGGCGAGAAAACTTTGACCAAGCAGCGGTTCGCCTTTCACCGATCCGATGCTCGCGACGACATTCTGCATGACACGGCTGCCTACTTTCAATTCGCGCAGGATAAAGCGCTCGCTCTTCAGAGTGGAGCCGTCTCCAAGTCGGTATTCCCGATCGCCAATGAAATCGCCCTGTGCTATCGTACCGGTGCGGGCCAGGGTCATAGCGACATCAGCCGGGATTAGGACATCGGAAGCGCCGCTATCCAAAATGAAATCTAAAGTTATCGCACCGTTAAATGCTGACTGGCACGACATACACCCCTCCATTGTTTCGTAACGCGATTGTTTCGGTTCCAGGAAGAAATGCAGTCGGAGCCGCGCGATCGGGGAGGCGACTTACAATAACTTCTCCTTCGATCGCGCGGGCGTCTGCGTCTCCAAGCAGACCTGTCGCCGCAAGACCGCGGGAACTCTGCCATGTTAGAATTGCTGCGCGAGTGCCACGGCCATAGACACCGTCGATTGGGCCAGGCGGAAGAAATCCAAGCTCCTGAAGCCCCTGCTGTAGAGCCACGTGCTTTTCGGGCGAGCGTGTCGCTTCCTCGCGGGCCGATCCTGTCAGACGCGCAAGCCACGCCTCTCGCATTTTCTCGTAGGCGTCCCGAACGCAATCCCGCGACCGCCATGCCTCCGCGGTCAGCGGACCAGATCTCGGTACTTCGCATTGCCCCTGTACCTGGTCGAAAAAGGTAAGATCTTCGTCCTTCAGCTGGGGCTGCCCCGCCGGTCCGAGTTGCTGGAACAGCGCCCAATACACTTGATTGAAGCGTAAATCGAGGCGAGACAGGTCGGCATCGGCGCAAATCAAAAGTGCGAGCGGATATTCGGCTTTGCTGCAATCAAAGCTCGGCCCGATGTGATCGCCCCCTGCAGGCGCGGGCGACGGCGCCGTAGCAGCGCCCTCGGCGGCAACGCCATACCCCCGGAGGAAGGCGACGCGAGCGACAGCGGCCCGCTTGAAACACGCCTTGGTCGAGGGTGACACCGGTAAGGGCGGCTGACGATCCGGCGGCACCCCACAAGCGGTGGCGTAGGATCGAACCCAGGCTTTTTGATCCTCCCACAGTTCTGGCCACCGGTCTTCGCCGATTCGCCCGCGAGCTTCGTTGATCGCCTCCTGCCGCTCATCAGCAAGCCGCATTAGCTCGGGATCGCTGCATATGACGAAGCTCGACGGCAACGTCACGCCTCCACACTCGAATGCCGCCGCGGTCCCACTGCCGAGAATGATCGAGAGCATGAGGACGACGATCCACATGGCAACTTCTCCGCGTTTGAGCGGGAAGGTAAGCACGGAATGCGTCGAGTTCTAGCCGGGGCCGAAGCGCCTATATAAGCTGGATTATGACGCTTGACCTTATCGACGAAGAAAAGCTCGCCCTCACGGGCCCTTCTGAAGCGCACGATCGAAGACGACCGCTACCCGCTGTCACCGCGACTTCGCCCGCTGAAGTCCGTACTGCGAAGCTCAGACCGGAGCCGTTGCCGCCGCCGAGGGTGTATGCGCCGCCGCGAGTCAAGAGACGGCCAGTTAGGTAAGCAGGGGATCTATGGCAACGATCAAGTTAGAGGAAGTTTTCCTTAAAACTGCCGAAGACGAATTTTGGGCATTCCGCGGGAGCACAATAGAACAATGACACACTTCATCGATACATATGCAGATCGCGTCAACGATATATTACACGAGTTCGCAGGCCCATGTTTTTTCAAGCAAGAGATTGTCGAGGTTCCTGGGCTGCTTACCGGTCTTCTCATCACTTACGATGGGGTCAGAGACGACAGGCGCAAGACGCTTGATCAGATGTCATGGCCAGTATTTTTGGACCGCATGTCAATGATAAAACCGGACTGGGAGCATTTCGACCGGAAGCTGATGGAGGAGCTTGGCAAAAGGCCAGAGAAAGGCCTGGGCGGCTGGGAAGGCCGAACCATCTACTTTATCAAAGGGGGCAGTCATCCCGAACAATGGACTCCATCTCGCGCGGAACAAGACGCCATTGGGTTGCTCAAGGGCAGTGCGCACTTGTGGGGCCAGTTGGTTCAAAACGAAGCAGAGCACCTTGAGGAGCTTATCCCGATCGGACGAGAGCACTTTCGCGAGTACGAACACATGGTTCGCGTGATCTGGAGGTTTCTCTTTCGGGGCGAGCTTGGGGAAGGACAAGCTCAAAGCAGAACTGAGCCGGAGAACGAAGGTATCGAGATACGTGATCTAGTGTTTGCTAACAAAGCTGATGCAGGCTTTTGGAAAGACCTCAAAGATAAGTACTCTGCGTCTGAGATCGTGGTTGATGCGAAGAATACTGGCGACCTGACACGCGACGACTTGCGCCAGTTATACTGTTACTTAAAACCAGCTCTTGGCTTTTGGGGTTTCATCGTTTGTCGCTCGAGGCCATCGCAACGGATGCAGGCATTCAACCGGACCTTGTATCAGAATTTCTCTCAACGGCGAGGTGTGCTGATTCTCTGCGACGATGACCTTCGCCGAATGGCCCAGATCGTGAACCGGGGGCAGAGCGCGTCCGCGTATCTTCAAGAACGAATGTCGGAGTTTGTTAGGAGCATTTGACTACGCACCGCGATCATTTCTCGCGAAGGTGAGGCCGGAACCGGGGGATGAGCCCTTACCCCACCGAAGCGTTACAGAGCGCCGCGGGCGAGACGACGGCGCGGTTAAGGGCACTAAACACCGCGAACCCGGCCCGCCGATGACGCTCGGCAACGCCGTTGCGGCTCGAATGCGGCTCATCTTCTATAGCTTCTTTAGAAACTTCATCGTCCAACTCAACGTTTCTAATGCTCCGATGTGAGACGGCTCTGAGAGGCTGATCGAAAATGAATTGAGTGATTTCAGTTCGTTGTGGCAGGATGGTTGTGTGAAGCAGTCATCGAGGCACAAGATGTGGACCGAAATCACTC
>Ga0209656_10000313_pt1 | contig 32839 bp, 29 predicted proteins | sample BogFormECP12_OM2_FD_188239 | JGI IMG/M metagenome (GOLD analysis project Ga0209656, IMG submission 188239) | Bog forest soil microbial communities from Calvert Island, British Columbia, Canada - ECP12_OM2 (SPAdes) (version 2) | ecosystem: Environmental > Aquatic > Freshwater > Wetlands > Bog ...
CGGTTCGGTGGCGCGAGGCGAACAGATATGGACGGCACGCGCGACCAACTCTTTACCGGTACCGCTCTCGCCGTGGATCAGAACCGTGCTGGCCGTGGACGCGACAGTGCGCACGGTTTGCTTGAGCTTCTCCATGGCAGGGCTGGAGCCGATGATGTTATCGAGAGAATTATGCGAAGCAGCGTCGCGCCGCAGGGCGAAGTTCTGCTTGCTGAGAGTCAGCTTTTCCAGGACGCGGCTGATAGCCAGCCGGATTTCATCCACCAGGCCGGGACTCTTGCGAATGTAATCGGACGCTCCCCCGGCTTTTACCGCTTGCACCGCGGCCTCGTAGTCATCTACCGCGGTGATGAGGATCACCGGGGAATCGGGAGAAACGCGATGCGCGTGCCGCAAGACCTCGATGCCATCGATATTCGGCATCTTAATATCGGTGATGATCAGATCGTAAAGATTGCCGTCAATCTTGTTCTTGGCGGCTTGGCCAGACTGCACGGTTTCGACGCGGTGGCCGTCGCGCCGCAAGGCAATGTCGAGCATTTCGCAGATGGAGCGCTCATCGTCGCAAACCAGGATGTTAGCCACGCGACCTCCCTTCTCCAGCAGCGGCCGCCATAGGCGTGGCTGCTGGCATTTGCAAGGCAGAGGCAGAGAAACCTTCCGCCGCAGGCGATTCTGAGGAGGAACGTTCCGCGTCGAGGCGCCGCAGCCGCAGGACGAAGGTGGTGCCCTGATTAGGCTTTGAACGAGCCCAGACTTTGCCTTCGTGCGCCTGCACAATCTGATAAACGACAGCCAGGCCAAGCCCCGTGCCGCCTTCGAAGTTGGATTGGAAAGGCTCGAAAATCTTCTCGGTCTGCTGGGGAGTCATTCCGGTGCCGGTGTCCGCGAAACTCACCTGCCAGTCGTCTCCCAGACGTTCGAGGGCGACGCGCAGCGTGCCGCCCTCGCGCATGGCGCGCACCGCGTTCTCGCCAAAATTCCAGAAAACCTGTTTGATCTTGTCGCCGTCGGCGAGCGTCCAGGCTTCGCGGACGGCGAATCGACTTTCTATCTCGATGCCGGTATTTTCCGCTGTCATCCGGTGCCGCATTAAAGTGAGCGTGTCTTCCAGCAGAGGAACGAGGTCGGCTTTTTCGAAGCGATATTGTTTGCCGCGAGAGTAGGCCAGAAAATCCGTAATAATCCCGTTGAGGCGCTGCGATTCGCGGGTAACGATGTCGAGGAGCTGACGATGCTCCTGATTCATGTCCGGTATGGCAGCGAGCATGCTGACCGAGCCCGCGATAGAGGTAAGTGGATTGCGGATCTCGTGGGCAATGGCCGCGGCGAGCCGTCCCACCGCCGCCAGCCGGTCCTGCATACGGACTTCGCGTTCCAGACGGCGAATCTCGGTGAGGTCGTCCAACGCGTACACGTAACCAAGCGTGCCGCCCTCCGGAAGGTTCAGCGTGGCTACTCTTACGCGCAAGGTTTTACGGAATCCGTTAGCCGCATCGAATCGAACTTCCGCGTGCGTCTGCTGCGACTCGGCGTTCGGCAGAGGGTCCAGGAAGAGTTTGGCGACCGGAGTCGCCACCAATTGGCCCGGCGCACATTCCAGAAGCTTCTGTGCGGCATTGTTAACCAGGGTGATGTGGCCATCGAGACCGGTAGTGATCAATCCACTGCTGATCGACTGAATGATGTTCTCGTGAAGAATCTGAAGATTTTCGAGAGCGCCGCTGGCGTCCTTCAATTGCACCCGCGCCTGGCGCAGTTTTGCGCTCAGAAGCCCGGCGAGGTAAGCGACAGCGAGATAGGCGAACAGGTTCACGAAAATGATTGCCTGCAGCGCCTTCAGTCCCGGATGCGTGGTGCAGTACGACTTCACGACCCCGTAGTAGTTGAGTTCCAGCACCGTTCCATAAAGAATGAAAGCGAGTGCGGCAACCAGCTGCGCCCATATTCGCGGAAGCAGAATGCTGGCCACAATAATGACCAGCGGGTAGAGGAAATTCAGCGAACTGTCCCAGCCTCCCGTCTGATGCACTACCAGGCTGACCATAACCAGGTCGGTCAGGACCTGCAACGTGGCCTGCAGGCGATGTTCAGCCCAAAGCGAGAGCAGCAGCGCGTAGAAGATGGAGAGCGCAAACCACAAAACCATGGTGCCGATGAACAACCGCAGGGGAAACGGTGCGGGGGTGAGATGCGCCACGGCTAATTGGATGGCAAGCAGGAAGGTAAGGATCAGTATCCGTACTTTGACCAGCCAGGCCAGCCAATTCCGCTCGTCAAACGTCGATTGCATTGCGAATCCCAGTAACGCGAAAAACGACTACCGCGTGTTGTGAACAGCGGTAGGTCTTAGGTCTTCGGGTTTTAGGCTAAGACCTGAGACCTAAGACCCAACTCAGTTTTGGACGAGAGGCCGTCGCCGATGGCGAGCGAGTCCCAGCCTCCCACCCGATTATTTTCTAGCCCGCCAACTTGGCGATCATGGCGAACAGCGGCATGTAGAGCGAGATCACGATGCCACCGATGGTGAAACCCAGAACGCCGATGATCGCCGGCTCCAACAACGCCAGCATGTCTTTGGTCGCCGCGTCCACTTCCTCTTCGTAGAAGTCGGCGATCTTCTGCAACATGTTGTCCATGGCGCCGGTGGCTTCGCCGACTCCAATCATCTGCGTGACCATGTTGGGGAACACACCGCACTCCCGGAGTGGATCCACGATGGTCCGGCCTTCCTCGATGGCTTTCCGGACCTTCATCAGTGCTTCTTCGAGAACGGCATTGCCGGAGGTCTTGGCGGTGATGGCCAAGCCTTCAAGAATCGGAACACCCGAGGTGATCAAAGTTCCCAGCGTTCGGGTGAAGCGGCCCACAGCGATCTTGCGCAGAAGGGGTCCGACAATCGGCATCGTAAGTAGGGCTTTGTCGAAGTAATAGCGACCGCGTGGGTGCTTGCGGATCTGTTTCAGGCCGAAGACAATTCCCACCGCACCGGCGATAAAAACCCACCAGAAGCCCTGCACGAACGCGCTCAATCCCATGACGATACGAGTGGGGAGAGGAAGCGTAACGCCTAGGCCGGCAAACAGATTTGAGAAGATAGGCACCACCCACTTGAGCAGAGCGCCGACGATCAGGGTTGCAATGCTGACGACCGCGACGGGATAAATCAACGCCGATTTCACAGCAGCTTTCAGACGCACAGCCTTCTCCACGTAGGTGGCCAAGCGCTGAAGAATGATGTCCAAAATACCGCCAGTTTCACCGGCTTCAATCATGTTGGTGGTGAGGTCGTCGAAGACGACGGGATACTGCCGCATCGCATTGGCCAGCGTGGCGCCGCCTTCCACCGTAGTGCGCACACCCGTCAGCGTCTTTTGGAAAGACTGGCTCTCCTGATTGGCCGCCAGAATTTCCAGACACTGCACCAGGGGCAAGCCAGCATCGATCATGACCGAGAACTGGCGGAAGAAGATCGCGATGTCCTTGACCTTGACCTTACCGGAGCCGAAGGTGGGCATCGAAAATTCTTTGCCCTTTTCGCGAATTGCGCCCGGAGTAATGTGCTCGCGTCGCAATTGTTGTCCCAGCGCCTGTTTGTTGGGCGCGGTCCGTTCCCCGGAAATTTTTTGTCCGGAAGCATCCTTGCCGGAAAATGTAAAAACTGGCATGTTAACCTCTCCTCAAACTGGTCGTCGCTGACTGCCGAAAGTTCACTGCTTGAACTCGCTGTGGCCTTGCAGGCCGTACATCACTCTTCGTTCAATGTGCTCTAGCCTTTGGAATGAGCTCCTTTTGCCATCGGCGAGCCCGGCGAAGTTCCCCGGCTCAACAAACTGGCGCCACGATTGATCATTTCCTGCAGTTCTTCCTGATTGCTGGAGCGCGCCAGGCAGGTCTCCAACGAGACTTGCTTCTGGAAATAGGCTGTGGCCAATGCCTGGTTGAACGTCTGCATGCCGAACTTATCCTGGCCGGACTGCATCGCCGAATAGACCTGGTGAATCTTGTCTTCACGAATCAGGTTGCGAACCGCCGGGTTTGGAATCAGGATTTCCATAATCATGGCGCGGCCTTTGCCGTTCACGGTGGGCAAGAGGGTTTGGCACATGACGCCTTCCAGCACCAGTGAAAGCTGGGCCCGAATCTGCGGCTGCTGGTGCGCCGGAAAGACGTCGATGATGCGGTTAATGGTGGACGTGGCCGAATTGGTGTGCAAGGTACCAAAGGTCAAGTGTCCGGTTTCCGCAATTCGCAATGCCGACTCAATCGTTTCCAGGTCACGCATTTCGCCGATCAGCACGACGTCGGGATCTTCACGGAGAGCAGCACGCAGGGCATCGGTGAAGCTTTTGGTATCGGCGTGGAGTTCGCGCTGGTTGACCACGCAGTTCTTGTTCATGTGCACGAACTCGATGGGATCTTCAATGGTAAGGATGTGGTCGTGACGTTCGCTGTTGATCTTGTCGATCATGGCCGCCAGCGTGGTCGATTTACCCGAGCCGGTTGGTCCGGTCACCAGGACCAGGCCGCGGGGCTTGTCACAAAGTTTGCTGACAACAGCGGGTAGGCCGAGCTGGTTGAAGGACTTGATCTCGAATGGAATCAGACGAAAAACAGCAGCGGTAGCACCGCGCTGGTTGAAGACGTTGGCGCGGAATCGGGCGAGGCCCTTCAAGCCGAAAGAAAAGTCAAGTTCCAGACTTTCTTCGAAGCGATGCTTCTGCGAGTCCGTCATGACGCTGTAGGCGAGTTGCTTGGTCTCGGCCGGCGTCATCTGCGGCAAATCGAGCGGCACCAGATGTCCGTGTACCCGGATCTGAGGCGGCGAATTGGTGGTGATGTGAAGATCGCTGCCATTCATCTCCAGCATTCTTTTGAGCAGATCGCTTAACGACAACCCCATATTTGTTTCCTTCCTCTAGATCGCGGACCCAGCCGATCGCGAATCGTGGTAACGCAAATCAGTGAATCGTTTCGCGGGCGACTTCTTCGAGCGTGGTCATACCCGCCGCAACTTTGATCAAGCCGCTACGGCGCAGCGTGATCATGCCGCGTTCGATCGCCTTCTTTTTCAATTCCACCGCCGATGCACCCACCAGAACCAGTTCTCTGATCTCGTCATCGACTTCCATCACTTCATACAAACCGCAACGGCCCTTATAGCCAGTGTTGTTGCAAACGCCGCAGCCTTTGCCTTTTTGAATCTTGACGGTCTTGGCTTCCTCGGGCCCGTATCCTTCTTCGATCAAGGTCTGCACTGGAACATCCACCACCTCCGCGCACTCCTTGCAAATCCTCCGCACCAGGCGCTGAGCGCAGATCAGGTGCACCGAGGTCGCAACCAGGAAGGGCTCAATGCCCATGTTCATGAGTCGGGTAATGGTTTCCGGAGCGCCATTGGTGTGCAGCGTGGAAAGCACAAGGTGTCCAGTGAGAGCGGCTTTAATAGCGATTTCCGCGGTTTCGAAGTCACGAATTTCGCCGACCAGAATGATGTTGGGATCCTGCCGCAAGAAAGAGCGTAGCGCTGCGGCAAAATTCAATCCGATCTGTTCTTTCATCTGCACCTGGTTGACGCCGCCCAACTGAAATTCGACGGGATCTTCGGCCGTCATGATGTTCGTATCCGGCTGGTTGAGGCGCGAGATGGACGAATACAGAGTGTTGGTTTTTCCTGACCCCGTGGGACCGGTGACCAGCACCATGCCGTAAGGCTTAAGAATGGCTTTTTCGAACTTCACCAAAGACTCGGGCTCGAAACCCAGCTTGGTCATATCGAGCCGCAGGTTTTCTTTGTCGAGCAAGCGGAGCACGATCTTCTCGCCCCACAGCGTGGGCAATGTGCTGACGCGGAAGTCGAGCTGCTTCTTGCGGCCGCCAATATTCATTTTCAGCATGATGCGGCCGTCTTGCGGCAACCGCTTTTCGCTGATGTCCAGCTTCGCCATGATCTTGAGGCGGGAAGTGATTGCGTCTTTGAGCTTGATCGGCGGCGACATGATCGATTGCAGCACGCCGTCAATACGGAAGCGCACGCGGAACTCTTTTTCGTACGGCTCGATGTGAATGTCGCTGGCCCCTCGCTTGACCGCGTCGGTGAGGACCAGATTCACCAGCTTGACGACAGGAGCCTCGTCGGCGGCTTTCTCGAGCTGCGAGAGCTCCATCTGCTGCTCTTCCGCCTGCAGTTCGACGTCACTCTCGTTCATCTCCTGCATCGACTGCATTACGGTTTCGAGGTCCTCTTCTTTTTCTTTAGGACCACCGTAAGATTTCTCGATGCCCGCGAGAATGGAACTTTCGGAAGCCACCACCGGCTCGATGTTGAAGCCAGTCATGAACTTGATATCGTCCATCGCGAAGACGTTGGTCGGATCGACCATGGCGATGGTGAGCGATGCACCCACACGACTCAGCGGAAGAATCTGATAGCGCTTCGCGGTTTCAAAGGGAATCAGCTTGACGACGGCCGGATCGATTTCAAAGTACGACAAGTTGATGGCGGGGACGCCATACTGACGAGAGAGAAAGTTCGTAACGTCCTCGTCCGTGAGGAAGCCGAGCTTCACCAAGGCAGAGCCCAAGCGGCAATTCTGCTCCTTCTGGGCCTTAGTCGCTTGTTCCAACTGCTCTGGGGTAATGATCTTCTCTTTGACGAGAAGGTCACCCAGCCGTTGAGACATACGTCGATCTCCTATCCACCGAGTGGAACGATGCCTGGCAACATCACCGGCATTTGCACGAAGCGCCGCTTATGCTAATGGGAGGAGAGCAGCGTCTTGGTGTTGACACAAATTGTCAACGCAAGTCGATTACCGTACCAGTTACCGTAGTACTTGGACTTGTCGCTGGACTTAGGCGTTAAGGAGCGGACTTGCGGAACCCGCGCCAGATGAGCTTTTTTAGCGATCGCTGAGGAAGGGCAGGCTGCGGTACATGCACTTCGGTAAGGACGATCAGGCGCGTGTGCGACGTCCGTGGACGCGTCTATGGTCCGGTAGACTCAACCATGAGAGGGACCGCGTTGCGAGTTGACGAAAAAGAGAATCACATTCGGAGCTACTATCGCGCATTGTTTCGCGCCTGGGGGCCACAGAATTGGTGGCCGGCGCGCTCACGATTTGAAGTAATCGTGGGCGCGTATCTGACGCAGAACACGGCGTGGACGAACGTGGAGAAGGCTCTGACGAATCTTCGAGCAGCCAGACTGCTTAGCGTAAAGGGCATCCGCGATGTGCGGTTGGCCGAGCTTGAGCGCCTGATCCGGCCCTCGGGATATTTCCGTCAGAAGGCCATGCGGCTGAAAACTTTCGTTGATTTCCTCGATCAGCGCTACGGCGGATCTCTGACACAATTATTTTCTCGGCCCACCGCGGAACTTCGAGAAGAACTCCTTCAGCTGAATGGCGTTGGACCTGAGACGGCCGATTCCATATTGCTCTACGCCGGAAATCATCCGGTATTTGTGTTGGATGCCTACACACGACGGATTCTTGCGCGGCACCAGATTCTGGCTGAAGAAGCTGCTTATGAAGATATCCGTGAATTGTTTGAGCGAAGCCTGGGACCATTAGCGGATTCTGCTGCCGACTCAGAACATGTTCCGACTGGAACGTTAGCAGCTGGCTTTGGGGCTGCGCATGCCCCGTCACGGATGAGTGCTGCCAAGCGCGCGGCTCTGACGCAGGTTTATAACGAGATGCACGGCCTTATCGTCGGCGTAGGAAAGAATTACTGCAGAAAGTCACAGGCTCATTGTGACGGATGCCCTTTACAACCGTTTCTGCCGCGACTGTAGTGGATCAGAAATGAAACAACGAACGAAGAGACGATGAGAGTCTATCTTCCTGCGCTAGTAGCCCTATTGGCGTGCGCCATCCCACCTCCGACGTACGGCCAAACGCTGCGTCAGGCAGCCAATAAGGATGGAGTTCTTATCGGCACAGCCGTGCGCTCCGCTCAGCTGTCGGAGCCTGCCTACGCCTTAACCCTGGCTCGCGAATTCAACATGGTGGAAGCGGAAGATGCGATGAAGTGGCGGGTTTTGCGCCCGGCCCCAGACACATACGACTTTCGCCAAGGCGATGAACTGGTGCGCTTCGCTGTGGCCCATCAAATGAAGGTCCGCGGCCATTGCCTGGTTTGGGGACGTAACAACCCCGATTGGCTGAATCAGGGGGATTTCACCGCCCCACAGTTGTCACAGCTTCTCCACGAACACATCACTCGAGTGATGAAGCATTATGCGGACCAGGTTTTTGCGTGGGATGTGATCAATGAAGCTCTGGACGAGAACGGCAACGTGCGCGATTCTCTCTGGTACAACCAGCCCGGTATAGGGTTTTCCCGGCAAGGGACCGCCTACATCGAGCAAGTATTTCGTTGGGCGCACGAGGCAGATCCGAAGGCACTTCTGTTTTACAACGAAGCCGAGGGCGAAGGCCTGAACCGCAAGTCGGACGCGATCTATGCCATGGTCAAAGATTTCCGGCAGCGGGGAGTTCCCCTCCACGGCGTGGGACTGCAGATGCACATACCTCTGCTTGATGCGGACATTCCGGCGATTGCGGCCAACATCGCCCGACTCACGGCGCTCGGCGTGCAGGTTCACATCAGCGAGCTCGACGTATCCTTGCCGCTGGATTCCGTCGGCCGCGTTCAAGCGGAAGATCTGACCCGTCAAGCCGGGATTTATCGCGATGTCGTCCGAGCATGCCTGAACAGTCCCGGCTGCACTGCAATCCAGACCTGGGGTTTCACCGACAAGTACTCGTGGATCGGCTCTCACTCGCACGGGGCTCGCGGGCAGGCGCTGCCATTCGATCGGGCCTATCAGCCCAAGGCAGCTTATCGGGCGGTGGTGGAGGAGATGCTGGCGGGGCGGCCTCGCATTCGTTAGTTCCCTGCTTCCATTCCCGCTTGCCCATGTTGCACTTCGCGCATCCTGCATGCTTCTCCCGTATCCACCAGCATCTATAATGAAAACGCGTGGGGCAGAACGTTCCAAGCCGAGCTGGGAAGAATGCGAACCGCAAGCGGGTGATTGTCCTGCTGGCGATCGCGGTTTTTCTTTTGTTCGCCATCCTGGTTTCGCAAACCGCGTTCAACCAAACCATATTGCGCCCTGATACCAACCAGCAGGTTGTCGTTTTTTACGCGCTCTCGCTGCTGATTTCTCTTCTGTTTGTTGCGCTCACGTTCGTGTTGGCGCGCAATCTGCTCAAGCTATTCGCCGAACGACGCTTGGGCGTGCTGGGGTCAAAGTTCCGCACGCGCATGGTGGTGGGAGCTCTACTGCTCTCCTTCGTTCCTGTCATGGTGATGTACTGGTTCGCCTACGGCCTGATGAACCGCTCCATTGATAAGTGGTTCTCTACGCCGGTGGAGGAGGTTCGCGCGGACACGGATGCCATGGCCTCGCTGCTGGCCAACTACGCGGCCCAGAACGCGCGATCGGAAGCGATGTCTCTCGCGGCCGCACCCGAGACCCAGAAAGCTTTCGAGGGGCATGGATTCGCCGAAGCGGTCGAGGAATTTCGAATCCACGAACCCACTCTGCAGGGCGGATTTACCGTCGCCCTCCAGAATGGAGTCGCGGCGGCTAGCCTCGGTGCTCCTGCACCTTGGGCAACCCTGAAAGAGAAACTACCGCTCGCGCTAGCGGCCGCTGGGCAGCCCGCCCGCTTTACATGGGGGCAAACCGAATACACGCTGGGCAGCGCGCCGGTGGGAAAGGATGGCTTGATCCTGGTAGCTATGCCGCTCCCGGCGGAGTTTTCGAAGACGGTGAAGCAGATTGAGGCCAGCCAGTTGCATTATCTTCAACTCAGTCGCGAGCGTAAACATGTGCGCCAGACTTATATGGGGCTGCTCTTGCTGCTGACCATGATGGTGCTGTTCGTGACCACATGGCTGGCGTTGTTCCTTTCGAAGCTGGTGACGCGTCCCCTGGCGGCGCTGGCCGAAGCCACGCAGGAGATTTCTCGCGGACGTTTGGACTACCGCATCGACGTAAGCGCGGCCGATGAGATTGGGGACTTGGTCCGTTCGTTCAACCGCATGGCGGAAGAACTGGAAACCAGCCGGCGGCAGATTGAAGCTTCCAGCCGCGACGCAAGTGCTGCTAATGCCGAACTCGACCAGCGCCGCCGCCAGATGGAAACTATCCTCGAAAGCATTCCAACAGGAGTTCTGTCGCTAGATGCGAGCCGGACGGTAACCCACGCCAATCAAGCTTTGCAACGCATTCTTCACCCTGAGGGATACGCGGAGGGGAGACACATCCTGCGCGGAGCTCACTTGGCGGACGTTTTTTCAGCGGATGTGCTGCAGGACCTGGAACCGTTGCTGCGCCGCGCCGACCGCATGGGAATGACAACCAGCCAGATGGAGATGCCGCTGCAGCGAACGCCTTTGAACGTAGCCGTCACAGTGGCAACTCTGCGTCATCAGGACGAGCAGTCTGGATACGTGATCGTATTCGAAGATCTCTCGGATCTGTTGAAGGCTCAGAAACAGGCGGCGTGGCGCGAGGTTGCGCGCCGGGTGGCGCACGAGATCAAGAATCCTCTCACTCCCATCGCGCTATCCGCAGAACGCATCCAGCGCCATTTGGAGCGTGCAACGACTCCTGACAAGGCCTCGATGGAAATCGTCCGATCGTGTGCCGAAACCATTGCAGGCGCAGTGGAAACGGTTCGGCGGTTGGTAGACGAGTTCTCCTCTCTGGCTCGCTTTCCTGCGTCCAACCCGCACCCGGCGGATATCAACGATGTCATCGAGAATGCTCTCTCCATGTTTAACGGAAGGATGGAAGGCATCGATCTGCATAAATCGCTGGCTCACGACCTGCCCAAGGTAATGGCGGACGCCGAGGCGATCAAGCGAGCAATCGCCAACCTGGTGGACAATGCGGCCGAAGCGATGCAAGATTCTTTAGTGCGCGAGATTCAGATTTCCACCTCGCTGGTGGCCAGCCGCGATGCCGTCGAGATCACGGTCGCAGACACGGGCCACGGTGTGACTCGCGAGTTGAAAGAGAAGCTATTTCTGCCTTATTTTTCGACCCGGAAGAGAGGAACCGGACTTGGACTGGCGATCGTGAGTCGAGTGATCGAAGAGCATCATGGCTCGATTCGCGTTGAAGAGAACCAGCCGGTCGGAGCGCGCTTTATCGTGGAACTGCCAGTCGTTCCGGAACCTGCGTTCGCCACGCCAACAGCTCAGCATGCATAAGATTCTGGTAGTGGACGACGAAACCGGCATTCGCGAGTCGCTGCAGGGAGTACTGGCGGACGAAGGCTACGAAACCGCTTCGGTAGAGAGCGGTGAAGAATGCCTGAGATTGTTGCGACGCGAGCACACCTACGAAGTGGTTCTGCTGGATATATGGCTACCCGGCATCGATGGCCTGGAGACGCTGGAAAAAATCCGCGAACTCGATAACGCGCCTGAAGTCATCATGATCTCCGGACACGGCACCATCGAAACCGCCGTGCGCGCCACCAAACTTGGCGCCTATGACTTCCTGGAAAAACCACTCTCCATCGACAAGACGTTGATCCTGGTCAAGAACGCAATCGAATCCAAGAAATTGCGGCATGAGAACGTCGACCTTCGAAAACAGTTGCACACCAAGAGCGTGATCGTTGGCGACAGCATCCCGATGAAGGCGTTGCGCCAGCAGATTGGTTTGATGGCGCCCACGAACGGACGGGTTCTGATTTACGGTGAATCCGGAACCGGGAAAGAACTGGTGGCACACGCGATCCACGCGCAAAGCCTGCGCAAGGATGAGACATTCGTCGAAGTAAATTGCGCGGCGATTCCCGAGGACCTGATCGAGAGCGAACTTTTCGGCCATTACAAAGGATCATTTCCGGGAGCAGCCGTCGACAAGGAGGGAAAGTTTCAAAAGGCAAATGGTGGAACTCTGTTCCTCGATGAAGTTGGAGACATGAGTTTGAAAACGCAGTCCAAGGTGCTGCGCACGCTGGACGAGCAACGGGTTGCCCCACTGGGCAGCGACGAGACCATCACGGTGGACGCTCGCATCATCGCCTCGACGAACAAAGACCTGGAAGAAGAAATCTCCATCGGAAACTTTCGCGAAGATTTGTTTTACCGCTTGAATGTGATCCCGTTCTTCGTGCCTCCGCTGCGCGATCGAAAGGAGGACATTCCGTTGCTGGCGCGCCAGTTCTTGAAAGACCTAGCCGCAACTTATGGGCGACGTCCGCGCGAGATCACCGATGACGCCATTGAGGGGTTGATGCGTTATTCGTGGCCGGGGAATGTGCGCGAACTGCGTAACGTCATTGAGCGCATCGTGATCATGAATCCGATGATCACGCGATTGGACCGCAAACATCTGCCGCCGCTGGTTTACCGCGATGGCCACCGTCGCGCTGCGCGCAATGAGTTTTCCACACTGCACCAGGCTCGGGACGCTTATGAGCGGGATTTTATTTTGAAGAAGCTCGACGAAAACCACGGGAACGTCACTCGCGCGGCGGAAGTGCTGGGCCTGGAGCGGAGCCACCTTTACCGCAAGATGAAAACGCTCGGCATCGTGGTAAACGAGTAAAGTTCCGCAGATCGGATCTAGCGCTTCACCATGCGGATTTCTGTTCCGTTCTTTCTGAACTCCACCTTGTCCATGAGTTGGTTGATCAGAAAAATACCGCGCCCGTGATTGGAATAGACATTCTCCCCCACGGTGCAACTGGGGATAACTTCAGGAGTAAAACCGGTGCCCGGATCTCGCACGATGATCAATATGCCCGCTACGTCGTCACTGCTGACCAGGCACTCCACGGTCTTCGTGGGGTCTTCTTTTGCTCCGTGAATGACGGCGTTGGCCAGCGCTTCCTGAAGAGCTAGCTCGATCGCGTCTTCTTTGCCGTCCACGCCATTCATCTGACGAACTACGGCCATTACTTCTTGTACGACCGGGTCCACGGCTTTGCGGTCTGCGGAAAGTGTCACCCGCAGAATCAAAGCCAACTTCTCGGGGTCAAAGTCTTTTTCAGGGAGAGGTTGTTCGGAAGAATCCGACGATGGCATGTATTGGCTCGTTGTTATGATTCGGGTTCGGCGCTGCTATTTATTGATTCTAGCTGTTAAAGCTCAGAACGACAATCCAAACAGGCACAGCTACACTTCGAAACAGGCGCGGCTAGCGCCAACTGGATCGGCTGCACCGATCATTGTCACTTATGTCTTCCGGCGATCGGAGCTTTGTCCAGCACTTCGACGTGTCCGTCGGTGAGATGCTCCAACTGCCTCCGCCAGTCGAGTTCTTCAACAAAGCCACGCGATTCACGCCAGTTGGGCTGCACCTTCACGTAGAGTTCAAGAAAGACCTTTGTGCCCAGCATGCGCTCGATCTGCAATCGCGCTGATGTGCCGATTCTTTTCAGCATCTCGCCTTTCTTGCCGATCAAGATGCCTTTCTGGCCTTCGCGTTCGCAATAGATCGTTGCGGAAATGCGGGTCAATCGGGCGCCTTCTTCGAAGTTTTCAACAATCACGGTGGTGGCGTAAGGCAGTTCTTCCTCGGTCTCGAGCAGCACTCGCTCGCGAACAATCTCTCCGGCCATGAAGCGCGCAGGTTGGTCGGTGATTTGATCTTCGGGGAATAGCGGAGGTCCCGCGGGCAGCGCTGCGACAACCTGCTTCAACAATATCTCGAGGCCATCCCTCTTTAACGCAGAGATAGGAATGATCTCATGAAAGGGATGGAGCTTTTTGTATTCCTCGATCAACGGCAGCAGTTTGCCTTTGCCTCCCTTCAGCAGATCAACCTTGTTGAGGATGAGGCAAACTTTTGCCGGCGAATGCTTCAGCATTTGGATGGCGAACTCATCGCGCTGATCCAGCTTGCGCGTTGCATCCATGATCAGCAGAACGACGTCGCAGCCTTCGAGCGCTTCTCGCACCTCAACCATCATCTTGCGGCCGAGAGAGCTGTCAGGCTTGTGCACGCCCGGAGTATCAATCAAAACAATTTGTGCGCCGCTCTGGCCTTTGCTCTTGGGGATGTTGACGATGCCCTGGATGCGGTTCCGGGTGGTTTGCGGCTTCGGCGAGATGATGGCGAGTTTTTCGCCTACGAGCGCGTTGAGTAGCGTGGACTTGCCGGCGTTCGGGCGGCCGAGGATGCAAACAAAACCTGAGCGGAAGGGCATAAGAATAAGCTTCTAGCTACTGGCTCCTAGCTTGTGGCACAGAAAGTTCGCGTCACTTCCAGTATCCCATGAATCAGTAGTTAAGCCGGATCCTCTGAACGAGACGGGCAGGTTGGCTAGGAGCCAGTAGCTAGCAGCTAGGAGCTGCCGTTATATCAGCTTCAACTGGCGCGGCTGCACGGTGGTAATTCGTACACGTTCTACCCGGCGATCCGTCGATTCCAGAACCTCGAAGCGCAGGCCATCATCGTCCACAGTTTCGCCCTTCTGCGGAATGTGCCCAGCCAACTCGCTGACCAAGCCTGCGACTGTCGCCGATTCCCTTCCCTCCGGCTTCGTCCCGAAGAGTTCCGCAAGGCGGTCCACGTCCATACCGCCGGAAACGATGTACGAATCAGGATTCTCCCTAACGATTTCCGGCTTCTCGTGCTCGTCGCGGATTTCGCCGACGATCTCTTCCACCAGGTCTTCGATCGTGACCAGCCCGGCAACGCCGCCATATTCATCGACCACAATCGCCATACGAATATTGTTCTTCTGCATTTCGCGGAGAAGGTCGCTGCCAAGTTTGCTCTCGGGCACGAAATAGACATCCCGTCGCATCAGAGTTTCCAGGGTTTTGGAAGCTTCGCTATCCGGTACTTGCAACACATCCTGGGCGTAGACGATGCCTTTGATGTTGTGAATGCTTCCGTCGTATACGGGCACGCGCGAATAGTGCTTGGTGCGCAGCATTTCGATGAAGCGCTCGACCGTGGTTTCCATCGGTACGGCAAACATCTCCGGGCGCGGCTTCATGGCTTCGCGCACGGTCTTGCCGCTGAACTCGACCACAGATTGGATCAAGTCGCGATCGCCTTCCTGAATAATGCCTTCTTCCTGGCCAGCTTCGATCAATGCGTCGACAGCCTCGGATGCGCTCTCCGGCTCCTCGCGGGTGTTCTCGCGGGTGAGCGATACTACGGATTGCAAGAAGCCCAGAACGATCGTTACCGGCAGCACCAGATAGATCAGAATGCGCATGAGCCATATCCAGCGGATAAGCCAGGCGCCGTTGGTGCGCGAGAAAAACAGGAATGGTAAAAATTGATTGAATACGATGACGATCACAATCAAGCTAATGGCAGCTTGTGCGATTTCGTAGGCGCTCCAGCGCTGGTCACTAAAAAGGGCGAAGCCCACGAGCAGGGCAATGGTCGCGGTGGTCAACTGCTTAAGAACCGCCATGGAGAGCGACGCCCGCGAACGGCTCACGCCCAGGACGGGCTCGACCTTCTGCTCGAAGACGTCGATGTTGTCTTGAAATTCGCGCGAAAGGAATTTCCCGATTTCCTGGTAGACACGATCGACATAGGAGGCCAGCGCCAACAGCCCCAACAGCGGGACAAGCGCAAGTGCGACGGCCCAATTCATAAAGTTCTACGCCGTGCGCGGGATGAGCGAGCGCGAAGCGACTTGCGACCGGAAGGCTGGCCGGCAAGCGCTGCCGTCCTCTCGATCAGCCCGACGTCCAACTTCAGTCGCTGTCGCAATCGAGTCTCTTCGCTGGCCATCTCACCATTATCCTTCTCGTGATCGAATCCGGCTAGATGAAGAATTCCGTGCAATACCAGAATTTTTATCTCTTCCGCGGCCGAGTGCCCGAGGCGACTGGCATTCTCCCGCGCGATGTCAGCGGAGATCGCAAGTTCGCCAGCAATCTGTTTCGCTTTACGCAGCCTCAGTTGCGGCAATGGAAAAGACAATACATCGGTAGCCTTATCTTTCCCGCGGAATTGACGGTTGAGAGATCGCAATTCCTGGCTATTTGTCACTAATACGTTCACGGTGTCGCGTAAGTGGACCGCCCGCCTGGCCCGCAGCACGAAGCGTTCGAGGGTCGACGGGCTCAGCCCCGTGATTTTTTTTCGAAGAATAACCAACTTTTCCCTGCACGGATCCTATTCCCTCGACGCTTCTCGGGTTCTGCCATTTAGATCCTTCGCCTCCGGGTTCTTCACTTCGGAGCTTTTCAGTCCTCCACCCGCGGCCTCGGCGCTCTTCCCGCCGGACAATAACAGCATCTGCTGCTCGGCGATATGGGTCTTGTGTTCGTCATAGGCGCGAATAATGCGCTGCACCAGGTGATGCCGCACTACATCAGCTTCGTCGAAGTGAACGAAGGTTAAGCCTTCCACGCGCTTTAAAATGTCGATGGCTTCCAATAGTCCGCTGCGGCGGGCATTGGGCAAGTCGATCTGCGTGATATCTCCGGTAATCACCGCTTTGGAATTAAATCCCAGACGGGTAACGAACATCTTCATCTGTTCCGAGGTGGTATTTTGCGCCTCGTCGAGAATCACGAAGGAATCGTTCAGCGTACGCCCGCGCATGAATGCAATCGGCGCGATCTCGATCACATTCTTCTCCAGATATCGATCCACTTTCTCCGGCTCGAGCATGTCATAGAGCGCGTCATACAGAGGGCGCAGATACGGATCAATCTTGTCCTGCAGCGTGCCGGGTAAGAATCCCAGGCGCTCACCGGCTTCTACCGCGGGACGCGCCAGGATGATGCGGTTCACTCGCTTCGCGAGCAGCGCAGAGATGGCCATGGCCACGGCAAGGTAGGTCTTGCCTGTGCCGGCGGGGCCGATGCCAAAAACCATATCGTGTTTTTCGATGGCCTCGACATAGCGGCGCTGATTCACGCTCTTGGGTTGCACCATGCGGCGTCCCAGCGAACGCTGCTTGCCGGCATCGGCCAGTCCGCGCAGGGTCGCGGTCGGATCCGCTACCAATACGCGTAACATGCTGTTGAGATCGCCATTGTTGAAGGTATATCCGGAGCGCTGCAGGCCTTCGTAGTCGGCAAACACTTGCTCAGCCCGGGCCACTTCACGGGCCGCGCCTTCCAATTCAATGGCGTTCGATCGCAGGTCAATGGTAACGTTCAGGCCATCTTCCAGCACGCGCATGTTCTCGTCGCGGGTACCGAAAAGCGTTTCGATGTTGGGAGTTATCCCGATACTTTTCTTCATTCAGTCTCTTTTTTGAACCATGTGAGGGCAGGATGGACCCCGAGGGGGATAGCAGCCGGGATTACCTCACGCGTTGAAATCATCACGCCTTTTGCAGACAAAACAGGATTGTGCTCAGAGACGGGACCAGCCGGGATGCGCATGCCCACAGGGCAAGTCACTACCATTGCATAAAGCGTACCCCGCCCCGGGATGGGAGTCAATGGCTTCGCAAGTTACGCGTTTTCTTCCGTCGCGGATGCCGGGACCGCACGAGTTCCCGCCCAGTCGCGCAGAGCGGCGATCTCCTCTGATCGCGTTGTGGAGAGCGGTACCGTCTGCGCCAGCGCGTCCAGCAAGAGTTGCGTGGTGAGCTGCTTTTTTTCGGAGAAGGCGACGTAAAGTGCCGTCTGCACGGCGGCGTTGATTTCGGCCCCGGAGTATCCTTTTGCAGCGGCAGCAACCTGTTTCAGGTCAAACTCCGAGGGATTGCGTTTCCGCCGGTTCAACTGAATCGATAAGACTTGCCGGCGCTCTGCCTGGTTAGGAAGATCGACGAAGAAAAGTTCATCGAATCGCCCCTTCCGGATAAGTTCTGGAGGCAGAGCAGTCACATTGTTGCATGTGGCCGCTACAAATACGGGGGCTTCGCGGTCTTGCATCCAGGAAAGAAATGAGGCGAGCAGACGCGAGGAAACTCCGGCGTCCGCCGACGCGGAATCTGGCCCGCTGCCCGCAAACACTTTCTCCAGTTCATCAATCCAGAGGACGCATGGCGCAAGGCCTTCCGCGACCTCGAATACCTTGCGAATTCGTTTCTCCGTTTCACCGACGTATTTGTCGTAAATGGCTGCAGTATCGAATTTCACCAGCGGAAGATTCCATTCTCCCGCCACGGCGCGGGCGCAGAGCGATTTCCCACATCCCTGCACGCCCAGAATGATTACGCCGTGCGGTGGTTCCAGGCCGAAGGCGCGGGCCGAATCTTCCCACGCGCCGCGCCTGAGAGCCAGCCAGCGTTTCAGGTTCTCCATTCCACCAACGCTGGAAAATGCTTCGCTCGCTTCCGTGAACTCCAACATCTCTGAGCGCCGGAGCAAAGACTTCTTGGTCTCGGTAACGTCGCCCGCAATCTCCGGGCACAGGGCATAGCGCGCCACCAAGGCCTGAGAAAGAGCACGCTCGGCGGCCTCTTCAGTGAGGCCGCGCAGGCTTTCCACCACAGCATCAAATCCCTTGGGATCCAACTTCCGCTGTAGAGTGTGGGCCTTCGAGATTCTTACGACAACTTCATCAATGATCTGGCGCAGCCGCCGCCGATCGGGCAGCGGCAGTTCGAGAAATTCCACCAGTCCCCTCAACTCGGCTGGAATCTCGATTTTCGGCGAGGTGAGAATAATGGTGCGCCGATTCTCGGAAAATTTCTGTCCTACATCCCGCAGCCGCCGAACCACTACCGGCTCATCCATATGGCGGTGCAGGTCCTTCAAAATAAATGCGGCACCGATGGAAATGCCTTCCAGGTTGGCGAGCATCTGGGCGGGCTCCTGACTGTTGTAGATGGCTTTGGAGTTGGCCAGCGCTTGCTGGGCGGCCGCACCATGAGGAGAGGTCGAGTCCAGGCCGTCGACCACCAGTTCGCCTACATCGCTACCGCAGCGGACCAGGCCGCTCGCGATTGTCCACTCAAATGCGGCGAGGTTGAGGGCCGCACAAGCGGCGCGCACCAGGCGAACTGCGCGGACCTCCTCGATGGTTTCGATCGCTACGATCGGGGTCGAGGAATCAAGCAGAACTTTCAGACGAGCCAGCGGATCTGGAATCAGAGGCCATGCCATGTGTTTGACCAGTCAAGACTTGCTCCCCTATAATAGGCAATTCGGGAGTCACCGAATATCTTGCTGGACACACGAAGGTAACGAACCAGACATGGCTAATCATTTTTCGGCGCTCAAGCGCGCCCGTCAGACCGAAAAGCGCACCGCCACCAATCGCGCCAACGCTTCCCGCCTGCGCACCGCGTTGCGCGGACTGCGCGAGACCATCGAAAAGGGCGACAAGCAGGCCGCCGAGAAGACCTATCGCGAGACCGCATCCGTGCTCGACAAGGCCATCCAGAAAGGCACGCTGCACAGCAATACGGCGGCACGTTACAAGTCGCGGCTGGGCGCTCGCGTCAACGCGATGAAATAGGCCTCTTGGCTTTAAGCGCTGCAACGGCGCCTGAACTGTCGCTATTCCGACTGGCCGCGAACCGTACCACAGGGCGGCCATTTTGTTCGCGTTTCCCGGAACAGGACATCCTCCTTCTGAAAGTCGACAATTCTATTGACTGCGTTGCTGTGAGATTGCAATCCTCTCTACATACCTCACGTTTTAGTAGGAGGATTTGGAACGATGAAACCCGAAATCGCGATCCTCATTCTCATTGCAATTCTCGCCGTCGCCTTTGGGGCTAATGCTCTGCAGGCAAACTCCCGGGAGCCTTACAGCGTGAAAGGGGACAAGCTCGGGGAAAGTGCCGCGGAATGGCTGGCCAGCGACCCAGCACATAAGGCCTGGACGTGCGGTAATGTGTTGCACCAGCCGGAAGGGAATACGACGGAGTGCACCACCTTGGGATGGGCAATCGACAAGGGCACTTATGCTGAAGCACTATTGTCGTCAGGGTCTGTGTTCTTTGTGGCAAAGGGCGGCAAACTCATCCTGTACAAAGTTGAAATGAACTTGTGGAATGACATGTATTTGCCGCGGATCATGAGGGCCTTAAGAGACAAGTTCGGCGTGCCCGCCGCACAGGAGGTGACCTCGCTGCAAAGCGCGAGCGGATCGGCATTTGACAGAAGTACGTGGAGATGGACGAATGGCGTATCTTCGGTTGAGCTTGTGTATGCTCTTGGAGTTCCGGATGATATTCCGGCGCTGACCTTCACGCTTGACGGCCCAGCCGAAGAAGTTGAAAAGCGCGAGGGTAGGAAAAGAGACAACGCGGCTCGAAACGATATGTAAGTGCGTCGATTCCTAGAACGAAGAGCGCTACGGTTCACACCGGCAGCTGATCCTGCATCCATCCCGGCGCTTCCAGCTTGGGCTCGGTGGTTAAATCCATTACCAAACGTTCCAGCACCATGCGCTTGCTTACGGGATTGGAGCGCAGAGCGAGGTCAGCCTTGGCTACAAGGCGGATTGCGCGCGTCAACTCGCGGCGGGATTTATAGCGGCGGGCTTGTTTGATGATGTCGTCGGCGGCGAATGGGGGCACGCGGAAGCCCTGCCACAGCGCCGCCCAGAGCATGCGCTGGTCACGAACGTTGCGTTCGAGAATCACCAGCATCTGGCGAAAAGCTTTGGCCAGCATGTAAACGTGGCCGATGGCGGCTTCTTCTCCATCGCCGGAAGACAGCATCGCGTCTAACACTTCCAAGGCTCGCACGCGGTCCTTGGAAGAAATGGCATCAGTCAACTCGTAGAGGGAACGCTGCTTGGCGGCCAGCACCATGGTCTCGACGTCGCCCAGCGTGATCCGATTGCGCGCGCCAACGTAGAGCATCAGCTTCTCGAGTTCGTTGGAGATCATCATCATATCGCCGCCGAGGGCGTCGACCAGCTCGCGGGCGCCGTCGGCGTCGATCTTTACGGCGCGGCTGGTGCAAAAGTCGGAGATCCAGCGCACCGCCTCGCCTTCCTCCACGCGGGCCAACTCGACGATGCCGCAGTACGAGCCCATGGTCTCGCGGATGCGCTGGTAGCGCTCCTTGTCCTGCATCTCCATGCGGCGAACGTCAGCTGGAATGCTGATGTGGTCGGCGACGAAAACCAGAAGCGCGTCAGGATTGGGATTCTTGCAGTAGTCCTCAATGGCGGCGAGTTTTTCCTCGTTCGAGCCGCGACCAAAAAGATTCTTCACACCGCGCACGAAAAAAACCTGGAAGGGCGCCATCAACGATGGAGTGCGGGCGCGATCGAGCACTTCGGCGAGATCATTTTCCGCGAGATCAAATTCGAACAGGCTGAAATCCCGCAGATCACGGGGAACCAGGTGCTCGATAATCGCGTCGCGGAAGCGCTTGCGAAAGAAAGCCTCGTCGCCGACGAACACGTAGGCTGGACGCAGCTTGTGCGATTCAAGCTCGCTGACAAAGCGATCCGCCTGGGCGAAAGCCCGCATCAAAAGTTCTCCGTTATGGACTCTAAGCAGCGGCTTATAAGGAAGCGAGCCAAACGCGCAGTTCTTGCGTCGCAAGAAACGCGACGCTTTGCGCGACTCGCCCAGATCCCTCGCTGCGCAAAGAACGCTTGCTCAGGATGACAATCAAACTCTAGCATCTAGAAGCCCTCCAGAATGTTAGAGACCAGGGTTCGCGCGAAATCCTGGGAGAGCCTGCGGAACGCTGGCGAATTTTCTTCGAAAAAGCTAGCCAGATCCTGGGAAACTTCGTACTGCTCGCGAAACAGGTACGAAGGATTCTGATACAAGACTTTACCCTGCCGGTCGGTGAGAGAAACCCTCATGCTGACCACCACGAGAACGCTGGCGGCCTGTCCGGTTGCGGAATTGTACGTCAGCGGCGTCGAAGAGGTAGAAAGCACGGTGCCGCGCAGCGTGGCATCGGCGGCTTCGTTGGCATCGTTGAGAATGTGATAGTGCGTGCGAGTGGTGAATTCTCGCACTACGGATGCCGTCAGCATCTGTTCAATGCGGTAGGTCGTGGTCACGTTGACGAAAGCCGGGACGGCGATCGTCTTCACATTTTCCGGAAGCTGCGCGGCATGGCCAGCCGTGTGGTAGCCGCAACCGGTGGCTCCGGCGAGCAGCAGCAGCCACGCAGCGCGGCGCCACTTCATTCTCATTGAATTTTTCCCACCGGTCGGGTTGCGATCATACTCTCGGCACACTCAACGGCGGTGATGGCCGCCACCCGTAGGTTGTCTGCCGCCGCCCACAGCCAGATTCCATTCGGGCGCGAAGCTTCCGCTTTCAGAGAAACCAGGATGTTGCCCTGGCCGGCGGTGTTCACGTTGCTCGGCTGCGAATCCTCTTCCACTCCTGCGACGGTGACGTGATCGCCAGAAAGAGCTTCCGACAATTTCACCGGATCCACGGATTGCGTCATCTCCAAGAAAATGGCAAGTCCATGGCCGTGAAAAACTGGTGGCTGGACGGCCAGAAGCGCGGGCTGGGGAGCTTCCACTCCGGCAAGCTTTTGATAATGACGCCGCACGCGCTGCTCCAGCGAATCCAGCGACAGCTTGGAATTCGGGCCGTAGCGGGCAACCATGTTGAAGGCCACCTGCGTATCGAAGACATCCTTGGGCAAAGTCTGGAACGACAGCAGATTCACGGTTTGCTGGTGCAACTCGTCCATGCCCTTTTGTCCCTGCTCGGAGGCTGGCTCGAAAATGGTCGCTGTGGCGCTGCGAATCGCGCCAGTCTTGCTCGCCCGCAGCAGCAGCAGAGCAAGCGCGATCGCTGCAGGATGAGCCACGACGCAGGGGCCGGGTTGCAGATCGGGCTGCCAGACCTGTCCGCGCTCACGCTCCACCCACAGAGAGCGAACCATGGCACCAGGTTCGTCCTCCAAGGCTCCAGAAAGATCGATAATGGCGCTGCCGGCATCGCGGGCGCGCTTCCAGTTCTGGCGAGTGCATCCCGCATCGGCGGCAAAGAAGGTGAAATCCATTTTGGTGAACTGCTCAGCACGCACGCTCTGGATGAAGTTGATCTCGTCCCCTGTCGCTTCGAGCTGTCCGATGGACTCGTCGTCATCTAGCAAGCGTACGTCCACGGCGGGAAAGTTTCGCTCGTTAAGCATCTCGGCAACTTCCTTGCCCTTGAGTGTGGCCGCGCCCACGATAGCGGCGCGATAAAGTTGCCCGCGCACGGACGAAGAAGCGGTCGACGCCGCGATTTTGGACGGACTACTCATGAAGTCTGCGAAGCCTCCTTGTAAGTGGGTGGCGGAGGCTGGCTCCGGCGACGAAAGATCCACTGCAAGCGCCAGAACACCCCGGAGAACGTATAGAGCAAGGCCACTGCGAATAACACCGGCTTGGAGAAGAACCACACACCGGCGAACAGAGCACCGAGTAATATGATCAAGCGAAACGGCCGGCGAGTAGAAAAATCAATGTCCTTAAAACTATAGAATCGCCACGTGCTCACCATCAGATAGCCCACGGCCGCAACCATGGCGAGCCAAGTGATGGCCGTGTACCAGGATTCGAGCGGAATGCCTCCCTGAAAATGAACGACGGCGGCAATCACGCCTGCGCCCGCTGGAATGGGCATGCCGACAAAATATTTCTTTCCCGGCCGGCCGGGATTGGAAGGCTGCGGATTGGTTGTGATATTAAACCGGGCCAGACGGCTGGCTCCAGCCATCAGAAATAAAAAGCTGGCAATGGCTCCTAGCTGCGTGAGTTTGATGTTCCATTCGGTAAGCGCAACCGGGGGCATCAAGTGAAATCCCCACGTCCAGGCCAGCATGGCCGGAGCCACGCCAAAGGTGATCACATCAGCGAGGGAATCGAATTCCTTCCCGAAGTCGCTGCTGGTTCCGGTCATGCGGGCGACGCGGCCATCGAGTCCATCGAACAAGACCGCAAAGCCGATTGCCTTGGCAGCATTGTCCAAATGCCAGAAGTTCAGAGCGCTGGCGTGGACTACCTCGAGGATGGCGTAGAAGCCAGCCGCCATATTGCCCGTGGTGAAAAGCGAAGGGAGGATGTACATCCCCTTGCTCATACGGCGCGGACGCCGCTTCTCCGAGGGCTGATCCGGGCGCTGGGGAAGGTCCATTATCGTGCTCCTTCCGCAGCCGAATCTCGCCCTGCCGTTGCCAGTTCGCCCTTGGGTTGCAGATATGCCAACACGCTTGCCCCGCCACGGACGCGGTCACCCACCTTCACTTGCACGTTGGCGTTAGAGTTCAACAGTACGTCTGTGCGCGAGCCAAATTTGATCAGTCCCACCCGCTGGCCGCGCTCCAACCGGTCGCCTACTTTGGGATGGAAGACGATTCTTCGCGCCAGCAATCCTGCGATCTGCTTGAACACGACCGCGTGACCATCGCCTTCCACGCGAACAATATTCTGCTCGTTTTCCTCGGCGGATGCCGGATTCATGGCGTTCAGAAATTTTCCGCGCTGATAACGCACCTCGCGAACCACGCCGCCGATCGGGGAACGATTTACGTGAACATCAAAAACACTCAAGAAAATGCTGATGCGGAGTTGTTTTTCGCCGCCGATGGTCACTGGAGAGACGTCTGTTACCTTCCCGTCGGCAGGCGAAACTACGGTTTCTGCGGCATCGGGAATGGAGCGCTCCGGATCGCGAAAGAACCAAAGAAAAAATAGGGCCAGCAACAGCGGAACGATCGCCCAAGCTGGCCGCGTGAACCAGCCAACCAGAAGGCCTGCCACGATCAAACCCAGCGCGTAAAAGTAGCCGTCACGAACCATAGGAGTAGCGCTAAAGAGAACAGGCTAATTATAGAGCAGAGGTGAACGACCGTGGCTCAGCTTCAGCCTAAGTGCAAATAAAGAAAGGCGCTGACCAGCGCCTTGGAGCAGATACAAATATCCTCTTGCGGCGATAGCCGCCGGTACAACGGCCAAAGACTAAGCTACGTGAACTCCGTACTGCTGCCGATACTGCCGCTCAATCGTCTCCATCTGATCCTTGAGACGCAGCTTCAGCTTCTTCAGCCGGACTTCTTCCAGCTTTTCATCTTCGCTGAGGTAGCGCTTTTGGGTGAGTGAATCAAGACGAGTGGAATATTGCATGTGCTCCTGAGCCAGCTTGCGGAATTCATCATGGCTGGTCAGAAGAGTGTCCTTCGGAGTCAGCATCCAGCAGACCTCCAAACCGGGATTCTTCGCTAAAACTATCACAGCCCTAAAATCGGTTCAATGCCATATTCTTGGTGCAGTCTCGTTGTGAGAAACATCTAAGAAATGCGCCGCCGATACAATACTGCATCTTCCCGTGGAGAGCTATAGTAGTTTTTTCGCATGCCGGTTTCCTGAAAACCGACCTTGCTGTAGAGGCTGCGCGCGGGCTGGTTCGACTCACGGACTTCAAGAAATATCGCGCTGCCATTCTCCGCGTGAGCCTCTTCGAGCAAAGCACTTAGCAGCTGTGTGGCCACGCCGCGTCGCTGAGCAATCGCAGAGACGGCTATGTTCTCCAACTCCCACTCCTCATCAATCCTATTCGCGATCAAAAAGCCAAGGAGAGCTGGCGCCCCGCCTGGATTTGTTGGTGGCTCTTGGAGTTCAGCCACCCATCCAACCCGTTTGGACAACGAATCGCTGGTCGCTAAAGCGCTTTCATATTGTGCCTCGAACCAATGGGCGGCGCTTGGGGTCTCCTGATCGATAGCCATCATGGCGGGAATGTCAGCTGGGCTAGCCCGTCGAACGCGCATGCCTAACCCATTCTCTCGAGCATTTCGGCATCGGTGCGGCGGATATAGTTTGCCTCTAACTGCTCGGGGGTTACCGTCTCGCCGGACTGAATCTTGCGCCAACCTAAACGGGCAACTGCGGCGGCAGATACTGGAGCTAGAGTCGCGACCGATAAGCCAGTTTGGCGAGCCGCCTCGGCGAGAACGGAATCAGGAGTCACAATCTTCCATTCGCGTGCCTGAGCAAGAAATTCGCTTCGGCTCAACATGTGCTCTTTCGGGGGTTGGCCCGCGCAGGCTGGAATTTCGTATTCGCCTATATACACATCGTTCCGGCCGGCATCGAGCGCAGCCATAATCTTGCCCTCGTGACCACTGGTAAACACGCACACTTCCAGCAGCGACACGGCGGCGATCGGTTTGTTCAAAACCTCAGCCAGTGCCTTGACTGCGGCCAGACCGATGCGAAGACCGGTAAAGGATCCCGGTCCGGAGACCACTACAAAAGCGCTGACGTCTTGTTTGGTGAATTCGTGGCTGGAGAGCAGTGTTGCGATCTGCGGAACAAGCTGCGCAGAAAAAGTGCCGCCGACGACAGGCACCGTATCGATCACTTCCACGTCGTCCCGCTCTGCGGAGCACTCCCCTGCCCGCGCCAGCGCGATGCTGCCATGCTTGCCGGAAGTATCGATGGCGAGAAGAAGCATTCAGCAATTAAAGTGATCTACCCGTCAAAATCCGCGGGCATCTGCGGCGACTATTTTTCACCTATCCGTCTACCAGTTCCAAAAGCACTCCGCCTGTGCTCGCGGGATGCACAAAAACATAACGGTGACCGCCCGCGCCCATCTTGATTTCCTCTGAAACCAATCGCACTCCATCTTTCTTCAGGCGCTCGACCGCAGCAGGCAAGTCTGGAACTCGCAGGCACACATGATGCAAGCCTTCGCCGCGATTGGCGATAAACTTCGCGATTGTCGAATTCTCCGAGGTCGCCTCTAATAACTCCAATCGACTCTCGCCCACAGGAACCATCACCAGCCGCACCTGCTCCTGCTCCACAACCTCTTCTGGAGAAACCTTCAGACCTAGCTTTTCGTAAATCGATTTCGCCGTCGCCAGCGACTTTACCGCAATGCCGATGTGATCGATTTGCGCCATCAGCTTTTTCCTACGTTCCCGGCAATCTCTTCCACCAGCGTATAAGGATCGCGTTTGTGCGCGGCCACTTCCGCCGCGAGCCGAGCCAAGTTTCCGTTTTCCAGCCGCGCCCGTGATTTCTCGAGCAGTGCCTCGCGGAGCATCTCGATCAGGCGCTCCTGCCAGTTCTCGACGCTCTTGTTCACCGCGAGATTTTCTTTCTGCAGATATGCCTCATAGTCCGAAATCGCGCCCACCAGTTCCTCGAGTCCCACTCCCTGGCTTGCAATTGTCTTGACGATCGGCGGCGTCCATCGATCATTGCGCGTGGCCAGCGATTGCAAGGTGCGGATTTCTCGCTCCACGTGCTCGGCGCCGTCGCGGTCGCTCTTATTGATGACGAAAATGTCGGCAATCTCCATGATGCCAGCTTTGATCGTTTGCACGTCGTCGCCCATGCCCGGCACCAGAATCACGATTGTGACATCGGCCAGCCGTACGATATCGACTTCGTCCTGGCCCACGCCCACGGTCTCAATCATGATGAGGTCGCGGCCGGAGGCATCCAGCACGGTGGTCACGTCGGCTGTCGTACGCGCCAGCCCACCGAGCGAGCCGCGAGTGGCCATGCTTCGAATATATATGCCGGGATCAGAGAAATGATCCTGCATGCGGATGCGGTCGCCGAGAATCGCTCCTCCGGTGTAAGGACTGGTCGGATCCACAGCTACGATCCCCACAGTGCGATTATCTTTGCGATAGAGGCGAGCAAGTTGATCAACCAGCGTGCTCTTCCCTGCTCCCGGCGGGCCGGTCAAGCCAAGCACTCGCGCCTTGCCGCTATGGGGAAACAACGCCTTCAGCAAACTGGACCATCCCGGCGCTCGATTCTCCACGGTCGAGATGGCACGAGCCAAGGCGCGCACATCGCCGGAGCGAAGCTGGTCAATCCAAGATTGAATGTCGAGGCTCAAACGATCAGTGTAAAGCAGAGGACGGTCAAGAAGAAACGCGAGCGGAGTTTCAGTCCTTTAACAACTGCCGCGCAATCACGAGTCGCTGAATCTCACTGGTGCCCTCGCCGATGGTGCAAAGTTTTACATCGCGGTAGTACTTCTCGGCGGGATAGTCCTTGATGAATCCGTAGCCGCCGTGAATCTGCACACCTTCGTTGGCACACTTTACGGCGACTTCGCTCGCGTAGAGCTTTGCCATCGAGGACTCAAGCGTCGTCTTCATCCCGGCATCTTTCATGGAGGCAGCGCGCATGGTGAGCAGCCGGGCGGCATCAATCTCGGTAGCCATATCAGCCAGCTTCCACTGGATCGCCTGAAACTCGCCGATGGCCTTGCCAAATTGCTTGCGCTCCTTGGAATAGTTCAGAGCGGCCTCGTATGCGCCCTGCGCCATGCCCAGTGATAGAGCCGCGATCGAGATGCGGCCGCCATCGAGTACGCGCATGGCGTCGATAAAGCCGTCGCCTTCTTTGCCGAGCAGATTTTCAGCGGGAATCACGCAGTCTTCGAAGATCATCTCCGCCGTATCGCTGGCCCGCAAGCCCAGCTTGTTTTCTTTCTTGCCGGGACGGAATCCCTTGGTATCTTTCTCGACGATGAACGCAGAAAGCCCGTGCGTATTGGCGGCTCGATCGGTGACGGCAATCACCACGATCACGTCGGCGTAGTGGCCGTTGGTGCAAAAAGTCTTCGTGCCGTTGAGCACCCAGTTGCTGCCCCTGCGCTTCGCGGTCATGCGCGCGCTGCCAGCGTCCGATCCTGAAGAGGGTTCGGTCAGTCCCCAGGCGCCAATACATTCGCCGGTCGCAAGTTTGCTGACGTATTTCTTTTTCTGCGCTTCGTCGCCGGCAAGAAAAATGTGATTCGAGCAGAGCGACGTGTGCGCGGCGACGATAATGCCTACGGAGCCATCCACGCGTGACAATTCTTCGATGGCGATGACATATTCCACGTAGCCCATGCCAGCGCCGGCGTATTCGGCGGGAAAAACTGTCCCCAGCAATCCGAGCTTGCCCAATTCCTTCACGGTAGCCAGGGGAAACTCGCACGCTTCGTCCCACTTCATGACGTTGGGGGCAATCTCGCGCTCGGCGAACTCGCGGACGCTTCTCTTTAAGTGCTGCTGCTCGTCGTTCAGTTGAAAATCCAAAGATTCCTCCACCAGATGCGTTGGAGCATTGATTACACCACAGCGACAGATCGGGGAAAAGTTACCGCGGAGAGGTGGAAGTGGACACGGCGAAGGCCTCGTCAATATTGACGAATACGAGTATGAAGGACTTCTGTCCAACCGACCGGATGGTATGGCTGCAGGCCGCAACTTCCGCGAAACCATCCGGCATTGAGATCGACGGAATTAACGGACTGATTCCTCCGTCAAAATGAATCGCTCGAAAACTTCGTTCGAGACCAGTCTGCCGCGCGAGGTTAGAGAGGCGACATCTCCACGATATTGCATCAGTCCATCTTCAACGAGCTCTGGAATTACGATGCGGGGCTGATTGATCGCGTCATCTCCGAATCTTGCCGAAAGCTCGCGCAGGCTGACACCTTGCGTTAGCCGGAGGCCAAGGAAAAAACTCTCCTCCAAAGCTGCCGAGTGCGAGACTGCAGTTCGCTGCAACGCGGCGTTGCTCATGTACCGTTCCAGGGAGTCGGCGGGAGCGAAGCGCACCGCTTCAATGTCAGGAGTGGTAGAAGCCAGCATCGAATGTGCATCCACTCCGAAGCCGAAGTAAGGCAGCCGCTTCCAATACTTTAGATTGTGCCGTGACTCGAAATTCTCTCGAGCGAAATTGGAAATCTCATACTGCGCAATTCCGGCGGATTGCAACCGCTCACAGGCGACGATGTAGAAGTCCGCCATAGACTCCTCGTCTGGAACAAAGCGCGCATGATAACGTGTGCCGCCAGCCAGCAATTCGCTGCCCAGCCGCGAGTCTTCGTCCACCTCGAGCATGTAGACGCTCACGTGCGAGGCGCCAGAGGCGATGGCTTCCGCCAGAGAAAATTTCCAACTTTCGGCCGTCTGGTGCGGCAAGCCGGCGATCAGATCGATGTTCATATTCGTAATTCCCGCGGCGCGCAGGCGGGCGATATCCGCCAGCACGGTCTCGCGCTTGTGCAGACGACCGACCGCAGCGGCTTCCTGATCCACGAAAGATTGCACGCCGAGACTCACGCGGTTGACGCCGCAACGCAGCAGAGTCTCCAGCATGGCGGGAGTTAACGTCCCGGGAGCACACTCAACCGTAACTTCCGCATCGGCACTCACTTCGAATTGTTGCCGCACCATCGCAAAGACCCGCTCCAGTTGGGCCGCCTCCAGCACCGTCGGAGTTCCACCGCCCAGATAAATGGAATCTACGGCGCGCTCCAACTGTCCGCGCATTTCCGCCGAGGTCTGCGGGGCCTTCTGAATGTCGGCGCAAACGCGATCCACATAGCGTTCAAATACGGCTCGCGAAAAGACGTCTGACGCGAAGTTGCAATAACTGCACTTGGTGCGGCAGAAGGGGACCGAGATGTAAATACCAAGCGGCATGCGTCACACCATTATCCCACTCTGCAGCGGCGGTAAACCTTTTCCATCCTGTTGACTGCCCGGGCCATCTATTTGAGGTACCCTGTTACCAACGCCATTGGCGGTGTTTCAGTGCGGATCGCCAATCAGTAGATCGCCAATCCACCGATTACACGAACAACGGATCACAAAGACAGATGTCGCAAGAAGAAGAGGTATTAGGCAAAGCTTATGACAGCCGCCTGATGGCGCGGCTGCTGAAGTATTTGCGTCCCTACGGCTGGCAGGTGGCGATCGCGCTGGTTTCGATCTTTCTGAAGTCTTTCGCTGATGTACTCGGTCCGTATCTGACCAAGGTGGCGATCGATCGCTATCTGTCTCCGGCGAAGGGGTTATCTTCCGGCTTCTGGAGTTGGCTCAGCCCGCGCGCGATCACTGGCATTGCGCAGATTGCGTCGATTTATGTAGGGCTGCTGGTCTTCAGTTTTCTACTGGAGTTCCTGCAAACTTACTTCATGCAGTGGACGGGCCAGAAAGTGATGTTTGACCTCCGCCGCCAGATTTTTCGCCATCTACAGCGTCTGCACGTTGCCTTCTTCGACAAAAACCCGGTTGGACGCCTGGTGACACGCGTCACTACTGATGTGGATGCGTTGAATGAGATGTTCACCTCCGGAGTGGTGTCCATCTTCGAAGATATTTTTGTACTGCTCGGAATTTTGGGCGTGATGCTGTGCATGAACTGGAAGCTGGCGCTCATCACTTTTGGCGTGCTGCCATTTATCGTTTATTCCACCAAGATTTTTCGCGACCGGGTTCGTGATTCCTACCGGCGCATTCGCCTAGCCATTGCACGCATTAACTCCTATCTGCAAGAACATGTCAGCGGGATGGTGGTACTGCAACTTTTCAATCGCGAGCGCAAGGCCTACGACCGCTTCTCGGAAATTAATCGCAATCACATGGACGCGTACAAAGACGCGATCATGGCTTACTCGGTTTATTACCCGGTGGTCGAGATTCTCTCCTCGATCGCCATTGCCTGTGTGATCTGGTTTGGCGGCGGCGATGTGATGCGGAACATCCAGGTGAGCAGTGTGGCCCTAAGCTTCAATTGGAAGACGCTGATTGCGTTTCGCCTCGTGCCGACTGTCGCGTCCTTGGGAGTGCTGGTAGCGTTCATTCAGTACGCGTTGCGCTTCTTCCGTCCGATCATGGATTTCAGCGAAAAGTACAACATCCTGCAATCGGCCATGGCCGCGAGTGAACGCATCTTTAAGTTGCTGGACACGCCGGTCCAGGTGGTTTCGCCGGCAGTAGTCAAGCACCCCGAGGGCTTGGGGCGGATCGAATTCGAGCACGTCTGGTTCGCCTATCGCGACGCGACGGAAGAAAGTGCCAGGGATGGCGCGGGCTCTGACTGGGTTCTGCGTGACGTAAGTTTCTCCATCGAACCCGGCGAAACCGTGGCGATCGTCGGGCATACGGGCGCGGGCAAGACCACACTAATTTCACTTCTGCTGCGGTTTTATGATGTCCAGAAGGGCGCGGTTCGAATCGACGGCGTAGACGTGAAAGATATGGATCTTGCCGACTTGCGGAGCCGCTTCGGCGTAGTGCTGCAAGATCCATTTCTTTTCAGCGGCACGATCGGTGGAAATATACGGCTCGGCACGCAGCGCATTCAGGATAAAGATGTCGAGAAGGCCGCTGAAGATGTGAATCTCGCCGATTTCATACGAGCCCTGCCCAAGGGCTTCGACGAAGAGGTTCGCGAGCGCGGCTCAACTCTGTCCACTGGGCAGAAGCAGCTGATCTCATTTGCGCGCGCCCTGGCCCACGAACCGAAGATTCTGATTCTGGACGAAGCAACTTCCAGTGTGGACACCGAAACCGAATTTCGGGTGCGCGACGCGCTCAGCCGGATGGTCGAAGGCCGCACGTCACTGATCATCGCCCACCGGCTCTCAACCGTGCAGCGCGCCGATAAGATCATCGTCATGCACAAAGGCCAGGTGCGCGAAATGGGCACGCACCAGCAACTGCTGGCCCAGCGCGGGATTTACTTCAAACTTTATCAACTGCAGTACAAGGACCAGGAGATCGCTGCGGGACCGGCAGTTACTGCCGGGGACGACTAAGTCTCGCCGTAGCCTTACAATGCTTGCTTGCGAATTCTGATCTCAGCGGGCGAAGCCTCGGGGGAAATGTACGGGGCGCAGCTCATTGATTCCTTGCACCAGCGCGATCCTCAACTTGAATTCTTCGGCGTTGGAGGAGAGCGCATGCGCGACGCGGGCTGCGACACCGTGGTTGATGCAAAGGATCTCGCGGTTGTCGGCATCACGGAAATTCTCAGCCGGCTGCCAAAGATTTACGGACTATACCGACATCTGATTGGCGAGGCCGACAGGCGCAAGCCTGGTCTTGCCATCGTCATTGACTCGCCCGCCTTCAACTGGCGCGTCGCGCGGCAGATGAAGAGGCGCGGCATTCCCGTGGTCTATTACGTGGCACCGCAGTTCTGGGCGTGGCGCCAGGGGCGGGTGCGGCTGCTGCG
>Ga0209656_10000314_pt1 | contig 32824 bp, 35 predicted proteins | sample BogFormECP12_OM2_FD_188239 | JGI IMG/M metagenome (GOLD analysis project Ga0209656, IMG submission 188239) | Bog forest soil microbial communities from Calvert Island, British Columbia, Canada - ECP12_OM2 (SPAdes) (version 2) | ecosystem: Environmental > Aquatic > Freshwater > Wetlands > Bog ...
GGCGGGATTATGCGAAGCTCAGCCCAGAGCCCGCGGAACCCCAACATCATGCAGGGTCAATGAACTACGCCAGAGATTGTTGCGAACCCGGCGCGCGACTCCACATAACCGCGGGCTTCGCATCATCCATCGGGCCGAACAGCAGGATGACGATCAGCATGCCGCCCACGGCGAACTCGACCGCCGGACCACCGCTTCTGTCGGCGGGCAGCAGTCGCCGAAGCAGGATCCCCGCGCGGATCATGATCGCGCGCAGCATCATGTGCCTCAATAGCGGATGACGGACGTGGCAGTGAGCGTGACGCTGCTCCTGCCGCCCCAGAGCGAGGTCAGGATCGGCGTGTAGGTGGCCTGGGTGGTCACCGAGGCGTAGGTGGCCGCGTTCGAGCCGCCATAGGCGGCGCAGGTGGTGCCGCACGTCTGCACCGTCACGCCGGTCCCGGTCGGGCAGCCGCAATAGGTGGTGGCACTCGCGGTAACCGCCAGCGAGGTGGCGCTCGTCGCCGCGGTCTGCGCGGCGGACTGGTTCCAGCCGTTGATCGCGATGTAGCCCACCCCCGCCCGGGCCGCGCTGGCCACCTCCGCCTGCTTCCAGAGCGCCAGGCCGAAATCGCAAAGGCCGATCACCAGCGTGCACAGGAACGATCCGACGACCGCGAGTTCGACCAGCACGTTGCCGCGCCGTGCATCGCGGACGGTCGCCCAGCAGCGTCGCCAGGACCGGACCGCGCGCATCAGCCGGGCATCCGCGGTCATTCGACCGGCACTCCTTGTCCGGAGCCGCACGAGGTGCACGCGTCGAAAGTAAACGACGCGCCGTTCGCATCGTGCCCGATGCTGAAGACACCGCCGCCTCCTAAGGAGCCGCCGACGAACGTTTCGCCATTCGTGCTACCTACGACGGAGATGTGGTTCTGGCCGCTCTGCGTAGCGCTATCGACGAAGACGCCGCTGTTGAAGTCGTGCGCAAGCGTGATGGTCGCGCACGGGCTGTTGATGGTGATGTTCGCACTGTTGGCGTCATGGCCGAGCGCGAGCACGCCATTGCCGGTCACGGTGATGGTTTGACCGTTGATGTCGCCGGAGACGCTGGTCGTGTTGCCGCCGGTCAGCGTGTAGGTCGTGCCGCTGCCGCCGCTCGTCACGTTGCACGTCGTCCCCCCGACCGAAACCGCGCGGCCGCTGACGGTGGGCGCTTGGCTGACCACGATCTTGCCGAAATACAGGCTCTGCGGCTTGCTGATGATGACCTCGTAGGCGCCGGCGTTCGACGTGTGACTGCCCGAGGCCGGCGGATTGTTCACCGTCACCGTCACGCCGCCCGTACCGTTGACGAACCCGGACAGCGCGGCGACGCTCTGCGCCTCGGCCTTCGCGCGAGCCACGCTGTCGCCCGCGCCCGATGACACGATCGCCGAGAGCGAGGCCGCGTCCGCGGCGCCCTGCGCGGCGTTCTGCGCCGACTCCCAAAGTGCGACATCGATCGCCAGCGCAGCAAAGGCAACCATCACCGGCCCGGCCACGGCGAAAATGACCGACACCGTGCCACGCCCGTCGGCGCCGAATCGCCGCAGAGCGCCCACGCAGAGCTCGATCAGAACAGACAACAGAGTGCGCACGTTCGAGCGATCTCAGAACGAAGCCGGACATTCGACTCAGTGAAGCCCAGCTTGGCGGTGAAACGTTGAGCGCCCGTTAACTCCGGACCGCTGACACGGTCAGGCCGCGTCGATCGGTCCCGCGCCGTTCAGCCTTCGGCCGGCTGCGTGGGCGGACGCAGGCGCGGCGGCAAGCTGTCCAGGCTCTCGACCGTGTCGAAGTCGCGCAGCACCGCGTCCTCGCCGATCTCGGTCTCCGCCACGTCGTCGAGGTGCCGCGGCAGCAGTTGACGCGCGCCGGCATCGCCCGTCAGCGCCGCCATCTCGGCGAAGAAGCGCCGGTCCCACAGCACCGGGTTGCCCTGCTTGCCGCGGAAGGTCGGAACCACGATCAGCCGCCCTTCGTCCGGGTCGTACGCCTCGATCAGCCGGTTGATCATGCGCCCCGTCACCAGCGGCATGTCGCCCAGACAGATCAGCGCGGCGCCGACCTCCTCCGGCAGCGCCGACAATCCCGCGCGTAGGCTCGCCGACAGGCCGTCGGCATAATCGGGCGCGTCCACCAGCCGCACCGGACGGCCGCCGAGCGCATCGGCCACCGCGGCGGACGCGTGCCCGGTGACGACCAGCACCGGACGCGCCGCACTGGACAACAGATTGTCCACCACACGGGCCACCATCGGCTTGCCGCCGCGATCGGGGATCAGCAGCTTGTTGTGCGGCGCCATGCGCGACGAGCGCCCGGCCGCCAGAACGATGGCGCCGACCGACGGAAGCCGCGGCGCGCGCTCTTTCATCGCCGCCTTGGTCGGCGCGGCGCGCTCGCGCGGCAGCGGGCGCGACGGACCTTCCTTCAGCAATCCGCCCACGCCCATGCGCGCGATCGCCGCACCGTCCAGCGCCACGCCGGCGAACAGGCGCGACAGCACGAAGTCGATCCCGTTCAGGCGGGGGCTCCGCGCGCAGCCGGGCAGCACCAGCGCCGGTTTCTCACGCAGCCCGCCCAGGCAGATCAGGTTTCCCGGATCGACCGGCATGCCGAAATGCAGGATCTCGCCGCCCGCCCGCACGATCCCGTCGGGTCCCACATCGCGCCGGTCCACCGTCGCCGACGCACCGGCCACCAGCAGCGCCTCCGCCCCCTGCGCCTCCAGCGTGCGCAACGCCTGCGCGATGGCAGCGGCGTCGTGCGGGCACCGCAGCGGCGGCAGCAGCCGGCCGGTCAGGCCGGTCACGCGGGCCTCGGTCGCCGCTTCGGTCGCATCGAGCACCGTTGGCTTGAGGCCGGGCAACGTCGTCGACACCAGCCCGACCGTCAGCGATCGGAACGGATGCAACGACAGCGCCGGCGTCGCCCTCGCGGCGGCCTCGGCCTGCGCGAGCACGCGCTCGGGCACGGCGAACGGGATCACCTTGATCGTGGCGACGATCTCGCGCGGCCCGACGATCGCGTAGTCAGGAAGTGTGCCCAGCGTCACGCTCTCGTCGACGGCGTTGATGCGGTCCACGACCGATGCGTCGACCCGCAGCAGCCCCGCCGTCTCCGCCACCAGATTGACCCGACCGGTGGCCGCGCGCCCGCGGCCGATGCCCGGCGCGAGCATCAGATCGGCCAGACGCCCGGCGCTGATATCCTCCGACAGGTCCCCCAGCTCGTAGGCGGCGGCGATGACCTCGAGCACGCCCGCCTCGCGCAGCGCCGCCACGGCGGCGGCGTCCAGCACCTGGCCCTTGCGCAGGACGCGGCTAGGCAGGCGGTGCGTGTGGGCCAACACGGTCCCCTCGGCCTGCGCCAGCGGAAGCGGGCCGAATCTCACGCGGCTACGCGGGCGCTCGCGTCGGCCGGAGCGCCGCGGCGGACGGCGACGAGCTGGGCGGCGATCGACAACGCGATCTCCGGCGCCGTCACCGCGTCGATGTCCAGGCCGACCGGCCCGTGGATGCGCGCCAGCGCCGCCTCGTCGTGGCCAAGCTCGCGCAGCCGCGCCAACCGTTTGGCGTGCGTGCGCGTCGATCCGAGCGCGCCGATGTAGAACGCGTCGGAGCGTAGCGCCCGGTCCAGCGCCGGATCGTCCAGCTTCGGGTCGTGCGTCAGCGTCACCACCGCCGTACGGCTGTCGGGTGCGAGCGCGTCCATCGCCTCGTCGGGCCAGTCGCTGCGTACCGCGACATCGGGGAAGCGCTCGTCGGTGGCGAAGCTGCGACGCGGATCGACCACGATCACCGCGTAGCCGAGCTGGGCCGCAAACGGCACCAGCGCCTGGGCGATATGCACCGCACCGACCACGATGAGCCGCATCGGCGGGTTGAAGACGTGCAGGAACCACGTCGCCCCGTCCGCCTGCACCGTATTGCTGCGATCCGCGCGCAATGCCTGTTTGGCCGCCTCGTTCAGCGCCGCCGATACAGCGGCATCCGGCAGCAGCGCCTGCTCGCCGCCCGGCAGGCGGGTCGCCAGCACGACCGGACGCTTGTCGTTGCGCGCCGCCTGCAACGCGGCAAGCGTCTCCGCCTTCACGCCAGCTTCTCCACGAACACCTTCACCTTGCCCCCGCAGGCGAGGCCGACCTCCCAGGCCCGCTCGTCGGTCACGCCGAAGCTCAGCAGCTGCGGCGTACCGGTCTCGATCGCCTGCATCGCGGCGTCGGCGACCGCGCCTTCGATGCAGCCGCCGCTGACGGAGCCGGCCATGCGGCCCGACTTCGTCACCGCCATCTGGCTGCCCGCCGGGCGCGGCGAACTGCCCCAGGTCTGCGTCACGGTCGCGATGGCGACCTGCTCGCCCGCCTGCCGCCACGAAGCGGCAATAGCGAGAACGTCCTCGGCTTCGGTCATGCGCGTGGATCTCCGTACGCGATCGGCCTGGACGCACCGTTCGGGCGCGACAGCGCCGCGACCAGGTCGCGCAGGCTGGCGAGGTTGTGCACCGGACGGAACTCGTCAACGTGCGGCAGCATCGCCTTGATGCCCTGGGACTTTGGCTCGAAGCCCTGCCAGCGCAACAGCGGATTGAGCCAGATCAGCCTGCGGCAGGAGCGGTGCAGCCGGTCCATGTTCTCGGCCAGCCCCTTCGCCCCCTCGCGGTCCAGCCCGTCGGTGATCAGCAGCACCACCGCACCCTGGCCGAGCACCCGCTTGGCCCATAGCCGGTTGAACTGGCTCAACGCCTCGCCGATCCGCGTGCCGCCCGACCAGTCGGGCACGATGTGGGCGACGAGCTGAAAGGCCACCTCCGGGTCGCGGTGGCGCAGCTGGCGGGTGATGTTGGTCAGCCGCGTGCCGAACAGGAACACGTGCACGCGGTCGCGGTCGTTCGACACCGCATGGAGAAAATGCAGCAGGATCTGAGCGTAACGGGCCATCGAGCCGGAGATGTCGCACAACACGACCAACGGCGGCGCACGCACCACCGCGCGGGTGCGGGCCAGCTCCAGCACCTCCCCGCCGCGCCGCAGGCTCGCGCGGATCGTCCGCCCGAGGTCGATCCGCGGCCCGTGACTGTCGGCCCGCCGGCGCCGGGTCCGCAGCATCTCGAGCGGCATCGCCAGCCGCTTCATCTCCGCCTTCGCCTGGGCGATCTCCGCGGCGCTCATCGCCTCGAAATCCATCGCCTGCAGCCGCTCGCGCTCGCTGACGGTCAGCACCGCGTCGAGCTCGACCTTCTCCGGCGGCGCCTCGCGCGGCGTCCGGGCGGCCTGCGGCACCATCGCCTCGGCCACGCGGCGGCTCGCGGGGGTCGGCTTGCGCGTGGGGTCCTCGACGTGCCCCGACATCAGCGCCATCGCCTGGGCGATTTTTGCGCTCTCGGGATCGCGCCAGAAGATGCCGAAGGCCTCGTCGAACACCTCCTGGTGCTCGTGCCGGTGGACCATCGCGGCGCGCAGGGCGGCGCGCACCTGGGCCTTGTCGCCGATGTCGATGGCCGTCAGCGCCTTCGCCCCCGCCAGCGTCTCGGCCGGTCCGACGGGCAGGCCCGCACGCCGAAGAAGGCGGGCGAACTGCATGACATTGCGGGATAATGCGCCCTGCCGGCCGCTCCCCGCCTCCAGCCGCAAGGCGTTGAGCGCGAAGCTGCGCTGCATGAGCAGGACGGCTTCGTCGACACCGGCCGAACCGCCGCCGCTCATCGTGGGCGGCTCATGCGGCCGCCGCGTGCTCCCGCGCCTCGGTGACCAGACGGGCCGCTTCGGCGCCTCGGATCTTGGCGATATCGTCCTGATATTTCAGCAAAACGCCGAGCGTCTCGTTGACCGTATCCGGTCCCAGCTCGGTCTGGTCGAGTCGGGTCAGCGCCGTCGCCCAGTCGATGGTCTCCGCCACGCCCGGCAGCTTGAACAGGTCCGCCGAGCGTAGGCGCTGCACGAACTCCACCACCTGCGTCGACAGCGCCGCCGGCACGCCCGGCGCGCGCGCCGCCAGGATCGCCCGCTCCCGCGCCGCGTCCGGATAGCCGACCCACTGATACAGGCACCGACGCCGGATGGCGTCGTGGACCTCTCGCGTCCGGTTGGAGGTCAGGACCACGACCGGCCGGATCGCGGCGCGGACCGTGCCGAACTCCGGGATGCTGAGCTGGAAGTCGGCCAATAGCTCCAGCAGGAACGCCTCGAACGGCTCGTCGGCACGGTCGAGTTCGTCGATCAGCAGCACCGCCGGCGGCAGGTCGGGGTCGATCGCCGACAGCAAAGGCCGGGCGAGCAGATAGGGCCGCGTGTAGATCTCCGAGCCAATGCGATCGCGGTCGCTCTCGCCAGCCGCCTCGGCCAGCCGGATCGCCATCAGCTGGCGCGCGTGGTCCCACTCGTAGGCCGCCGCGGCGAGGTCCATGCCGTCGTAGCACTGCAGCCGAACCAGCCGGCGGTGCAGGCCGCTGGCAAGCACCTTGGCGATCTCGGTCTTGCCGGTGCCCGGCTCGCCTTCCAGCAGCAACGGCCGCTGCATGGCGATCGCCAGATGCACGGTGGTCGCGAGCTCGCGGTCGGCGATGTAGCCCTGGCCGGCAAGCAGATCAGCGGTTTGCGAGACGCTTGTCGGCAGGTCAGTCACTTACGGCCTTACAGGTAGCTTCCGAAGATCATGATGAAGATGAACAGCCATATGAGGCCGCCGATCCAGAACACCAGCGGAAAGCCGAACGGCTGCTTCGGTATCAGGTCGAAAACGCTGATCGCGGCGGGCGCGGCCCTTCTCTCGGCAGCCTGCTCGGCCATGGCTCCGGTCTCCGTCGGGGGTGAGAGGATTTCGGTGAAGCGGTCGAAGAACTGGTCGGCCATCTGCCGCGCGCTGGCGTCGATCAGCCGCGCGCCGAGCTGGGCCATCTTGCCGCCCACCTGGGCCAGCACGTCGTAGGTCAGCACGGTGGCGGTGCCGTCGTCGTTCAGCCGCACCTTCGCACCGCCCTTGGCGAAGCCCGCGACGCCGCCCTGGCCCTCGCCGCTGATCGTGTAGCTGACCGGCGCGACGATGTCGGACAGCTTGACGTTGCCGGTGAAACGGGCGGCGATCGGACCGATCTTGACCGCCGCGGTCGCCTTGAACGCGTCCTCGGCGGTGCGTTCCAGCGTCTCGCATCCGGGGATGCAGGCTCGCAAAGTGTCCGGGTCGTTGAGTCCGGCCCAGACCCTTTCGCGCGGCGCGGGAATGCGCCGCTCGCCCGTCATCTCCATGCCATCCCTCCGTTGCGCGGCGCGGACGTTACTTGCAGGGTCATGGCCATGCAATCGACCCCGGCGGGAGGGCAGATCAGCGATGCGCTGCCCTTCCTGGGCGTCCTGCTGTCCGTCGCCTTGCTGCCGATCGTCGCCCCCCGCCTGTGGGAGCGCCGCACCGGCGCGATCGCGACGATCTGGTGCGCCGCGACGCTGATCCCGCTGGCGCTACGCACCGGGATCGGCGCCGCGGCGGCCGAGGCGTGGCACGCCGTGCTGGTCGAATACCTGCCGTTCATCACGCTGCTGATCGCACTGTACGCGACCGGCGGCGGCGTGCTGATCCGCGGCGGCCCGTGGGGCACGCCTTCCGGCAACACGCTGCTGCTCGCGATCGGCACGCTGATGGCGGGCCTGGTCGGCACCACCGGGGCGGCCATGACGCTGATCCATCCGTTCCTGCGCGCCAACGCGCACCGCACGCGCAAGGTCCACCTCGCCGTGTTCTTCATCGCGCTCGTCGCCAATGCCGGCGGCGCCACCTCGCCGCTCGGCGGGCCGCCGCTCTATATCGGCTACCTGCGCGGCGTGCCGTTCTTCTGGCCGACACGCCATCTCGCCGCTCCGCTCGCCGCACTGACCGCGCTGCTGCTGGTCGCCTTCTACCTGCTCGACCGGCGCCTCGCCGCCGGCGACCCGCCGCCGCAGGCTCGCGAGCGGTTGCACGTCCGCGGCTGGGTCAATCTCGGCCTGCTCGTCTCCACCGTCCTGGGCGTGCTGGCCGAGGGGGCGTGGCAGCCGGGCCGGGTGGTGCTGTTCCGGCAGGCCATCGACGGGCAATTGCTGGCGAGCGTCGGCCTGTTCTGCGCGATCACCGCCGCCTCGGTCTGGCTGACGCCGCGCGCGGTGCGCGGTGCGAACATGTTCGACTGGGCGCCGATGCAGGAGGTGGCGAAGCTGTTCCTCGCCATCTTCGTCACCATCGGCCCGGTGATGGGCCTGCTGCACGCCGGGCTGGAGGGACCGATCGCACCGCTGCTGCGGCTCACCCTGGCCGCGAACGGCGCGCCGCTGGCGACGCCGATGTTCTGGCTGAGCGGCGGATTGTCGGCGTTTCTCGACAATGCGCCGACCTACCTCGTGTTCTTCGAGCTGGCCGGCGGCGACCCCTCGGCGCTCACCGGCAAGCTCGCGCACGTGCTCACGGCGTTGTCGGCCGGGTCGATGTTCTTCGGCGGGATGACCTACATCGGCAACGCGCCCAACCTGCTGATCCGCGCCATCGCCTCGTATCGCGGCGTGCGCATGCCCAGCTTCTTCGGCTACATGGCCTGGACCAGCTTGCTGCTGCTGCCCGCCTTCCTGCTGCTTACAGCCGTGTTCTTCTGAGGATCGCCATCCATGAGCTACCTCGTCGCCTCCGACCTGCCCGCCGAGCCCGCCGGGCGACGGCTGCGCGCCCTGCTGAGCGGGCGGGGGATCGTGCAAATGCCCGGCGCGCACAACGGCATGGCCGGGCTGCAGGCCAAGGCCGCCGGCTTCAAGGCGCTGTACCTGTCGGGTGCGGCGATGACGGCGCAGATGGGGCTGCCCGACCTCGGTATCATCACCGTCGACGAGGTCTGCTTCTTCGTCCGCCAGCTGGTGCGCGCGACCGGGCTTCCGGTGCTGGTGGACGGCGACACCGGCTACGGCGAGGCGCTGAACGTGATGCACATGGTCCGCTGCTTCGAGGACGCGGGTGCGGCGGCCGTGCACATCGAGGACCAGCTGTTGCCCAAGAAGTGCGGCCACCTGAACGACAAGAAGCTCGCCGACCCGCAGGACATGGCGACCAAGGTGCAGGCCGCGCGCAGGGCCCGCCGCGAGCTGGTGATCTTCGCGCGCACCGACGCCGCCGCGAGCGAGGGCCTGGACGGCGCGGTGGCGCGAGCAAAGCTGTATGTCGAAGCCGGGGCCGACGCGATCTTCCCCGAGGCATTGCACGACGCCGGCATGTTCCGCGCCTTCGCCGAGCGCCTGCCGGGCGTGCCGCTGCTGGCGAATATGACCGAGTTCGGCCGCACGCCGTTCTTCACCGCCGCCGAGTTCGAGCAGATGGGCTACAAGGTGGTGATCTGGCCGGTGAGTTCGCTCCGCGTCGCCAACAAGGCGCAGGAGGATTTGTACGCGGCGATCGCCCGCGACGGCGGCACGCACAAGGTGCTCGACCACATGCAGACCCGCGCCGAGCTGTACGCACGCATCGACTATGCCGGCTACGAGGCGCTGGACGCCTCGATCGTGCAGACCGTGGTGCCGAAGAGGATGCCGCAGCGCGAGCCTGCGTGAGACGGGTCCTGATCTCCGGAACCCATTTATTCCGTCATAGCGAGGACCCTGGCGAAAGCCGGGGACGAAGCAACCCAGCGACCAAGCGACAAGCGTCAGATGTGTCGTCCTGGGTTGCTTCGCTTCGCTCGCAATGACGAGTCAGTTGTTTCGTTCGAGACTCGGTGTCACTGGCCCGTCTGCAACAGCTCGATGATACGAGTCTGGATCTTCAGCTTGGCGTTCGCTGCCGCCCACTCCGGCGATCCGGTCACCGCGGCGATGGCGGCTTCGTTCGCAAACACGCAGGAGGACGCGATGGCCAGGTGTGTCGCGTCGTGGCCGACAGTGCATGACGTGGCGCCCGCCTTCTTGTAGAGGTCCTCGAAGGTCGACGTCATTGTCACGTTGCTCTCGCAACCAGCCTGGTCAGGCGCAATCACGATGGCGAGCCGCAGAACCTCGGCCTGCGCCGCCGTCACAGCGCAAACAGCAAGCGTCGTCCCGATCAGCAGACCACGAAGCGTATTCTTCACGTCCTGTCCTCCCTTTGTTCCGCTGGCCGAACGCCAGACAGCAAACTGCTACCCTGCCTCGATCACGCCTCACAATGAACGTTTGCAGGCGGATGGGCGGGACCCGGGCACGTGCAAGGACGGCTCACCCGACCGTCTGCACGCGCGAGCCGGCCGAAGCTGCGGCGACGCGGCGCAGTCCGGCCGATCCGCCCGGCGGACACTCCATCCTGTGCTTGATCGTCATCAAAGCGCCCCCCGCGCACCTGCCCTAAGCCTCAGCCGCATGTCGCGGCGCAGCCGCCGCTCGGGGAGACAGACCATGATCACCGTCCTGCGCACCAGAACCATCGCCCCTGGAAAAGTCACCGACGCGGTGGCGTGGGCGCACGAGATGGCGGCCTACTTCGAGAAGAAGTTCGGTTGCCCGAACCGGGTCTCGATGCCGGTCGGCGGCCACCCGCACCGGATCCGCTGGACCGTCGAGGTCGCCGGCTTCGCCGAACTCGGCGAGATGCTGAAGAAGATGCAGGGCGACGCGCACTATGCGCAGATGGTCGCGCAGGCGAGCGAGCTGTTCATGGCCGGCGCGGTCGACGACGAAATCTGGCAGGCCGTCTGACGGCGCAAGGTCGCGATGGCGGCCCGGCCATCGGGGATTTCGCGCGTCACGCCACCGGCGGCACGCTCCGGTCGTCCGGCACCCAGCCGCCGTGGAACCCGAACGGCACCCGCACCGGCAGGCGGATCGTCGCGACCGGATCGCCGGCGAAATCACTCGCGTCCAGGATCACCACGTCGGTCAGGTCGCGCGCGCCGTCGTAGACGTAGGACATGATCCAGCCGTCGTCCTCCGCCGCCGCGCCGGTGCGGGGGACGAACACCGGCTCCATCGTCACCCGGGCCGGACCGTAGTCGTGCAGTTCCGCCGTCTGGCGCTCCACGTCGTGCTTGACCGCCGCCCCCGCGTCCCCGCGGCGCGTGCTGTGTGCGGTGTAGCCGTAGCGATACGGAAGCCCGCCGAACGCGCCGTTGATGCGCGGGAACTCGCAGCCGCGGTCGTCCAGGATCGTCTGGTTTAGACCCCCGCCGGTGCGGTCGAGCGTCCAGCGCGCCAGCACCGGCCGGCCTTCGTTCCGACCCGACAGGCTGACGTCGAACATCCGCGGATGCCGCACGAGGTCGACGACCGCGCGGTCGCCGTCGTCGTAGGCATTGAGGAAGTGGAACACGAAGCAGCGCGGCGCCTCGAACCATTGCAGGCGGCTGACGTCGCCATCGCGCGGCAGCAATCCGACTCGCGCGGGCTGGCGCTCGTTCCACATGAACGGCAGTCCCGAGGGCGCGCCCTTCAGGTTGAACGTCACCGGCAGGTCGAGCACCACGATGCTGGAGCGGGTGAACGCGACGTCGTGGATCATCGGGCAGTGCGGCAGGTCGATCGTCGCGACCGTACTCGCCCGCCCCGCCGCGTCGAGGCTGATGTAGCGCACCTTCTGCCCCGGCTCGTACGTGATCGCGTGCTGCTCGCCCGTGACCGGATCGAATTTCGGATGCGCGGTAAAGCCCGCCTCCAGCGTGCCGCCGAAATCATCGCGGGCGACGCTCTCCATCTCGTCATCCAGTTCCACCGGCAGGCTGCCCGCCTCCACCAGCGCGAACAGCTTGCCGCCCGCCGTGGTCAGGTGCGTGTTGACCACGCCGTCCCGCGTCCCCTCGCCCGGCCCCGGCAACGGCTGGCGCCCCAGCGCGGCGGCGGCGTCGCGGCTGAGCACGTAGCGGCTGCGATACCACTCCGCGCGCCCGTCGCGCAGCCGCAGCCCGTGCGCCATGCCGGTGCCGAGGAACCAGTGGAAGCGCTGCGGATCGGGCGTGCCGATCGGGTTCGGCCCGATGCGCACGAAGCGTCCGTTCAGCTCCTCGGGGATGTGGCCGCGGACCTCGAGGTCGAAGCTGGTGGTCTCCGTCGCGACCGGCGCGTAGTTGCCGGACAGCCACGGGTTGGCGGCCTGCCTGAGCCCTCCGTCCGGTTTGTCCATTGATCCGCGTCCTCCTGGCGCACGGTCCTACATCAGGTAGTTCGGCAGATCGAACCCGCTCTGCATCTCGCGCATCAACAGCGCGTTGACGCGCGCGACGGGCCGGCCACTCCGGCGCGGCAGATGGCGAGTTTCATCGCACGCCTCGTGTCGCGTAGCATGGCGAGGCGGAGATGGACGATCACCAACACCGGCGGCAGCATGGCGAGCGGGACGCGCTTGCGGGCGCCGTTCGGATCGGCGTGGAGGCGCCGGACAGCGCGGACGCGCGATGGTGCCTCGACCAGTATGTCCGCGAGCTGGCGATGCGCTTCGATGCCGGGTTCGATCCGGCGCGCAGCATCTCCGCCAACCCCGACGAACTGACGCCGCCGGCCGGCGTGTTCGTCATCGGCCGCCTCGACGGACGGCCGATCGGCTGCGGCGCGCTGAAGGTCAAGCCGGACGGCATCGGCGAGATCAAGCGCATGTGGGTGTGCGCCGATGCGCGCGGCCTCGGCATCGGACGGCAGCTGTTGACTGCGTTGGAGGCGCTTGCGCGCGAGTTCGGGCTCGTCACGCTGCGGCTCGAGACGAACCGCACTCTGTCGGAGGCGCAGGCGCTGTACCGCGCGTCCGGCTATGTCGAAGTCGCATCCTTCAACGACGAAGCCTACGCACATCATTGGTTCGAGAAGGTCCTGAGGTCATAGCGAAGCCTGCATGACCGCGCCCTACACCCGCCCCGCCACCGCCGCGCGCATCACCGCAATCCGGTCCGCAACCCCGCGCGGCACCGCCGGTGCATCAGGCCGACGCAAGTCGCGCCGGGCCAGCACCGCCGGCAGCGCCGCCGCGACGGCCGCCCGCTTCACCGCAGCAGGCCGCGGCGGCAGCCATTGCCGCGCCTCCGCCGCCAGGTCGTGCAGCACGCCGGCCAGCTTCGGCGTGTCCGGCTCCGCCGTCACCGCCTCAGGCACCAGCCCGTGTGCGGCGAGCACGTCGTTCGGCAACCGCACGCGCCCTGCGTGCGCGAGACTGCGCGCCCGCCGCAGGACCCCCGCCGCGCCGTAGGCGGCGCCGTACGGCCGCAACGCCTCCGCATCGTCCTCGCCGACCGCGTGGCCGGCCGCGACCGCAAGCTCGCCCGCGCCCGCCATCAGCCACGCGCGCCACAAGCCCACATCGGCGAACGCCGGATCGGCCTCCGCCTCGCGTGCCTCGATCAGCGCCAGCAGGTCGTCGCGCCGCAGCACGCCCGCATCGATCGCCTGCGTCAGCGGCGTCGCGATTTCGTGACGCTTCGCCGTCCCTTCCACCACCTCGCGCCACCATTGCAGGCGAATCAGCGCCAGGATGGGCTGCGAGACGATCTCGGTCGCGCGCGCCAGCTCGTCGTTGAACGCATAGAGCACGAACAGCGCCTCGCGCTTCGCCGCCGGCGCGAACAGGGCGGTCAGGAAGCGGTCCGGATCGCGCTTGCGGACCAGCTCGGCCAGCCCCGGCGTGCCCGCAACCCCGCTCATCGCGTCGCGCTTGACCTCATGCCGCAGCGGCCCATAGCTAGTGTCCTGCCCCAGAAGTTCGCCTGCGAACTTCTGGGATAAGCAGGCCACTGAGACCTTGATTGTCTAGTGTCCCACTCTGATCCCGAAGTTCAGCGAACGTCGGGATCGGGACACTAGGCCGCGTTGCCATCGGTCCATCGCGGCACGACGTGCCGTTTCTTCCACAATGGAGAGAACCACATGGCCTTCGAGCTTCCCCCGCTCCCCTACTCGCACAGCGCGCTGGCCGCCAACGGCATGTGCCAGGAGACGATGGAGCTGCACCACGACAAGCACCATCAGGCCTACGTGACCGCGCTCAACGGCTTCGTCGAGAAGAACCCCGCGCTGCAGGGCAAGTCGCTGGAGGAGATCGTCAAGCTGTCCTACGGCAACGCCGACATGGCGCCGGTGTTCAACAACGCCGGCCAGCACTGGAACCACACCCTGTTCTGGCAAATGATGAGCCCGAGCGGCGGCAAGATCCCCGGCAAGCTGGAGCAGCAGCTCACCAGCGACTTCGGCGGCGTCGACAAGTTCAAGGATGCGTTCAAGGCCGCCGCGGTCGGCCAGTTCGGCTCAGGCTGGGCGTGGCTGTTCGCCGGCTCGGACGGCAAGCTGAAGGTTACCAAGACGCCGAACGGCTCGAACCCGCTGGCGACCGGCGAGGGCACCGCCCTGCTCGGCTGCGACGTGTGGGAGCACAGCTACTACCTGGACTTCCGCAACCGCCGCCCGGACTACGTGCAGAACTGGCTCGACAAGCTGGCCAACTACGAGTTCGCCGAGGCCCAACTCGCCAAGGCCTGACGCGCAGCAGGATGGCCGGCGGCTCGCCGGCCATCCGCCACCGCGTCTGATGCCGACGGTGCGACGCGCTGACAAATCCCTGGACGAATGCGCTCCGCCCAAGCTATGTCTTGTCATGACATATCGCTAGTTCCGCCGGGTGGCGAAGGCAACCAAACGGTTCGAGCACAGCCTTTTCTTGCCCGACGGCACGATGCTGCACATCCGCATATGGGACGTGCCGGAGCCGGTGCCGCCATCACGGCACCGGCTTAAGTATTCCTGCTTCTATGGGCGGCCGGGTGAGCGGGCAGTGCTCTATGACAACGAACGGGGCAAGGGCGACCACCGGCACTATGGCGAGATCGAGGAACCATACGAATTCCGGACATTCGAGGATCTGATCGCGGATTTTCTGGCCGACGTCTCGCGGATAACAGCTGGCGGGTGAAACGAGGAGGGTCGTGAGGAAGGGAACTGTACAGGTGCACGTCGGCACGACGCTCGAGGAGTTCGGCGCCCGCGCCGTCGATGCCTGGCACCGCATGGAGCGCGGCGAGCATGTCGATGAGCGGCATATCTCCTTCGAGACATGGGAGATGATGGTTCGCACGCTCTCGCCCAAACGGCTTGAGCTGCTGCGACACCTCCATGCGCACCCTGCAAGGAGCGTCCGCGCGCTCGCCGACGCGCTCGGCCGCGACTATCGCCGCGTGCACGAGGACGTCGAAGCCCTGGAGGCGGCCGGTCTGCTCGACCGCGACAAGGAAGGCGTCCGGGCCGAATACGACGCGTTCGACGTGCAGATGAGGGTGGCTCTGTAAGCGTCCGCCCACCCCTCGGGCCGGTCGACTACCCCGCCTTCTCCTTGGCCGGCGTCTTGCCCTTCGCCGCCGGCGGGGCGCTGTCGTTGGCAGCCTGCGGGCGGATGACGCTGGTGATCGTCTCGCGCAGCACCGTCACCCGGATGTTCGGCGCGATCTCCACCTCGATCTCGCTCACCGGCTTGCCGTCCTTGTCGGGCGGCACCCGCTGCACCGTGCCGACGATGCCGCCGCCCGTCACCACGCGGTCGCCGCGCTTGAGCTGGCCCAGCATCACCTTCATCTCCTTCTGCCTCTGCTGCTGCGGGCGGATCAGGATGAAGTAGAACACGCCGAAGATCAGGATCAGCGGCGCGAACTGCGTCAGCGACGTCAGCATGTCGCCGCCCCCGCCCCCGGTTGCCGCCTGCGCATAGGCCGTCGAGATCAGCATGGACCAAACCCCGGTTGCGGAAAGCGCGGGACCATAGCCGCCGCCCCCCTTCCGTCAAGCGCGCGCCGGGGGCATGACGCGCCCATGGACGCCCCCATCGCCGACCGGATCACCGACCTGTCGCCCGACACGATGCTCCGCATCGCCGAGGCGCTCGAGCGCCTCGCCCCGCCGCCGCCCGCCCAGCCCGACCTGTCCGCGGCCGACGCCTTCGTCTGGCACCCCGCGCCCCCGCACCTCGCCCCGGTTCCGCAGGTCAGCCGGGTGGCGATCGTGCTGATCAAGGGCGTCGAGCGGCAGAAGCAGATCGTGCTGGAGAACACGCTGCGCTTCGCCCGCGGCCTGCCGGCCAACAACGCCATGCTCTGGGGCGCGCGGGGGATGGGCAAGTCCTCGCTGGTCAAGGCCGCGCACGCCGAGGCCAACGCCCAGGTCCCCGGCAGCCTCGCGCTGGTCGAGATCCACCGCGAGGACATCCGCACCCTGCCCGACCTGCTGACGGTGCTGCGCGACCGCCCGCGGCAATGCCTGATCTTCTGCGACGACCTGTCGTTCGAGCGCGAGGACGCCGACTACAAGGCGCTCAAGTCGGTGCTCGACGGCGGCATCGAGGGCCGTCCGTCCAACGTGCTGTTCTACGCCACCAGCAACCGCCGCCACCTGATGCCGCGCGACATGATCGAGAACGAACGCTCGACGGCGATCAGCCCGTCCGAGGCAACCGAGGAGAAGGTCTCCCTGTCGGACCGCTTCGGCCTGTGGATCGGCTTCCACAACTGCGACCAGGACACCTACTTCGCGATGGTCGAGGGCTACGCCGGCGCCTTCGCCCTGCCGATCGACGCGCAAGCGCTGCGCGCTGCCGCCGCCGAGTGGTCCGTCACCCGCGGCGCGCGCTCCGGCCGGGTGGCGTGGCAGTTCATCCAGGACCTCGCCGGCCGGCTCGGCGTGAAGGTCGGCGCCGCCGCGGGCTGAACCGGCTCAGCTCGCCAGCGCGAGCTGCCCGGCGTCGCGGCGGTCCCACAGCGCCCAGGCGCCACGGCAGACCGCCAGCCAGTCGGCAAGGTCCTCGGGCTTGGCGTCCGGCGCCGGCCGCACCTGGCGGACGTGGCCCCGCAAGGCGCCTTCCAGCACCGGCTCGACGGTGCCGGGCGCGACACCCTCGGCCGGCTCGGCGACCCACAGCAGCGTGTTAGGACCGCGCGCCCGCAAGGCGACCAGCAGCGGGATGATCTCCTCGTCGGCGATCGGCGCGGCGGCGGTGAAGACGAAGATCTTGTCGCCGCCGGCCAGCACCCGCCGCAGCCGGGCCGCCCCAATCGCCAGCCGCGCGGCCTCCCGCTCGATGACGGCAGCAGCATCGGCGGCGTCGCCGTCGGTCGTGTAGCTGAAGGCGTAAGTCCGGTGCCGCACGGTCCAGCCGGTGCCGGTTCGGGTCGCCACCAGCCGCTTCGCGTTGTCGATGTCGGCGAAGTCCGACGCGAGCAGGTCGATCGCCGCATGAATCGGCAGGTCCGCGCCTCGCAGCAGCCCCAGCGGATCCGCCCCCATCGCGCGCTGCACCCGCACGAACGCGTCCGTCTCGCCGAGGCTTTCGAACAGCAGCATGAGATGCCGGTCCCCGGGCAGCGCGGCGTCCGTCGGCAACGGGGCCGCGGCCCCCTCGGCCAGCCGCATCACCCGCAGGCTCCGCAGCGAGACGGACACGTCGCGGGTATCGGCCACCGGCAGCACATCGCTGATCCGGCGCGCGTCGGGATGCTTCAGCACCAGCTCGACGTTGCGCGACCCCGCCAGCACGTCGGCCGGCATGAACACGGGCAGCACGCGCCGGCCGCCGAGCGTGTAGGCGGCCAGCTCGTAGCCGTTGGCGAGCACGGTCAGGCGCTGGGCCGGGAGCGCGGACTTGGCGACGAAGGGCGTGGCGTCGAGCAGCAGCATGTAGTCCGATCCGGGGTCGGGGACCGGGAAGCCGACGCGGCTCTCCTGCCCCGTCATCCAGCGGAACCCGGCTTCGGCGACGCCCCAGCCGGTGCGGACGAAGCGGCCGCTGTTCCCGGTCGAGCCGAAGTCGATCTTGTGGACGTCGTCCAGGCGCGGCAGCGCGGTCATGCGGCAGGCTCCCCCTCGGCTCCTAACGGCCCGGACTCGATCACGGTGGCGGGACGATCTAGCAGCTTCGTCAAAACCGCAACCGTCTCTGTTGCGCTATTGTCGGCCGGTCACCCTGTTACGGAGGCAAGCATGGCGCGTGTGGCACTCGTCACCGGCGCGGCGCACGGCATCGGCGCCGCCGTCGCGGAACGGCTGGCCAATGACGGCTGGCAGGTCGTCGGCGCCGACCTGCTCGACCCCGAGCGGCCGGTGCCGGGCGTGCACTACGAACACGCGGACGTATCCGACGAAACCGAGGTGATCGCGCTGGTCAACGTCGTGCGCGCCCGCCACGGCCGGCTGGACGCGCTGGTCAGCAACGCCGGCACGATGGTGCGCAAGCGCCTGACCGCGCTGACGCTGGCGGAGTGGCGGCGGGTGATCGACACCAACCTGACCAGCACCTTCCTGCTCGCCCGCGCCGCGGCCGAGCTGCTCGCCGCCGCGCATGGCGCCATCGTCACCATCGCATCGACGCGAGCGCGCATGTCCGAGCCGGACACGGAGAGCTACGCGGCGTCCAAGGGCGGCCTGGTCGCGCTGACCCATGCGCTGGCCGTCTCGCTCGGCCCCGGCGTGCGCGCCAACTGCATCAGTCCTGGCTGGATCGACGTGCGCGGCGGGGACCTTCGCCCGATCGACCACGACCAGCATCCCGCCGGGCGCGTCGGCAGGCCCGAGGATGTGGCGGCGCTGGCGGCGTGGCTCGTCGGGCCGGAGAGCGGGTTCGTGACGGGCGCGGAGTTCGTCATCGACGGCGGCATGACGCGCAAGATGATCTACGCGGAGTGAGGATCGTCATTGCGAGCGCAGCGAAGCAACCCAGGGCCAGTTTCAGCCTGACTGGAATCGGGCAGCCGTTCCACTACCGTCATGGCCGGGCTTGGCCCGGCCATCCACGACTTCGCCGGCGCTGGAAAGCAAGAAAGTCGTGGATGACCGGCACAAGGCCGGTCATGACGGGTGAACTCGACATGAATACACCCAGCAGAGAACCGCTGTAAGAACCCCGCCGCCTCGTCGTCAGTGCGGCGTCGCGGCGCCGATGCTGACCGGCGGATCGCAGATGAAACCTTCACCGAGCCGCACGCCCACGCGCGCAACGACGAACTGGCGCTGACACCCCGACGGCGTGGTCGGGAACTTGACCAGGTGGAAGACGCCAAATTCGCCGAACACGTAAAACCCGTCGAACTCCGGCACGTCGCCCAACTCGGTGCCACCCCCGTAAGGGAGGCCCGTGGGACCAGGCCCGACGATGATCCGTGTCGCTCCGGCCTTGTGCAGACGTCGCGCGCCCTCTCGGCCGCTGATGCCCCAGTAGTCGCCTTCGAAGGCTTTCGCGCCTCCCAGCGCCATGCCGATCGGGTTCAGATACGCATACTGGTACGGCACCCAGAGAGCACACTCGCCCACCAGAAGTGCCACCAACCCGACGGCCAGCCACGGCCGCGTTCGCGCCAGGCGATCCGCGCCGAACGCCGCGAGCAGCGCGAACGGCGGCAGCATGAACAGCAGATGACGAAGGGCATTGTACAATGTCGCGCCGGAGAGAACCACCAGCACAGGCATCACCACGCCCAGCGCGATGAACGGCAGCCACACCAGCTGGGTGCGGCGGGGCCGCTCGATCGCAACGGCGGCGAGCGCGACGAACGACAGCGGCGTCTGCACGAGGAGCCACGCCGGGACATACCACCACGGAAGAGCCGTCGAGCGGACGAAGCGTCCGGCCACGAGTATGAAGCCATCCCAGCCAGGAAATGCGGACGCGAGCCGCACGCAGTCGATCAGCCAGCGGAGCGGCCCATACTGGGCCACGGGATTGGCCGCGACGACGCAGACGATCGCCAGCACAACGGCGCCCGCGCTGCGCGCCAGCTGTACCGCGGCGGCCCGGCCGTAGACCGCCAACGCCGCGATCCCCGCCAGGCCTCCCAATGCAGCGACGAGTGCCACCGATCCGCCGCGCGTGCCCACTGCGACGAACGTGCCAACGCCGATCAGGACGTTGGCCAGGACCCAACCGCCGCCCCGCTGCACGTTTCGCATCACGAGCGCCAAGCCGCACGCGACCCCTGTCAGGCCGCAGGCGACCGGGACGTCCTTGATGTTGATGGCCGCATGACCGCCGAAGGTCGGCAGAGCCAGGAGCACCGCCGGCAGCACGACGACAGCGACCGTCCTGCGGGTCAGGCGCCACACGGTGAGCGCAAGAGAAGCGACGCACAGCAGGCCGAAGCCGAGAGCGACGCCGTGGCGGACAGCGTAGGCGGAGGCGGTCGTGGCGACGTCCCAGCCCGGCTCCAGCCCCAGCGCCCAGGCGATCAGATGTGCGATCGCCCCAGGAACGACGCCGTACCAGGCACCCGTGGACAGGATCGAAGACGACGCCGCTGAGTAATCGGCCGCACCGTGATGCAGCAGCGCCGGCTCGTCGTGCGCCACATACAGCTCGATGCCGTCATCCCAGTTGATGCCGGCAAGCAGCGTCGTGGCGATCGTGATCGCGACCGCTGCCAGCGACAACGCCGCGAACGCGGCGATCACGCGCCGCCTCTCGCGCGCGTCGCTGCGCGCGTCGGAAAGCCGATCGCTGTCGAACATGGCCGCCTGGACTATGCCGGCCGCCCCTTCATCAGCCCGGCGCGCAGGCACGTCACGACGACCTCGCCACGCTGGTTGATCGCCTCGTGCCGGAACTCGACGATCCCCTGGCCCGGACGCGACTTCGACGCGCGCACCGAAACCACCGTCGTGCGGGCGCGGATCGTGTCGCCGTGGAACACCGGCTTGGGAAACTTGACGTCCTGCATGCCGAGGTTGCCGACCGTGGTGCCGAGCGTGGTGTCGCCGACCGTCATTCCGATCAGCAGTCCGAGCGTGAACAGCGAATTGACCAGCGGCTTGCCGAATTCGCTTTGCGTGCGCGCGAACTCGAAGTCGATGTGCAACGGCTGCGGGTTCATCGTCAGCGTCGAGAACAGCACGTTGTCCATCTCGGTGATGGTGCGGCCGAGCGCGTGCTCGAACACCATGCCTTCACGGAACTCGTCGAACCAAAGACCGGGCATCACACGTCTCCTAAGCTTTCAGCTTGCTTCGCGATCCCGTTCTCGTCATCGCGAGGCGCGCAGCGCCGTGGCGATCCAGGGCCACACGGCAGGCATTTGTCACGCGGCCCTGGATCGCCACGCTACGCTCGCGATGACGACAGAACCTGCAATGACGACACAACTCGCAACGACAACTCAATACGACTTCGGCAGACCGAGCACGCGCTCGGCGATGTAGCTCAGGATCAGTTCGCGCGACACCGGTGTCAGGCGCGGGATCAGGCTTTCGCGGAAGTATCGCTCGACATGATATTCCTGCGCGTAGCCCATCCCGCCATGCGTCATCACCGCGGTCTCGCAGGCGTGGAACCCCGCCTCGCCCGCCAGGTATTTCGCGGCGTTCGCCTCCGCCCCGCAGTCGCGCCCGGCGTCGTACAGCGCGGCCGCACGGAACACCATCAGGTCGGCCGCCTCCAGCTCCGCCCAGGCCTTCGCCAGCGGATGCTGGATCGCCTGGTTCTGCCCGATCGGCCGGCCGAACACGCTGCGCTCGCGCGCGTACCGCGTCGCCCGCGCCAGTGCCGCGCGGCCGATGCCGACCGCCTCGGCCGCAACCAGTATCCGCTCCGGATTCAACCCGTGCAGGATGTAGCGGAACCCGCGTCCCTCCTCGCCGATCCGGTCCTCCTCCGGCACCTCCATGTCGGCAAAGAACACCATGTTCGAGTCCACCGCATGCCGGCCCATCTTCGGGATCACGCGCACCTCGGCGTGGCTGCGGTCCAGCACTGTGTAGAACAGCGTCAACCCGTCCAGCGGCCGCGCCTGCTCCCGTGGCGTCGTGCGGGCGAGCAGCAGGATGCGATCGGCGACCTGCGCGGTCGACGTCCAGATCTTGGCACCGTTGACGACGTAGCGGTCGCCGCGGCGCTCCGCGCGCGTCTTGATCCGGCTGGTGTCCAGCCCCGCGTCCGGCTCGGTCACGCCGAAGCACGCGCGCTCCTCGCCCGCGATCAGCGGCGGCAGCATCCGGCGCTTCTGCGCCTCGGTGCCGAACACCACCACCGGGTTCAGCCCGAAGATGTTCATGTGCACCGCCGACGCGCCGCCCATGCCCGCACCCGACTGCGCGATCGTCTGCATCATCAGCGCCGCCTCGGTGATGCCGAGGCCCGCGCCGCCGTACTCCTCCGGCATCGCGATGCCGAGGAACCCGGCCTCCGCGATGGCGCGGTGGAACGCGTGCGGGAATTCCTCGTCGCGGTCCCGCGCCAGCCACCACTCGTCGGGAAAGCGCGCGCAGATCTGCTCGACGCTGGCGACGATTTGCGTCTGCGCGTCGGTCAGGTCCACGGGCTCAGTCCGCGTAGACGCTGCGCACGACGCTGTAGCCGCGTGCATCGCACATGTCGGCGTCGGCCGCCGTGATCGCGTCGCGCAGGCCCCGCTGCTCGGGGCGCTTCATGAAGGCTTCCCAGTCGGCACGCGACCGCCACTGCGCGTAGTTCACCATGCGCTGCCCGTCCTCGCTGGCGTGAAAGCTCGCGGAGATGAAGCCCGGGCATCGGCAGATCCAGGCTTCCACCTGTGCCGCCATGTCGGTGATCAACGCCTGGATGTCGGCCGGCGCCACCGCGTACTGGACGATGACGACGAAAGTGTCGTCCTCGGCGTTGATCGTTGCCATGCGGCCCTCCTGCGCTCCCCTGCACGTCCAGGCGCAAGTCTGGACGCGGCCGGGCTTTCGGTCCATTGGCCCCCCGCCATGCCGCTCCGCATCGAGACCCTCACCGGCGACGCGCTGCGCCCGGTCCTGCCGGCGCTGGCGCGCCTGCGCACCGAAGTCTTCCGCCAGTGGCCGTATTGCTACGACGGCGCTGCGGCCGACGAGCAGGCATATCTGGGCCGCTATGTCCGCAGCCCGCGCGCCGCGATCGTCCTGGCCTGGGACGGCGACGCGCCGGTCGGCGCGTCCACCTGCCTGCCGCTGGAAGACGAGATCGAGGACATCCGCGCCCCCTTCGCCGCGCGCGGCCTGGATCCGTCGCGTTTCTTCTATTTCGGGGAATCCGTGCTGCTGCCGGCCTATCGCGGCCAGGGGGTCGGCGTCGCCTTCTTCGACCAGCGCGAGGCGCACGCACGCGCGGTCTCGGAATGCGACTTCGCGTGCTTCTGCGCGGTCGTCCGCGACCCGAACGACACGCGGCGGCCGGCGGATTACGTGCCCCTCGATGCGTTCTGGCGGCGCCGCGGCTACACGCCCTACCCGCAACTGTGCTGCGCGATGGAGTGGCGCGAGGTCGGCGGCGAGGCCGAGGTGAGCAACCACCTGAGCTTCTGGATCAAGCCGCTTCACGGCGCCCCCCTGCCATGACGGCGTTGTGCCTGGCACTCGCGCAGTACCAGGTCACGCGGCCCGTCGGCGTGACGGGTTTCGCGGCGAAGCTGGACGGGTTGCTCGAACAGGCCCGCGGCGCCGAGCTGATCGTGCTGCCCGAATACGCCTGCCTGGACAGCGTGGTCGCCGACACCGTCGCCGCCGAGCTCGACGCCGCCTGCGCGCAGGCCGACGCGATGATCGACGCGATGCGCGCGGCAGCTTTGCGGCACCGCGTCTGGCTCGCCCCCGGCAGCCTGCCGGTGCGCGAGGCCGGCCGCACCATCAACCGCGCGCCGCTGATCGCGCCGGACGGGCGCATCGCGTTGCAGGACAAACGCGTGATGACGCGCTTCGAACGCGAAACCTGGCGCGTCGATCCCGGCGCAGCACCGACGGTTTTCGAGACCCCGTGGGGCCACATCGGGATCGCGATCTGCTACGATGCGGAATTCCCGCTGCTGGTGCGCGCGCAGGTGCAGGCCGGCGCGTGGCTGATCCTGGTGCCGAGCTGCACCGACACGATGCACGGCTTCAACCGCGTGCTGATCTCGGCCCAGGCGCGGGCGCTGGAGAACCAGTGCTACGTCGCCATTTCGCCGACGGTGGGCGATGCGCCGTGGTCGGCGACGCTGGACCGCAACCGCGGCTATGCCGCCGTGCTCGGGCCGGTCGATCGCGGCTTTCCGGAGGACGGCGTGATCGCGCGCGGCGGGCTGGACGAGCCCGGCTGGGTGTTCGCGACACTCGACCCCGCGCGCCTGGACGCGGTGCGCGCGGACGGGGCGGTGCGCAATCATCGCGACTGGCCGGAGCCGCCGCCGCCCTGCCGGGTCGTCGCACCGAAGTGACCCTCGCCCCCACGTGACCCTGGTCTATGTCATCGCGGGCGAGGCGAGCGGGGACGTGCTGGGCGCACGGCTGATCGCGGCGATGCGCCGCCGCCGCCCGGACCTGACCTTCGCCGGCGTCGGCGGCCCGCGCATGGCCGAACAGGGTGTGGCCAGCCTGTTCCCGATGCAGGAGATCGCGCTGATGGGCTTCGTGGAAGTCCTGCCGCGCGTGCTGCAGGTCCGGCGACGGATCGCGCAGACGGTCGACGACATCGCACGTCTTCGTCCGGCCGCGGTGGTGACGATCGACATCCCCGGGTTCGCGATGCGCGTGCTCAAGCGCATCGCGCCGCTCGGCATCGCCCGCGTGCATTATGTTGCACCCACCGTCTGGGCGTGGCGGCCCGGCCGGGTGCGGCGCTACCCGGGGCTGTTCGACGACCTGCTGTGCCTGCTGCCGTTCGAGCCGGAGTTCTTCCACGCGCACGGCGTCCCTGCCCGCTTCGTCGGCCATCCGGTGCTGGAGAGCGGTGCCGATCGCGGCGACGCCGCCCGCTTCCGCGCCCGCCACGATATCCCTCCCGACGCCACCCTGCTCACCGTCATGCCCGGCAGCCGGCGCCACGAGATCAAGCGGCTGCCGCCCATCTTCGGCGCGGCGCTGCGGCAGCTTTCGACCGCAATACCGGGGCTGGTACCGGTCGTTCCCGTCGCCTCGCCGGTGGCCGACGCGGTGCGGGCGGCAACGGCCGAGTGGACGCCGCGGCCGATCCTGGTGACCGACGAGGACGACAAGCACGACGCCTTCGCCGCGTCGGCGGCCGCACTGGTGAAGTCCGGCACCTCGACGCTCGAGGTGGCCATGGCCGGCAAGCCGATGGTCGTCGCCTACCGCGGCAACGCGCTGACCGTGGCGATCATTCGCCGGCTCGTCCGCGTGCGCTTCGCCTCGATCCTCAACCTGCTGCCCGATCGCGAGATCGTGCCCGAACTGCTGCAGGAAAACTGCACGCCCGAGCGGATCGTGGCCACGCTGCTGCCGCTGCTGACCGACCCCCAGGCCGCCCGCGCCCAGTGCGATGCCTACGCCGCCCAGCTTGCGCGCCTGCGCCCGCCCGAAGGCCTGCCCAGCGATGCCGCCGCGCAGGCCGTGCTGTCGCTGCTGGCACGCGATGTCCCGGTGCATTCCCCGGTGTCGGTTGACAGCACGGGCGAGCCGGACCGAGTTTCCGCGACACAGAACGAACCAGGGGGGATGGCGCATGGCCGGACGGCTTGACGGCAAACTGGCGTTCGTCACCGCAGCCGCGCAGGGCATCGGCCGCGCGACCGCGCTGGCCTTCGCCGCGGAAGGCGCGCGCGTCATCGCCACCGACGTCAACGAGGCGCTGGTCGCGGAAATCCACTCGGACGATATCCACACGGCGAAGCTGGACGCGCTGCACGCCGCCGACATCGCGCAGGCGTCGATCGATGCCGGCCCGGTCGACATCCTGTTCAACTGCGCGGGCTTCGTGCACCAGGGCACGATCATGGACGCGACGGAAGACGAGTGGGACTTCGCGTTCGAGTTGAACGTCCGCTCGCAGTTCCGCACCATCAAGGCGTTCCTACCCGGCATGCTCGCGCGGGGCGGCGGCTCGATCATCAACATCGCGTCGGCCGCCAGCAGCATCAAAGGCGCGCCGAACCGCTTCATCTACGGCACCACCAAGGCCGCGGTCGTCGGCCTGACCAAGTCCGTCGCCAGCGACTTCGTCGGCAAGCACATCCGCTGCAACTGCATCTGCCCCGGCACAATCCAGACGCCCAGCCTGAACGACCGCGTCGCCGCCAACGCCGCGCAGGCGGGCTCGGTCGAAGCGGCCCGCGCGGCGTTCATCGCGCGGCAGGCGATGGGACGGCTCGGCACGCCCGAGGAGATCGCGGCGCTTGCGGTGTATCTCGCCAGCGACGAAAGCCAGTTCATGACCGGCCAGGCCATCGTGATCGACGGCGGCTGGACGCTGTAAGAAACTCGTATAGGGAGAGACGACATGAAGCTGCTGCGCTTCGGCCCGGCGGGCGAGGAACGCCCCGGCCTGCTCGACGCCCATGACACGATCCGCGACCTGACCGGCATCGTGCGCGACATCGACGGCGAGGCGCTGTCGCCGGCCTCGCTGGCCAAGCTCGCGGCGCTCGATCCCGCCACGCTGCCGGCGGTGGACGGCAGCCCGCGGCTCGGCGCCGCGGTGGCACTGCCGCGCAACTTCATCTGCATCGGGCTGAACTACTCCGACCACGCCGCGGAGACGAACAACCCGATCCCGAAGGAGCCGATCATCTTCCTCAAGTCGCTCGGCGCGTATTCGGGGCCGTACGACGACGTGGTGATCCCGCGCGGCTCGAAGAAAACGGACTGGGAGGTGGAGCTCGGCATCGTCATCGGCACCGGCGGCAGCTACATCGAGGCGAACGCGGCGATGGACCACGTGGCCGGCTACACGATCGTCAACGACGTCAGCGAGCGCGAATACCAGCTCGAGCGCGGCGGCACCTGGGACAAGGGCAAGAGCTGCCCGACCTTCGGCCCGATCGGGCCGTTCGTGGTGACCAAGGACGCGGTGCCCGATCCGCAGGCCCTGTCGATGTTCTGCGACGTCGACGGCCATCGCATGCAGGACGGCAGCACGCGCACGATGATCTTCGGCGTGCGCAAGCTGGTGTCCTACGTGAGCCACTTCATGCGGCTGTTCCCCGGCGACGTGATCGCCACCGGCACGCCGCCGGGCGTGGGCATGGGCAAGAAGCCGCCGGTCTTCCTCAAGCCCGGCCAGACGATGCGCCTCGGGATCGAGGGGCTGGGCGAGCAGCGCCAGCGGCTCGTCGGCCAGGATTAGAGAGGACGAAACGGACCGGGGGCGGCGGGCGTTTGCCACCCGCCGCCCCGGGCTGTATCCGGATCGGCACCCCTTCCCGAGTCCCGGATCGCCTATGACTGTGATGTCGGACCGCTGGATACGCCAGATGGCGCAGACCCGGCGCATGATCGAGCCCTTCGTCGAAAGCCAGCGGCGCGAGGGCGTCATCAGCTACGGCCTGTCGAGCTACGGCTACGACGCGCGCGTCGCCGACGAGTTCAAGATCTTCACCAACGTCGATTCGGCAGTGATCGATCCCAAGGACTTCTCGCCGACGAGCTTCGTCGACCGCAAGGCGGAGATCGCCATCATCCCGCCCAACAGCTTCGCGCTGGCGCATACCGTGGAGTATTTCCGCATCCCGCGCGACGTGCTGGTGATCTGCCTGGGCAAGTCGACCTATGCGCGCTGCGGCATCATCGTGAACGTCACCCCGCTCGAGCCCGAGTGGGAGGGGCAGGTGACGATCGAGATCAGCAACACCACGCCACTGCCCGCCAAGATCCACGCCAACGAGGGCATCTGCCAGTTTCTGTTCCTGGCCGGCAACGAGCCGTGCGAGACGAGCTACGCCGACCGCGCGGGCAAATACATGCGCCAGCGCGGCGTGTCGCTGCCGAAGCTGTAGCTGTCGCACCCGTCGTCACATGGCGAATCGCGCAGCCGTTCGATTACCGTCATGGCCGGCCCCCGGGCATGACGGGTACGCGCAACCGGAACTGCTTTAAACTCAGTGCCATAGGGACCCACGCAACTTGGACAAGATAGTCATTCGCGGCGGCCAGCCGCTGTCGGGCGAGATCGCGATCAGTGGCGCCAAGAACGCCGCCCTGCCGCTGATGGCGTGCGGGATGCTGACCGACGAGCGGCTGGTGCTGACCAACGTGCCGCAGCTCGCCGACATCGAAACGATGGCGGCCCTGCTGCGCCAGCACGGCATCGCGGTGGAGCCGGCGAGCAACGACGGACGCGCCCTGTCACTCGGCGGCGCGATCACCGGCACCGAGGCGCCGTACGACATCGTGCGCAAGATGCGCGCCTCGGTGCTCGTGCTCGGGCCGCTGCTCGCGCGCGTCGGCGAGGCGCGCGTCTCCATGCCCGGCGGCTGCGCGATCGGCACAAGGCCGGTCGACCTGCACCTCACGGCGCTGGAGCAGATGGGCGCCGTCTTCCGCCTCGACGGCGGCTACATCGACGGCAGCCTGCCCACGGGACAACGGCGGCTGCGCGGTGCCAAGATCGTGTTTCCGTTCGTCTCCGTCGGTGCCACCGAGAACGCGCTGATGGCGGCCTCGCTCGCCGACGGGCACACCACGCTCGCCAACGCCGCACGCGAACCGGAGATCGCCGACCTCGCCGCGTGCCTGAACGCGATGGGTGCGCGGATTTCCGGCATCGGCAGCGACCGGCTGGAGGTCGACGGGGTCGAGCGGCTGCACGCCGCGCACCACGCCATCATCGCCGACCGGATCGAGACCGGCACCTACGCCTGCGCCGCCGCGATCACCGGCGGTGCCGTGCACCTGCGCGGCGCGCGGCTGGAGCATCTGGGCGCGGTGGTGCGCATCCTGCGCGAGGCCGGCGTGGAGGTGGCCGAGACCGGCGGCGGGCTCGACGTCAAGCGGCTGAACGGGCTGCACGGCACCGACGTGATGACCGAGCCCTACCCCGGCTTCCCCACCGACATGCAGGCGCAGTTCATGGCGCTGATGTCGGTCGCCGAAGGGGCCGCGATGGTCACCGAGACGATCTTCGAGAACCGCTTCATGCACGTCCCCGAGCTGAACCGCATGGGGGCGCGGATCAACGTCCACGGCGCGTCGGCCATCGTGCGCGGCGTCGGCCGGCTGTCCGGCGCGCCGGTGATGGCGACCGACCTGCGCGCCTCCGTCAGCCTGGTGCTGGCGGGGCTCGCCGCACAGGGCGAGACGGTGGTCAGCCGCGTCTACCACCTCGACCGGGGCTACGAGTCGGTCGAGCGCAAGCTCGCCGCGTGCGGCGCGGACATCGAGCGGGTCGCCGCGTAGGGCGGTTCGAGGCTTGGCGGGCGCGGGTATCGTCGGGCGGGCGGCGCCGATCTTGATCGTGCCGGAGCGCGGATCGGGCGGCGCGGCCGACACCGCGCGGGGCTGGGCAGCCGGCTGCGCGGGGACGTCGGGCGACGGCGGCTGGGGAGGCGGCTGAGGCGTCCCGCGCGGTGATCGCGGGCGTACCGGCCTCGGCGGGCGTTTCGGTTCCGTGCTGTCGGGCGCATTCGCGCGGCCGTCCGCGGCCACGTGCGCGGCGCGTGTCACGCGGCGCCGGGTTGCTTCGTCGCGACGCGCCTCGCCTGGACGGAGCACGCGCAGGCGGGCGCTGCGGCGGCGCAGCAGTACGCGCAGGAGTGCGGCGTGGTCGCGCACGAGGTCGCGCTCGACGTCGCGGCGTGCGTGGGCGTGGTGCGCGCCCGGGCCGCTGGGGCGGTACGACGGCCAGAGGGTGATCTCGAACGGCTCGGGTTGCGGGCCGTAGCGGGCCCTCTCGGCGGCGCGTTGCTCGCGTTGCGCGGCGAGCATGGGGGCACGCTCGGCGCGGTAGCGGCGGCGCTCGGCGAGCAGGCGGACGGCGCCGCGCCGGGCGAGGCGGTGCAGGCGGCGGTCGGCGTCCTCGTTGCCGCCGACGGCCTCGAGGTAGAGGGCGCGGGCGCGCTCGCAGGACGGGCAGCGCGGCCTGGGTTTGTCGGTGCGAGGGTGCGGCTGGTCGCACCACGAGCGCAGGCTGCGGGGGATGTAGTTGGGGCGGAACAGGTGGCGGGGCGCGGGGCGGCGCTCGCAGAACGCGTCGTAGACGACGTCCAGGCGGTGCTTGCGGTCGCGGCCGCAGGACGGCGGCGGCTCGGCCGGGATCGGCGGCACGCGCCGGGCGCGGGTGTGCGGGCGCGCGGCGACGATGCGCTCGTAGAGGCGGCGGAGACGGACAGGCAGCCAGCGCAGCATGTGTCCCTCCTTTTCCCTGGGAACGCGCCTGATGTGGGGGACTACACTAGGACTTCGGGCGTGTGCAATGCTTTTTTTCTTATCGCAGCCTGCACAAGTGATGACTCATCGTCAACGACATCGTCATTCCGGGCGAAGGCCCGGAATCCACGCCTTTCTTCCTCTACGTGGACGTCAAGAAGGCGTGGATGCCGGGCCTTCGCCCGGCATGACGGGTCAGTACTTTCGGCCATTGGTATTAGACATGTCCGCTCGGACACATCCGGGCGGCGAAGGACGTCCGCCAAAGCCCTCAGGACATCGAGGACATCGCGCCGCGCGATGAGGCGAATTCGGTCAGCGGCGCGCGTTCACTGCGCCAGGCGCACCTCCAGCACGGCCGCGCGGGACGGCAGACGCAGGTGGGCGTCGCCGTCGGTCCAGCGCGCCTGCCCGCCGCTCTCGCTCGCCCACCAGCCGTCGGCCAGCGCCGGGTCGTCGAGCGCGATCGTCGCCGTACGGTCGAGCCTGATCCGCCGGACACTGATGCCCAGCCGCCTTCGGTCCTCGGCCCAGGGGCGCGTGTCGGTCGGGCGCATGGTGTCGGAGACCAGCCGCACATGCGTCGTGCCGTTTGGCAGGGCGAAGATCCGCCGGTCCTCGGCGACCACCGGCCACAGCGAACGCCCGCCGGCGAGCAGGCGCAGCGACCCGGCATTGGACGGCGGCCGCCGCTTGCGGGCGCGTTCGTCGATGGCGCGCCAGATGCGCTCGGCGAACGCGTCGTCCGGTGCGAACGGCGCGCAGCTTTCCAGCACCCGGTCGTGCAGCGGGCCGGGCGTGGACACCGCGCCGTCGAAGAACCCGGCGTGCCCCTCGTCGAGGTAGCTCTCCGCCTGCAGGCCTTCGGCGAGCAGGATCGCGTGGCCGTCGAGGGCGACGTGCAGATAGGTGACGTCGCGCGGACGTTCCTGCACGACGGAGATGCCGTTGATCAGCCGCCAGGCGCGCAGCAGGTGGCCGCAGATCAGCACGCAGTGGTCGGGCGAGAGCAGCAGATCGCGCGCCGGCACGCCCGGTGCGATGGCGCCCGCACGGATGCGGACCGGCGCTACCATGTCGGGATCCCGGTGCGCCGCCAGATCCACAAGGCGCCGTCCGACCCAGCGCACCGTCTCGGCGCGCTTCGCGCCGTGCCGGTCGAGCGCGATCACCGCGCCGCCGGGCTGCAGCGACTCCACCGCCCGGTCGCCGTGGGGTGTGGCGATGCGCGTGCCCGCGGCGAAGCAGGCGGGCTGCGTGGTGGTGATGATGCTGCCGTTCAGCTGCAGCTTCGACAGGTTCAGCCCGGGGATATCGAGCGTCACCGTGCCGCCCGAGCCGTTGCTCAGCGTCAGGTACGGACTGCTGTAGAAACTGTGCTTGGCGGTGAAGCCGACGATGTCGAGCGTGCTGCCGACGAAAAAGTCGTTGATCGGGTTCGCCGACGGCGCGTTCGCGACCGTGAACATCAGCGTGGGGTCGGGGTCGAAGTTGATCGGCCCGCTGCCGGCCGCCCCCGGGGCCGTGAGATCGAGCGTGCCGTTGGCCAGCACGATGGTGCCGGCGAAGCCGCCGCCGGAGCCGGCGGTCGACGTATTGCCGGCGGCCAGCACGACGGTGCCGGCGCCATCGAGGACCAGCGTGCCGGTGGTGTCATTGGTGCCCGTGCCGCCCGACCCCGCCTGGTCGGCGACCACTCCGGCGACGGTGAGCGTCTGGCCGGTTGCCGGTGCGAGCGTGATGCTCTCGGTGCCCTGGATGAACAGGCCGGTGCCGAGCGCCTCGCCGTTGTTGCCGACGGCTCCCGCGCCGCCGGTCACCGTCCCGGCGCCGAGCGTGCCGCCCTGGATGATCAGCGTGCCGCCCTGCTGGACGAAGACGTCGCCGCCCGCGCCGAGGCCGCCGCCGGCATAACCTCCGAAGCCCGTGCCGCTGCCGCCGCCGAACCCGCCCGGCGCCTTCCAGCCACCGCCGCCGCCGAAGCCGCCGGCGCCACCGGTCCCCGGCTGATTGGACCCGCCGCCGCCGCCGCCGAAGCCGCCATGGCCGCCGTGCACGCCGGCGCCGCCGCCGCCGCCGAAGCCGCCGGCACCCCCGGTGTCGCCGCTGGCGTTGCCGCCGCTGATCCCGCCGCCGCCGCCTGCTTGGGTGCCGAAGCCGCCGCCGCCGCCGCTCGGGGCGCCGCCGTAGGACACGCTGTCCGAACCGGCGCCCCCGCCGGCGGTACCCGGCACATTGCCCGTCCCCGCCGTGTGATATGGCGGAGTGTTCGACTCGGTCGCACCCTTGGCGCTCTGGCCGAGGCCGCCGCCGCCGCCGTAGAGCCCGGAATAGCCCGAGCCGGTGCTGCCGCCTTCACCGCCGAGCCCGCCGCCGCCGCCGCCGCCGTGGGAGATGTCCCCGAAGCCGACGCCGGCGGCGCCGCCGGTCGCCGCGTCGGCCGTGAAGGTGACGCTGTTCAGCGTGACGTCCGCGCTGGCGGCGACGAACAAGCCGCCGCCCAGCCCGGCGCCGCCGCCGCCGCCGCTGACGCCCGCGCCGCCCACGGCATGGGCGTGGGCGATGGTCAGGCTCTCGACGTTCAGGATGCCCTGGTAGGCGAACAGGCCACGGTAGCTGCTGCCGCCATCCAGCGTGTGGCCCTGGCCGTCGATCGTCAGCGTCGATCCGTTGTCGAGCACCACGGCCGTCAGGTCGGTCGCCAGATCGCTCAGGGTAATCGCACTTCAAATTTGAGCCAGCACACTGGCAAGGAAGCTGTCGCTCCAGGCGGCCCGCCGGAGCTTTTTTGGCAGCGAGCCCTTGGAGCTTTCGCTACGCACC
>Ga0209656_10000316_pt1 | contig 32653 bp, 28 predicted proteins | sample BogFormECP12_OM2_FD_188239 | JGI IMG/M metagenome (GOLD analysis project Ga0209656, IMG submission 188239) | Bog forest soil microbial communities from Calvert Island, British Columbia, Canada - ECP12_OM2 (SPAdes) (version 2) | ecosystem: Environmental > Aquatic > Freshwater > Wetlands > Bog ...
TTCGAGGAGGGCTCGATCGTCAACCTGCTCTCCTCGATCGTCGGTAACGTATTCGGTTTCAAGGCGCTGCGCGCACTGCGGCTGGAGGATCTGCGCCTCCCGGTCGCTTACCTGAAGACATTTCCCGGCCCGCCGCACGGTATCGTGCTGGAACGCGACAAGCTCGACAAGTACGGCAGGCCGCTGCTGGGCGGCACGATCAAGCCGAAGATCGGGCTGTCGGCCCGCAACTACGGCCGCTCGGTCTATGAGCTGCTGCGCGGCGGCCTGGACTTCACCAAGGACGACGAGAACGTCAACTCCCAGCCCGTCATGCGCTGGCGCGACCGCTTCGAGTTCACCATGGAAGCCGTGCGGAAGGCAGAGAGCGAGACCGGCGAGCGCAAGGGGCACTACCTGAACGTGACGGCCGGGACCATGGAGGACGTCTACCGGCGGGCCGAGTTCGCCAGGGAACTGGGCGCGCCGATCATCATGTCCGACTTCTTCACCATGGGCTTCACCGCGCACACCTCGCTGTCCCTGTGGTGCCGGGACAACGGCGTGCTGCTGCACTGCCACCGGGCCATGCACGCGGTGGTCGACCGGCAGCGCAACCACGGTGTCCACTGGCGGGTGATAGCCAAGTGGCTGCGGATGGCCGGCGGTGATCAGCTGCACAACGGGACCGTGGTCGGCAAGCTCGAGGGAGACCGCACCGCCACGATGGCGATCAACGACCTGCTGCGGGACGATTTCATCCCCGCGGACAAGAGCCGGGGCATCTACTTCGACCAGGCCTGGGCATCGATGCCCGCGGTCTTCCCGGTGGCGTCCGGCGGCATTCACGTCGGGCACATGCCGGAACTGGTCGATATCTTCGGCATCGACTGCGTGCTCCAGTTCGGCGGCGGAACCCAAGGGCATCCGGAGGGCAACAGAGCGGGCGCCACGGCGGTCCGGGTCGCCCTGGAGGCGGTGGTCCGGGCCCGCGGCGAAGGCCGGGACCTCGCCGCGGAGGGCCCGGAGATCCTGGGCGCGGCGGCCCGGCAGTCGCCGGAGCTCCGCGACGCGCTGGCGCTGTGGAAGGGGACCAAGTTCGACTTCGACGAAGTCGATCGCCTCGACCTGGCCGGCGCCGGGTCCTCACCGGAACGGAGGACATCCAGTTGAACTCCTATCTCGCCCAGCCGGACGAACACCAGCTGGCCAGGCAGATCCAGTGCCTGCTGGACGAGGGCTTCGTCCCGGCAATCGAGTACGTGCGCCAGCCCGATCCGCACGATCATTACTGGGCCATGTGGAAGCTTCCGCTGTTCGAGGCGCGGGCCGTCGAGGACGTGCTGACCGAGATCCAGGCCTGCGAGACAGCCCATCCGGACTGCTTCATCAAGCTGATCGGCTACGACCGCCAGCGACAGACCCAGGCGGTCAACCTGGTAGTGCACCAGCCCCAGCAAGACAGCACGTGAAGCGCCGAACTCTCGCCGCGGGCCGTCCAGAACTGACCTGTGATCGATGCGACGCCGATCACGGATCGCACACAGCTAAAATAATCGGCAGGTACTGGGAGATTTCAGGATGCCCTGGCACCCTGCATCACGCTCTGTGGCCGACGTGACATGCGGGCGCCGCTGTGTGCGGGGAGCAGCTCAGCGGCGGCGCTGGTGTTCGGCTCGGGCTGGCTGAGGATCAAGGGGGCGCTGGCTGCTGGGGAGTTCCGGTTCGCTTGATTAGCCGCGGTCGGGGTCGTGGGCCAGCCACAGGACGCCGAGCGGCGGCAGGGTGACCGTGGCGGAGTACTCCAGGTCGTTCCAGCCGGGGGCCTCGGCGGTGACGGCGCCGGTGACGATGTTGCTGCCGCCGAAGTCGGCGTTGTCGGAGTTGAGGATCTCTGCCCAGCGTCCTGGCTGCGGGAGTCCGACGCGGTAGTCAGGGCGGGGCACCGGGGTGAGGTTGGCCAGGCAGGCTACCGGGCGCCCGGTGGAGGCCGGGAACCGCAGGAACGACAGCACGCTGTGGTCGGAATCGTCGGGGTCGATCCAGCGGAAGCCGGTCCAGTCGAAGTCCTGCTCCCACAGGGCGGGTTCGCGACGGTAGACGGTGTTGAGCGCCCGGACCAGTGCCTGCACTGCGGCGTGCTCGGGGTAGCCGAGCAGGTGCCAGTCCACGCTGCTGTCATGCCGCCACTCGTCGTTCTGGGCGATCTCGCCGCCCATGAACAGCAGCGGCCGGCCGGGATGCGCCCACATCCAGGCCAGCAGCGCACGCAGGTTCGCGAACTGCTGCCAGCGGTCCCCGGGCATCTTGCCGAGCAGCGATCCCTTCCCGTGCGCCACCTCGTCGTGGCTGAGGGGAAGGATGAAGTTCTCGCTGAACGCGTACAGCAGCGCGAAGGTGAGCTCGTGATGGTGGTAGCGCCGGTGCACCGGGTCCTTGCTGAAATACACCAGGGTGTCGTTCATCCAGCCCATGTTCCACTTGAACCCGAAGCCGAGCCCGCCCAGGTAGGTCGGGCGGGAGACCGCCGGCCAGGACGTGGATTCCTCGGCAACCAGCATGACCGAGGGGTGATGCCGGTAGAGCACCGCGTTGACTTCCCTGATGAACTCGATGGCTTCCAGGTTTTCCCGGCCCCCGAACCGGTTGGTGACCCACTCGCCCTCCCGGCGCGAATAATCCAGGTAGAGCATCGAGGCGACCGCATCGACGCGCAGCCCGTCCAGGTGGAACTCCTCGATCCAGTACAGCGCGTTGGCGAGCAGGAAGTTGCGGACCTCGTGGCGCCCGTAGTTGAACACCAGGGTGCCCCAGTCCGGGTGCTCGCCCAGCCGCGGGTCGGCGTGCTCATACAGCGCCGTGCCGTCAAAGCGCGCCAGCGCCCAGTCGTCCTTGGGAAAATGCCCGGCCACCCAGTCGACCAACACCCCGATCCCTGCCTGGTGCAGCCGGTCCACCAGGAAGCGGAAATCATCGGGCGTGCCGAACCGGGCCGTCGGCGCGTAGTATCCCGTCACCTGGTACCCCCAGGACCCGGCGAACGGGTGCTCCGCGACCGGCAGGAACTCCACGTGGGTAAAGCCGAGATCGGCCAGGTACCCGGGCAGCACCTCGGCCGCCTCACGGTAGGTCAGCGGACGCCACCCGCCGCTGGCGTCCTGGGCCAGCCGCCACGAACCCAGGTGGCACTCATAGATCGACACCGGCGCACGCAGCAGGTCGGTGGCCGCCCGCGCGGCGAACCACGCCGCGTCCTGCCATTGGTACCTGCTCTGGGTGACGATGCTGGCCGTGGCCGGCGGTACCTCGGCGGCAAAAGCGAACGGGTCCGCGCGCAGGCTCACCTGCCCGTGCCCGCTCACCACCTCGAACTTATAACGCGCGCCGGGACCGACCCCGGGCAGGAAGATCTCCCACACCCCGGAACTGCCCAGCACCCTCATCGGGTGCAGGCGGCCGTCCCAGCCGTTGAAATCACCAACGACCCGGACCGCCCGGGCGCCGGGCGCCCACACCGCGAACGAGGTGCCGGACGCCCCCTGATGCACCCGCACCTGCGCCCCGAGATGACGCCACAGCCCCTCATGCCGGCCCTCGGCCAGCAAGTGAAGGTCAAGCGGCCCGAGCGTGGGCCAGTACCGGTACGGATCATCGACCGTGACCACGACCTCACCGGCCTCACCGGGATAGTACGTCTCTAGGCGGTAGTCCGGGATATCCGGCCCCTCCAACGCCCCGGCGAACACCCCCGCCGGGTGCACGCGGCGCATCTGGATCCGCTGCCCGCCGGCCAGGATGACCATGCCGGCCGCGTCGGGACGCCATCCGCGGATCACCACACAGTCGCGGCCCTCACTGTCCCGCTCCGGATGAGCGCCGAGCACATGATGCGGATCGTGATGCTGGCCATCGACCAGGCGCTCGACGTCCGCGCCATCAGTCGTCAAGCCGGATTCAACAGGCGAGCTCATGCTGACCCCTTCCGAATGCGACCTCATGCCAACCTCCAGCCGATCGGCTCGTTCGCCTCTGGAGGTCTCCTGTCCTCTTCTGACCACTCCCGGCAGCCAACCGGGGGGCGCCGCAAGCCGGGATCCGCCTACGGCTGGTCCCCTTCCCCCAGGAACGTCCCACCAGCTCTTCGTGGAGGCCAGCGCCGCTCGGGCGACCATCCATGCCTGCAATCGAGCACGGGAGCCGCGGACCTCACCGGCGTGGAACAATCCTGCCGCGGCTGAGATGGGCGCGGCTCGCGCGGTCGCGGCACCGCCTCCGTCCCGCCCTCGCCGATGCTATCTGGGCGGCCTCCCGGCTCGCTTCGCCGCTGGCGCTGCCTTCTTGGCGGCCTGCGCTGGCGCCGCCTTCTTCGCCGGCTTCCTCCTCGCGGCCGGCGGGACCGCCTCGGCCAGCGCGGTCAGGTCCACGACCGAGTCGTCTCCGCCGAAGTCGTTGGGTTCGTAGGCGTCGGCGGCCCAGTCGTTGTCCCACCGCTGGCCATCTAGGAGGTACCGGAACCGGTAGGCCCGCCCGGCGTCCAGGTCGACCGTCACGCTGAACCCTCCCTCGGCGTCGCGGTGCATGGCATCGGCGTCGGCCGACCACTCGTTCCACTCCCCGCACACCGCCGCGGCCTGGGCGAACACCCGGGGATCAACGGTGAACGTAACCCTGGCCTTGCCCTTCGGTCCCCTGGACTTGATCATTTTCGCCTCCGCTATGCCTAGCTTGCACCCACCAGCTTGCTCATCAGCCCGGTCCGGCGACGGCGTGGCGAGCCCCGCGAGCCCCGCCGGACCGGGCCGGTCCTACCCTGCCCGTCGCAGTCCGCCAAGGAGGTCATCAGCGCGCCGCTGCGACGCAGGTTCGCCAGCCTCGTCAGGACGGCATCGAAACCCGGCATCCAGGGGCTTGTCCTCGGCAACGAACACCGAGCCAGTAAACCGGCCCGGCACGGCATCCGGCAAAGGACTTTGGTCCCTGATTTGATCCCAGGGGCGGTGATGGCAGCACTGACAGTCAACCCAGGAACATGCGTCACACAGGATGCTCGCCGAGCGACGGCACCAAGCTCGTTCCTGCAATGTGCCCGATCAGGTGGTCGGCCGAGGCCGTCGGTCATTCACGGACAGCCGACGGTCCGTCCGGAGGCGAGGGTCGGTGGCTGTATCCGCATCTGTCCGAGGCTCGCGCTTGTCTCGATGGAGATCACCGCCAAGACGGACCAAACGAGCATTGGCGCGGCTTGAGCGGACAACCCCGGCCCAAATCTACATGCGAAAGGCCCCTTCCTGGCCTGCGGGAAGCGACCCGACGCGGATGCGGGATGTTACCCGGTGTCGCCCTCCTTGGCCGCCGGGCCTTCCTTGGCGCCAAGCAGCGGCTTGGTTGCCTCGATCACATTCTCAGCGAACTTCCGCTGGGAGGTGAGAAGCTGCTCGGCGAAGTCGTAGGCGCTGGCCACGACCTCTTCGGGCTTGGGCAGCGTGTCGCTGTATGGCAGGCCAGGCGCCGGGATGGACGGCGTGATCGGCTGTCCGGCACCGAGCTTGTTCACCACATCCACCACGCCGTCAATGTCCCAGGTCAGCCGGACCGCTACCCGGATCAGGTCATGCTGCTCGGCGGACCCGAACTGGCCTGCCAGGGCGACGACGCCGTTCCGCACTCGTACTGTGACGCTCGCCGGGTCCGCGAGCAGGATCTGGGTGAGCATCTCGCGGACCTCCCGGGCGATGTCCTCGTCCGGCCGGAGGAAGACACTCAGCAGGTCACAGCGGCTCACGATCCCGATCAGCTTGCCGCCGACGCCGCCCCCGAACACCGTGCCGGGCTCGACCACCGGCAGCCGCTTGAGGTGGCGGCTGTTCATCAGCCTCGCGGCGCCCGGCAGCGTTGCGTCCGGGTGGATCGTGATGGCCGGCGAGGTCATCAGCTCACCCGCCGTGAGGCCCCAGTGCTTCTTATCGCCGACATGCCGGTGGAGGAGGCCGCCCGATTCAAGCTGTGCCTCCCGCGCGCGCTTGTCCAGAACGCTGAGCAGGTCGGCCTCGGACACCACCCCGCCGACATGGCGGCCCAGTACTAGCACCGGCACGGCGCTGATCTTGTGCTCGGCCATCAGGACGGCGATCTCCTTGTAGGGGGTGACCCGGTCAACCGTCACCACAGACGTCGTCATGACGTCCCTGACCCGGTGATGCCATCGCCCGTGGTGCTGCTTCCCCCCGCCGCGGGCATGCGGACCGGCGGTCACGGACGCGGCTGTCGCAGCCCGCTCGCCTGAGTGGCCCGGCGTGTGGCCCACGACGGAATCGAGCGCCCGGGACACATCGGCCGCGGTGGCCTTGCCGTACAGGGACTCGTAATATGTGACGCCAAGGCGACGGAGCATGGCGTCACGGTGTATGTCGCTGCGTGTCATGTCCGCTCCCCCCTCTCGTGATCCGTACCGGGGGGTACTGCACTCTCCCGCAGAATTGAGGTTTCTCTCCAGGCGCCGGGTTCGCCACGGCCGAACGTCACGATTAGCCGGGACCTCGGTCACGCCTGGCGCGGTCACGGGCCGCCGCAGCTCGGCGGGTCCCTACCGTGCGGGCGTCCCCGATCAGGCGGCCCGGCCTGTTCGGATACTGCCACTAGGACACACGGGATGCCTCCGTCGTCGCGCAGACCACCAGATATGCGCCGATCAGCGCCCGTGGCTAAGTTGAAGTCTGGACCAGAACTGACCAGGGCGCAGCGTTGGCAACGGAAGGGGGCGGGGCGTGCCCGACGTCATGCCTGGTCAGGGGTGGCGGAGGATAAGAGATTCGAACTCTTGAGGGGTTGCCCCCCAACACGCTTTCCAAGTCTGCGGGCATGCGTCCGCACCGGCCCGTCACCGTCCACTGCCAGGGACGGCGCGGCCTGACGGCCGTCCGCGTACCGCGCTGAACGCCGGTGAATGAGACCAGAACTGAGACCACTGGCAGGACCGGGTCCGTCTGGCAGGCTGAGGATGTACCGGAGTTCGCTTGCTATGGCGCTGTCGGCCGGGATGCTGGCCAGCACGGCATGGAACTGGGCCAGCGCGGTGTCCTTTTTCGATCGGGTCCACCTCGCCGGCCTGGGCGCGGAGTCGGCTGGCCCGGTCCTCCGGGAACGCACTGGCGGGCCCGGCCAGCAGCCAGGCCAGGATTATGTGCAGCGCTCCGGTGAAGGCGCGGGCGTGGACGAATGTCTCAATGTCCGTACACGCCTGGAGTCGACCGGTGTCCCGGGCGGCGATGCCACGTTGCCGGAGTCTGTATCCGCAGGTCAGGGTCCGCCGAATGTCCGGGCCGTCGGCCTGAGTCCGGTGCCGCCCCGCCAGTGTGTGAGCCGGCCGTGATGGGCACGCGACCGCTAGCGCCGGGCAACGACTTCCGGACTTGCTGGCGATGCCGGTCGATCTGCGCGGGCCACGAAGACCTGCGGGCTGATCATGTGCAGCGCCTCGAGCAGCGCGGCTAGGCCGTCGTCCACCGCAAACTCGACCATCACCTCACCGGTTATCTCAGCTTTGTTGGCGCCACAAGGTTCCAGGCGGACGGCGCTCACGGGTTTGTTAGCGAGGGCATCGTGAAGGAGCGCGCGGTTGTGCTGATCGTCGGACAGGGTTAGCCGGATTGTCCACGTCATCCCATTTTGGTACATGGCGTCGCCTCCGCTATTCCAGTACCTTTATTTGCGGCAACGGTGATGGGGGCCAAAGACTGGCACCAGAGTCATAAGTCCTTTCGACTAGGGTTGGAAGGCCCGAGGAAGGCCCGTCCGACGCTTAATCCAGCATCGCCGTTTGCCCCGGGTGCCGCGCAAGGGCCGGAAGGTCTGGACGGTCGCTCAGCTTCAGACGTTCTTGCAACGTGCGCGGTCTGATCGGTTCTTCGCGCTCTGGGTGCTCGTAGCGACGTCGGCATGCGGCGCTGCGAGCTAGCGGGAGCTCACCGTAACCTGCTCGACCTGGACGCCGGAACGCTCGCCATAGAGACCACGCGGGTCGTTGTCGACGGCCGGGTGATCGAGTCGGACGGCAAGACCGAAAACGCTCAGCACGTCCTGGCGCTCGACCCGTTCACGCTGGCCGCCCTGAAGATGCACGTCGAGAAGCTCGACCAGGAACGGCGAGAGCTCGGGCCGGACTACCGGGGTAAAGGACCGCGATGCTGGACGCAGCCGGGTTGTGCGCCGCCGTCGGCCTGCTGTCCTTCGCCTTGATCCGCCGCTCGCCGGCACTGGCCACCGCGACCGCCAAGGCACAGCTGTCCGGGGTGATCAGCGGACCCCCGCTACGCCGCCCACCAGGCGGAGCGCTTCACGGAGCACCGCGCGGAGGCTGCAGGGCGTGCGCACACGAAGAGTTACGAGACGCCTGCGGCACGTCCTGGGCGCGATCGGCGTTTCGGTCAGCCAGGGCGCGATGGCTGCCCCGCCCGCAAAGGGCCCAGGGCCAGCATGAGAGCAGGCTCCTATCACGCCAGCCCCGGGCCTGCCAGGCTAGCGTTCTGTGCATAAGCTTGTGGATAGTTTCGGTAAACATGCTGGTCAACCGCTGCACAGCTGTGGACGTGCGCGGCTGTGGAAAAGTGGATAACCGTGGAGAAGCCTCACCAGGTCGCGCGCCGCCGTCTGCCGTCCACAGGCGGAGCGAAGTATCCACAGGCCAGATGTGCAGCCTGTTATTCCGTAGAAACAGGCGTGGCTGAAAGCAGTTACGGCCGGGGTGGGTCCCACGTCTCCGAGACCCGGCTTTCCTCGGTTCAACTGCTGATGCGTCGTCACCCGGCATGTGCATGACTGGGCGCGCGGACGGATTCCACATTCCAGGGGCTGCGCTACATATGACCGGGCCAAGGCCGCCACCATCAACCCTCGCGGCCGTCACCCTGATGTACGAGCACGCAAACCATCCGTAGAAGTAGGCTACCGTCTCAGCACGTTACCGCTGGTCAACAGACACAACCTGTGCTGTGAGTCCCGGCCGTCCCACAGGGGACCGACTGACATCCCCCGTTGTGCCCCCCTTGATGGGAGTACAGGGCAGCACCGCCGGTCTTGATGCCGCATGTCCGGTCACCCAGCGAGGATCACCCTTAGCGGATGGCTCATCCTGCGGCACAACTTGCCTACATTTACTCTTGGTGAACCAGAACACCGGGCGCGAACGCGGTGGGTTACGGGCCAGCAAAGACGCCCACGTCGACAGATCAGGAGTCCGGGATGGCGGGTCAGAGCAGGGATAACGCGCTGGATCACGTGGTCGTGGTGGTGTTCGAGAACCGGTCGCTGGACAACGTGCTCGGCCGCCTGTACGGGCCGGGGGACGGCAAGACCTTCGAGGGCGTGACCGGCAAGGACCTCACCAACCCGATCCCGGAATGGGCCGAGCACGGCGCCGACCGCAAGGTGGTGCCCTACACGGTGGCCACCGACATGGACAGCCCCAACCCCGACACCGGGGAAGAGTACCCGCACACCAACACCCAGCTGTTCAACATCCTCAGCGAGCAGAACCGGTTCAAGCTCGGCGAGGAAATCTCCGCGCCGTACAACGCCCCCGAACCCGGCCAGACGCCGACGATGGACGGCTTCGTCGCCGACTACATCAGCACGCTGACCGCCGAACTGGGCCGCCAGCCCACCTACGAGGAATACTCGCAGGTGATGACCGGGTTCACCCCCGAACAGATCCCCGTGCTGAACGGGCTGGCCCGCGGGTTCGGCGTGTTCGACCACTGGTTCTGCGAGGTCCCGTCGCAGACCTTCACCAACCGGTCATTCTGGACCGCCGCAACGGCATCGGGGTTCGTGGTCAACGAGCCGGTCACGAACTGGCTGGCGCAGAACACCGCCGAGACGATCTTCAACCGGCTGGAGCAGCACGGCAAGACGTGGAAGGTCTACGTCGGCGAACCGGACAGGTTCTCCGCCACCGGCCTGATCCACTACCCCCGGCTCAAGGACCGGTTCGCGACCCACTTCGTGCCGTTCGCCCAGTTCGAGGCCGACGCCGCCAGCGGCGACCTGCCCGACTTCTCCTACATCGAGCCGTGCCTGATCCTGGGACACGGGGACTACCACCCGGCCGTCTCCCGCGCCCTGGGGCACGGCATCGTGCTCCCCGGTGTCGACCCGCCGTCGTCGATCCTGGGCGGCGAGGCGTTCCTGGCCCGGATCTACAACGCCTACCAGGCGATGCAGTCCCCGGCCGGGGCCAATGTCTGGAACACGACCCTGCTCATCGGCTGGGACGAACCGGGCGGCACCTTCGACCACGTCGCGCCCGGCCCGGCGCCGCCGCCGGACCCGGCCGCCCCGGCAGGCCAGCTCGGGTTCACCTTCGACCGTTCGGGCTACCGGGTCCCGGCCATCGTGATCTCACCGTGGGTGGCCGAAGGCGAGGTGTTCAACCAGGAGCACCGGCACACCTCCCTGATCGCCACGTTGCGGGAGCAGTGGAGCCTGGGAGACCCGCTCACGGCACGCGACGCCGCAGCCCGGACGTTCTCCCACGCCTTCACCCTGGACACCCCGCGAGACCCAAGCACGTGGCCCGTGGCGGATCCCCGCCCGGTGCCCCAGTACATCCAGGATGCGCTGGGCCTCGGTCAGGCCCTGTCTAACCTGGGCAAAGCCGTTTTCAACGGGATCCGCGCATACGCCGAGCAGCACAACATCCAGATCGACGGACTGCCCGCCGATCCCACGGCTGAGATCCCCCCCGAGCAGGCACTGCACATCGTGCATAACTTCCTCGCCATCCAGTTCCCCCTGCTGCACCCGGCCGCTCCCAGTCCCGGCGCCGCAACTTGACCCGCGTGAAGCAGTCGTGACTGGGTGATTCTTGTGGACCAGACGCGGGCTCCTCCGAAGTCATGTCGGGGGAGCTCCGGTCAGCCGTTCGGTCAGGGCCTCCAGCTGGCGGCGGAGGGCTGACACCTCGGTGGCCAGGGCCTGAAGCGCGGCGTCGTTGGACGTGGTCGCGGTACCTGCTGGCTCGCCGGTTGGTGACCCGGCGGCAGTGTCGCCTCCATCCAGCCGGAAGAAGCTCGCCAGGGAGCCCGAGAGCAACCCCAAGACGGCGATCCCGGTGATCATGATGGCGACGGCCGCAAAACGCCCGGTCGGGGTCTTGGGGACGATGTCCCCGTAGCCGACGGTAGTGAGGGTGGCGATACCCCACCACAGGGCGTCGCCGACCGTGCCGAACTCGGGATTGGTGGGGTGCTCGGCGTAGTAGGCGACCAGGGAACCGGTGACGAGGACCCCGCCTGCGACGATGGCGATCCGGCCCAGCCGGTCGAAAAGGCGACGCGACCCTTTGGTTGCCATCGCCAGGCGGGCCAGGCGGGCCAGGCGGAGCAGGACCACGAACCCGCCCGCCTGGGCGCCTGGCAGAAGGAACCACGGGGCGGTGGCGATCACTACGAAGAGGTCAAAGCGACCGAGTCCCGTGCGCCCGTAGTGCTCGACATGGCGGGCGTGTACCACGTAGTCGAGCAGGAACACCAGCCAGGTGGCGATGCCGACCACGGCACCGACCCAGTCATTGGATTCTGGAACGACGACGAGCGGCAAGATGGCCGACACGATGATCGGCAGTCGCATCCGGGCGCCGAAGCGCTGGAGGAAGGCGGCGTCGCGTTCGGAGCGGGGCTGGCCCGGCCGATGCTCTATTTCAGAGAGGACATCCACGGTCTCGATCGTGCCAGATCGGCCGACGCGGCCAGGTCAACATGGCCGAACGTAGCATGCCGCTCGGCGGCGTCGCTTGCGCGGTCGGCTTCGCCGACCCTTTTGACCCATCGGCCGCTCACAGCGACGGGGCAGCTAGGGGGAGGACGGGGGAGACCGGCGCGATAATGGGCAGATGCGGCGCGGACCCGGCTGAGCCCGAGGATCCTGGCGGGGCTTTCCTGATTCCGCAGGTCTTGGCAATGGCTCAGGTCTTACGCCGTGCTGAGCGGAACTTTTCAGCGGTCCGGGCGGTCGTGTCTCGGCTGCTCGGCGAAGGGGTCCGGTCATGGTTGACGTGCAGCGTTCGGTTCTGCCCATTCCCGAGCGGGCGCATGTCGGGCCTGGTCACCTATGACGCGAAGGATCCTGATACCTCGTTCCCGCCGATAGAGCCGCTGCGGCCACCCGCCGGGGCACCGAACGTGCTGACCGTGCTCATCGACGACTGCGGGTTCGGGGCGTCGAGCGCGTTCGGGGGACCACTCGCCACCCCGACCGCAGAGCGGCTCGCGGCACGGCGCCTGAAGGACAAACGCTTCCACACGACAGCGCTGTGCTCGCCGTCGCGCCAGGCGTTGCTCACCGGCCGCAACCACCATGCGGTGGGCATGGGCGCGATTACCGAGCTGGCGACTTCAGCGCCCGGCTACAGCTCGGTGCGCCCGGATAAGGCGGCGCCGCTTGCGGCGACGTTGCGGCTCAATGGCTACAGCACCGGCCAGTTCGGCAAGTGCCACGAGGTGCCGGTGTGGGAAACCAGCCCGATGGGCCCGTTCCGTCAGTGGCCCACCGGCAGCGGCTTTGAGTACTTCTACGGATTCATCGGCGGGGAGACCAACCAGTACTACCCGGCGCTGTACGACGGCACCACCCCCGTCGAGCCGCCCAAGACCCCCGCGCAGGGCTACCACCTCACCGAGGACATGACGGACAAGGCGATCTCCTGGGTGCGCCAGCAGAAGGCGCTCATGCCCGACAAGCCCTTCTTCATGTACTACGCGCCAGGCGCCACCCACGCTCCCCACCAAGCGCCTCCGGAGTGGATCGCGAGGTACCGCGGCCGGTTCGATGCCGGCTGGGACGCCCTGCGGGAGGAGACGTTCGCCCAACTGCCACAACCTGCTGAGCCTTCAGCGGTTCAAGGTCTACGGCGACACGGCAGTCCCGTCCGGGGTGCACCAGGTCCGGATGGAGTTCGCCTACGACGGCGGGGGCCTGGCCAAGGGCGGGACGATCACCCTCTACATCGACGCGAACAAGGCAGGGGACGGACGCGCCGCCGCCACAGTACCGATGATGTACTCAGCGGACGAGACCTGTGACCTGGGCATCGATAATGGCTCGAACGTCAGCGACGACTACACCCCTCAAACGAGCCGCTTCACCGGAGTCATCAACTGGGTGCAGCTCGACGCAGGCGACGATAACCACGATCACCTGATCTCACCAGAAGATCGCCTCAAAGTAGCGATGGCACGTCAATAGCCTGCAAGGCGCTCAACCTGAGCAGCTGCCCGCGCGCAGCGGGGCCTGTGCCAGGCTGCCCTGACCTGAAAATAAGACCTAATCTGGGTAGGTGGCAGCGCCGAGGTGGCCACGGTGAACGGGTCACTGACGAGATTCAGCACGCAAACCATCCGCAGAAGTAGGCTACTCCAGGACATCACCGCAGGTCAGCAGACCTGCCCCACACTGGCAAGTAACTGCGCCCTCCTCGGGGCACGCTCAAAGCTCCGGGGTATCAAGAGGGCTCACATGTCACCCTGTGCCCGGTACAGCGTACAGCCGTCCTCCTCGGCGCGTATCAGTGTCCAACTCGCGGCCACCGCGTCAAGGGCGGCTCTGCGGGCCGCCGGATGTGATCGGCTATCGCCGACCCGCCGTAGCGGCTGGCATGTACCATCGGCCGGACCTGCTCGTACAGCTCGCGGAGCTGATCGGTTCGCGGCACCCCGCGGAAGGCCATAAGAGATCCGCCTACCGGATGCCCAGCCCCATCACACTCGGCCGCGTGCTCAGCCCCAGCTGCCGTGTTCCGTCCGAACGCCGGTCAGGTTGATGATGGCGTCCATCTCTGCGGCGGTGAAGGCCCGCAGCGTGCGGGATCGGACGTTACCGGCCGACCCGAGCCGGAGAAAGGCCGCAAATGCCTTCTCATCGTTGGCGAACTCGGAGATGTGGACGACGTCGTACTCGCCGACGGTCCACAGCACCTCGCGGACCTTGCCGCCGTACCCCTGGACGAACCGGGAGAATTCGTCTGCGCGCCTGATGGTGTCGGGGAAGTTCTTGATGCCTTGCTCGGTCCAGTTGACGAGAGAAACATAGGTTGACATATCGCACTCCAAACGGTTCTGGATTGCCAAGCAACGCCCACGCGAGGAACGGGTAGATGATCCAGATCTTCCACACCTCGTGGCCCGAGCTCTGGCTGAATCCGCGGGTTGGCCAGCCGCCCGCGCTGTGGTACTCCGTCGTGGCCCAGATGGGCACCATGAGAGTCACGCCGACGGCGGCCGCGGCGGTACTGATCTTGAATCGACGTCTGGCTTGGATCTGCTTAAGCGCCTGCTGGCGGGCAGGCTTCTCGCTGTCGGCGGGAGCATCCGGGCCGATGTCCGCAGACCTGTCATCAATGATCTTCGGCATCTCGGCCCCCTCCTTCGCGTCGGGAGCCACCGGATTCCTTTGATAGCTCACATCAGTCCCACTTCACAAGATGACCGGTGGGACACCGCGGCCGTGCAGGGCCATATGTCATCTGCCGACTGACGAATGGCCCAAGATGGGTACGGGCCTCCGCGCACTGCACCGCTCCGGATGGTTCATGCGCCGCGGACTCGGTGGTCGTGGGACACATGTGAGATGCGCTGCCAGTTGGCTTCTGGCTGCTCATGGAGTTCCACAGGTAGCAGCGCCTGGGCGCGAGCGAGCAGTGTTCGTCTGTAAAAACGTCGGCCCTGTCGGCGGGAACCCACGCCAGGATCTGACTCACGGGACTCCATGATCTGAACGCGCGACCTGAGCGCAACAGGCGTCGTCCCAGCTGCACGTCCGGCCGCTGCCTGATGTGCTGCGCTTCTTCGAGGGCTTCGATCTCGTCGAGCCGGGGCTCACCTGGATCACCGAATGGCGGCCCGAGCCGGGGACCGCGCCCACCGGGCGTCAGCATTCCATGCGTGGCGGCGTCGGCCGCAAACCCTAGCCGACGAACTCGTGGTGGATGCGGCCTTCGGTAGCGGTCAGCGGGTGGCCAGTGCCGCCCCAGCGGAGCTGGATCAGCTCGGCGGCGATCGATACCGCGGTCTCCTCCGGCGTCCTGGCCCCTAGGTCCAGCCCGATTGGCGAGCGCAGCCGGGCCAGCTCGTCTTCGGTCAGGCCGACCTCACGCAACCGGGCCAGCCGGTCGTCGTGGGTGCGCCGACTGCCCATCGCGCCGATATACCCGGCCGGGGTGCGCAGCGCCACCTCGAGCAGTGGCACGTCGAACTTCGGGTCATGGGTGAGCACGCAGATGACGGTCCTGGCGTCCACCTCGGTCGCAGCCATAAAGCGGTGCGGCCAGTCGACCACCACCTCGTCGGCGTCCGGGAACCGCGACGCGGTGGCGAATACCTTCCGGGCGTCGCACACGGTGACGTGATACCCGAGGAACTTGCCGACCCGCGCCACGGCGGTGGCGAAGTCGATGGCCCCGAAAACAAGCATGCGGGGCGCTGGCGCGAACGAGTTCACGAACAGACTCAGGTCGTCCCCGCGCCGCTCCCCCTGCGCGCCGTACCGGCGGATGCCGGTAAGCCCCTGCGCCAGCATGCCGCGGACATCGTCGTCGACCGCCGCATCCAGCCGCGCCGACCCCAGGGTGCCGGACGCACCGGAATGCCAGCCGTCCGGCTGAACGCTGTCGCTGGCCCAGATCACCCGCCGCGCGCCGATCTGGCCGGGACCAGCGATCACCGTCGCAACCGCGACCGGCTCGCCGCGTTCCACCGCCTGGGCGATCTGCCCAAGCTCGGGGAAGCTGGCCTGATCGACCCGCTCGACGAAGATGTCGATGATCCCGCCGCAGGTCAGTCCGACCGCGAATGCGTCGTCGTCGCTTACCCCGTAGGTCTGAAGGACCGGATCGGAAGTCTGGCAGACGTCCAGTGACAGCTCGTAAACGGCACCCTCGACGCATCCGCCGGACACGCTGCCGACAACCTCGTGGTCGGCTGAGGACGATACCGCCAGCGCCGCACCCGGATCACGGGGCGCGCTGCGGTACGTACGCACCACGGTGGCCAGGCCGAAGGCCTCCCCGGCCTCCCACCACTTCGTGATCCTGCTCAGGATGTCACGCACTCGCGTCACCTCGGCTGTTAATGTCCTCGCACGTTTCCCACGTTACGCGGGCAACCCTGTCCACGGAACCTGCGACACCGCCGCCCCTATTCCCGCTGGCTGGACTGGCCCCGGCGGCTATCGGTGGCGGACGCTGGCCGCCGCGGTGCGGATCAGGTCGGGGATGTCGGGATGCGCCGGACGCTCGTCGGCTTCGAGGTCTGCCGGGGTGAGCCAGCCGTACTTGTCGGTGGTGGCCCGCTCCCACTGATCCAGGCCCTCGAGGCTCACCGCCGCGGACCCGACGGCGACGGCGTAGAAGGTCTGGTCCTGGGTGATGCGGTGACCGCCCCAGGAGAACTCGATGGAGTTCTCGGCGATCGGCTCGCCGAGGCGCTCGGGCTCGACCGATATGCGGGTCTCCTCGTACAGTTCGCGGACGCCCGCGTCGCGCAGCGACTCGCCCGGGTCGGCCGCGCCGCCGATGGTGAACCAGAACGGCTTATCGGGATGGTGCGGATCCCAGCCATGCAGCAGCAGGACGCGCCCTTCGTCATCGACTGGCAGCACCCGGGCGGTTTGCCGGCGGATGACCGGTTCGACCCTGGGCGCCTCGTTCGGCTCGGGCACGGTCACGTCTACTCCACGATCTTGGAAATGGGGATCTCGAGTATGTCCTGGGCGCCGGCCGCCTTCAGGGCCGGTATCAGCATGTTGACGCCGCGCTTGGGGACCACGGTCTCGACCGCGTTCATGTTCCCCCGGGCCAGCGTGGTGATCGTCGGCGAGGACAGGGCGGGCAGCATGTCGGTCACCGCGGCCAGGCGGTCCGCGGGCACGTTGAGCTTCAGCAGGACGTGGCCGCGAGCCTGGATCGCGCCCCGCAGCAGCAGGGCGATGTCCTCCATGGCCGCCCGCTTCTCGGCATCCGCGAAGGCGGGAGCGGCCGCGATCAGCTCGGTGTAGCTGGTCAGCAGCGTCTCGAGGATACGCAGGCCGTTCTTGCGCAGCGACGAGCCGGTTTCGGTCAGGTCCACGATCGCGTCCACGATGTCGGGCACCTTGGCCTCGGTCGCGCCGTGGGACGGTATCACCATCGCCTTAACCCCGCGCGCGTCAAGGAACCGCCTGGTCAGCGAAGGGAACTCGGTGGAGATCCGGACGCCTTCCGGCATGTCGGCGGCCGACTGCCAGGACGCCGACTCCGGCACCGCGAGCACCACCCGCACCGGCTGTGACGTGGCCTTGGAATACTGCAGCTCACCGAGGGAGACGACGTCGGCTTCGGTTTCTGCGATCCAGTCGCGTCCGGTGATGCCGAGGTCGAACAGCCCGCGTTCGATGTAGGACGGGATCTCCTGCGGCCGCAGGAACCGGACCTTGTCGATCCGCGGGTCGTCGATCGACGCGTGGTAGTCCCGGTCCGAGGAACGCCGCACGGTCAGGTCGGCTGCGTCGAAAAGCTCGAGGGTGGCCCGCTCAAGCGAGCCCTTGGGCAATACCAGTGAAAGCATGAGTGATCCGAGTTCTCCGAGTGGTTGCGCATGTGAGTGTGGCGGCGCCGCGGACGGAGCCAACGGGAGTCGGCGGGCCCCTTGCGTACCTTCCTGGGCACCCGGAGGCCGACCGACGCCGTTAGGCGGCTAATGTCGGTGCGCGACGGGGTGGGCGAGGGCGGCGGCAGGGGTGACGCGGGGGGCGTCTGCGGAGGAAGGTGCGTCTCGGTGCGCACGGCGGATGGAGCGCAACACGAGCGCGGTGTCGAGCGCCGCCACCACAGCCTCCCATCCCTTGTCCTCGTGGCTACCGGGCAGCCCGCACCGGTCCCGAGCCGACTCTACCGTGTCACAGGTCAGCACACCGTTCCCGACCGGGGTGCGGGTGTCGAGCGCGACCCGGGTCAGGCCGGCCGTCACCGAATCGCAGACGTACTCGAAGTGCGGGGTACCACCGCGGATGACCACGCCCAGGCAGGCCACCGCGTCGTGGTGCCTGGCCAGTTCCGCGGCCACCACCGGCAGTTCGATCGCGCCCGGCACCCGGAGCACGACCGGGTCGGGCACGCCGCAGGCGATGGCCGCCGCGGTCCCGCGCGCCACGAGCGAGTCGGTGATCTCCCGGTGCCAGCGGGTGGCCACGATCGCCAGGCTCAGGCCGGACGCGTCCACCGCGGCGGCGCCCGGACTGCCCGCGCCGCTCATGCAGACTCCCGGGCGATGCCGGTGGCGCCGGCCGGATGCGATGTCGCCGCGTGGCCGTTCAGCGGAGCCGACGGACGCACCACGGCCCGTTCGGCCTCATCAAGATCTTGAATTTGATGCCCGAGTCTGTCCCGTTTGGCGACGAGATACCGCAAGTTGTACGGCGTGACGGCGGACGCGAGCGGGATCCGGGCGGTGATGTCCACGCCGCAGCCGACCAGGCCGCTGACCTTGGCCGGGTTGTTGGTGAGCAGACGCACCGAGCGCACGCCCAGGTCGGCGAGCATCTGCGCGCCGGCCGAGTACTCGCGCGCGTCTACCGGCAGGCCGAGCTCGGTATTGGCGTCCACCGTGTCGGCACCGGCGTCCTGCAATTCGTAGGCCTGCAGCTTGCTCAGCAGGCCGACGCCGCGGCCCTCGTGCCCGCGCAGGTACAGCACCACGCCGCGCCCCTCGGCCGAGATCGCGGCCATGGCCGCCTCGAGCTGCGCGCCGCAGTCGCAGCGCAGCGAGCCGAACACGTCACCGGTCAGGCACTCCGAGTGCAACCGGGTCAGCACGTCCGGGCCGGCCACGTCGCCAAGTACCAGCGCCACATACTCGGTTCCGTCGATCTCGTGCCGGTAGCCGAACGCCTGCCACTGGCCGTAGGCGTTCGGGATCCTGGTCTGGGCCTGACGGCTCAACTGGCGCTCGTTGCGGCGGCGGTACTCGATGAGCTGCCCGATAGAGATCAGCACCAGGTCGTGGGTGTTCGCGAACTCACGCAGTTCGGGCAGCCGGGCCATGGTGCCGTCATCGTTCACCACCTCGGCCAGCACCCCCGCCTCCGGCAGCCCGGCCAGCCGGGCCAGGTCCACCGCGGCCTCGGTGTGCCCGGCGCGGCGCAGCACGCCGCCCTCGGCGTAGCGGAGCGGGAACACGTGACCTGGGCGGGCCAGGTCCGCGGCCGTGGTGGCCGGAGCGACGAGCTTTCTGATCGTCATGGCGCGGTCGGCGGCGGAGATGCCGGTGCTGATCCCCTGGCGCGCGTCCACGCTGAGCGTGAAGGCGGTACGGTGATGCTCGGTGTTGTGGGAGGTCATCTGGGGGAGCTGGAGCCGGTCGAGTTCGGCTTCCCGCATCGGCACGCAGATCACGCCGCTGGTGTACCGGATCATGAAGGCGAGCAGTTCGGGGGTGGCCAGGCTCGCGGCGAAGATGATGTCGCCCTCGTTCTCCCGGTTCTCATCGTCCACGACCACGACCGGGCGGCCCGCCGCGATGTCCTTGATCGCGCGGTCGACGTCGTCAAGCACTCCAGTCACTTGGAACCCTCCCCACTGTGTTCGCCGACACTGTCTTCGCTGACGCTGTGTTCGCTGACGCTGTGTTCGCTGACGCTGTGTTCGCTGACACTGTGTTCGCTGACACTGTGTCCGCTGAGCAGTCTCTCCACGTACTTGGCGATCACGTCGACCTCCAGGTTCACGGTGTCCCCCGGCGATGCGGCGCCGAGGGTGGTGCGCTTGAGCGTCTCCGGGATCAGGCAGACCTCGAACCAGCTCTCTGTGGCGTCAGGAGCGCTCAGGGCGGAGACCGTCAGGCTGATCCCGTCGACGGCGATCGATCCCTTTTCCACGACATAACGGGATACCTGGCCGGGAAGGCTGATCCGCACCTGGTCCCAGTGTTCGGCGGGCGTCCGGGAGATGATCGCGCCGGTGGCGTCCACGTGGCCCTGCACGAGATGGCCGCCCAGGCGGTCGGCCAGGCGGACTGAGCGTTCCAGGTTGACCGGGGCCCCGGGGATAAGCGCGCCCAGGCCGGACCGGTCCAGGGTCTCCCCCATCACGTCCGCGGTGAAGGTCCCGTCCAGGATCTCGGTGACGGTCAGGCATACGCCGTTGACCGCAATCGACTCGCCGAGGGTGACGCCCTCGGTGGACCCCCGGATGGTGAGCCTGGCCGCGTCGCCGCGGGGCACGACTCCGACCACCTCGCCGAGTTCTGCCACGATCCCGGTGAACATCCGCGCTTACCTCCTCGAAGCCCAGCCTGCGGTTCGGCTCCGGGGGTGGCGCGGGTACGGTACGTGCTCGCTTTTGCGCGGTCGAGGGTCACCCGACCGCCTGCGTGCTGCCTCCCATCCGGACTTTCACCGTCGGTCCCGGAATTTCACCGGATCAGCCGCCCGCTGGCTGCGGACGGGTCGCGGACTTTTACCGCCGGTTCGGAGTTTCACCGACCCCGGAGCACGCTTTACTGCTATAAGCCAGTGTGCCACACGAGGTATTCCATTCCTGACGCTGGTCTACGGCGTCAGCGGGCGGAACTGGTAGCCGACGCGGTATTCAGTGACCAGGCACTGACGGTAGCGCGGGCCGAGCTTGTGCCGGACCCGGCTGACGTGCACCTCCACGGCCCGGCTGTCCCGCGCGACGGCCCGGTGCCAGACCCGCTCGATCAGGTCGGCGCGGGTGAACACCGTGGCCGGGTGCGCGCTGAGGAAGGCCAGCAGCTCGAACTCCTGGAAGGTCAACTCGATCTCACGCCCGTCGGTCCAGACCCGGCGCTGCCCGCGGTCCAGACGCAGCCCGGAACTTTGGGGTCGCCTAGTGCGTGTAGCGACCGGCCTCGTCGGCGGGCTGGCGGCGGACGTCGTGATCGCGTAGCCGACGATGGCCAGCGACGTCCCGGTGCCAGGGATCGGCACAACCGCGAGCAAGGTCCCGTCCCGGCCCGGCGGAACCCGCTCGTCCCAGGGCTGGGCAAGTCCCGCGCCGGCGTATTCCTAAGCGTGGTCCAGGGCGCCCTCGGGCGGCCCGATCGGGACCGGCCTGCTGAGAAGCTGGGCACCTGAGTCTTCAGGGGGCACAGGTCCTATAGTCCATCTAAAAGGTCGCTTTTGTCAAGAAATGCCTGGCCAGGTGGGACTGCGGCCGGTGGTGCGTAGGATTCGAGCATGGCGGTCAGGGCGGTCATCTTTGACTGGGGCGGGACGCTTACCCCGTGGCACAGCATCGACCTAGGTGAACTCTGGCTCGCGGTGTGCGAGCGGCACTATCCGGCGGAGCAGGCGGCGGCGATGGCCGCGGCGGTCCGCGCCGCCGAGACGGAGCTGTGGCGCCTCGGCGAGCGGTCGCATCAGAGCTGGACCCTCGACCACATCTTCGAGCGGGCCGGGGTCGCCGCGTCGGCCGACTTGCTGGCCAGTTACTTCGATGCGTGGGACCCGCACACGCTCACCGACCCGGACGCGCTCCCGCTACTGCGCGAGCTACGGCAGCGCGGCATCAAGGTGGGCGTGCTCTCCAACACGATGTGGCCGCGCAGCGCCCACGAACAGATCTTCATCAGGGATGAGGTCCTGGAGCTCATTGACGGCGCGGTTTACACCAGCGAAATCGACTGGGTCAAGCCGCACCCGGAGGCCTTCCGCGCGGCCATGGAGGCGATCGGCGAGACCGACCCCGCGTCGTGCGTGTTCGTCGGCGACCGGCCCTACGACGACATCCACGGGGCCAAGGCGGCCGGCATGCGGGCCGTGCTCATCGCGAACTCCGACGTCCCTGCGTTCGAGGCCGTCGAGCCGGACGCGGTCATCACCCGGCTGGCCGATCTGCTCGGCCACGTCGACCGCTGGTCCGCCAAGTCCGCCAACGCAAACCCTGGGCCCGGCTAGTGAACTGAGGCGGTGCGCTTGAGCGTCCGGATGATCGGCGCGGTCTGCACCGAGCTCACCCCGGGCAGCCCGGCCAGTTCGCCGGTCAGGTATTCGTAGAGATGCCGGGTGTCGCGGAACAGGGCGCTGGCCACCAGGTTGGTCGGTCCCGTGGTGGCGGCGGCGAACGGGATCTCCCGGTGGGCGGCGATAGCCTGGCCCGCCTCGGCCAGCCGGGCCGGCTCGACCGAGAGCCAGAGCATGGCGTGCACGTTGATGCCGAAAACCCGGTCGTCGATGTCCACGTCGAAGTACAGCAGGCCAGCGCGGCGCAGCTCGTCGATCCGGCGCCGCACCGTTGACTCATGCCAGTGGATGGCGGCGGCGAGCGCGGCGTGGCTGGCTCGCCCGTCGCGGGCCAGTTCGGCCAGTAGGGGCTCATCCTGCGGGGCCAGCGGAGCCTGCGGGACCAGCGGAGCCTGCGGGGCGGCCGGAACCCGGGCAGGGCTGGCCAGGCCGGCGAGTTTCGCCAGCTGCGCGGTGGACAGGGCCTGGCTGACGCCTTGCCAGGGCCCGGGGTTGAAGTTGTGCAGGATCGAGTGCGCGGAGATCTGCACCACCCGGCGGCTGCCGGGCAGGCCGTGCAGGAACAAGGCGTCGCGCTGCTCCGGGGTGCGGGCCTGGAGCGTGCACACGATTTCGGTCCCGCCCGAGGCGAGCCGGACCCACCGGGTGTCCGGACGGCGGGCCAGGGCCTCCGCGATCGAGTCGGCGCTGCCCGGGGTGGTCTGCAGCCGGACGAACCAGTCCACCCAGCCCAGCCGGGACCCGTCCACCATGCCGAGCACGCGCAGCCCCGCCGTCTCGCTCAGCCTGCGGTACCGCCGGGCGGCGGTCTGGTCGGAGATCCCCGCGACGTCGGCCACGGTACGGAACGACGCTCTGGGCTCGATCGTCAGGATGTGGATAATCTGCCGATCAACCGCGTCCAGTACAGGGACTTCCACGCTAGTTAGCGTAACTGGAGTCGAGATCCGGCACAACTAGCCTCAAATGTGGATTATCACTGATCAGATCGCGCAGCATGAGGTGCGGCGCAAGGAAAAGGCGCCGGCTCATGGAGGGAAACCGATGGATAAGAAGTGGTGGACCCTGGTCGCGGTCTGCGCGGGGACGTTCATGCTGTTGCTCGACGTGACGATCGTCACCGTCGCCCAGCCGGCCATTCAGGACGGGCTGCACGCGGGGTTCAGCGACGTGCAGTGGGTGCTCGACGCCTACGCGCTGACCCTCGCCTCGCTGCTGCTCACCTCGGGCGTGCTCGCCGACCGGTACGGCCGGAAGCGGCTGTTCCAGGTCGGCCTGGTCATCTTCACCCTCGGCTCGCTCCTGTGCGGGCTGGCCCGGGACCCGCTGATGCTGATCTTGTCCCGAAGCGCCCAGGGCGTCGGCGGGGCGATCATGTTCGCTACTTCGCTGGCGCTGCTCGGGAACAGTTTCCGCGGCCGGGACCGCGGGGTGGCATTCGGAGTGTGGGGAGCGATCACCGGCGTGTCCACGGCGCTCGGCCCGGTGCTCGGCGGCGTGATCACCACCGACTGGAGCTGGCGCGGCATCTTCCTGGTCAACGTGCCCATCGGCGTCCTCGCCGTGGCGCTGACCGCCTGGCGGGTGGAGGAGTCCTCGTCGCCGCACCCCACGCCGCCCGACTGGGCCGGGTTCGCGCTGCTGACCGCCGGCCTGGTGAGCCTGATCTACGGGCTCATCCGGGCGGGCGAGGACAGCTGGTCGGACACCGGCGTCATCGCCTGCCTGGTGATCGGCGGCGCGGCGCTGGCCGGGTTCGTCGTGGCCGAGCGGCGCGTCGCGCACCCCATGTTCGACTTGTCGCTGCTGCGCGTGCCGACCTTCGCCGGCGGCTCGATCGCGGCGTTCGCGATGAACGGCTCGCTCTACGCCGTGCTGCTCTTCCTGGTCATCTACCTGCAGGACATCCTGGGCTACTCGGCGGAGCAGGCGGGCCTGCGGCTGGCCATCATCAGCGGCGCACAATTCGTCACCGCGACCGTGGCCGGGCGGGTCAGCGAGCGGGTGCCTGCCCGCTGGCTCATCGGGCCCGGCCTGCTGCTGGTCGGCATCGGGCTGATCATCATGGCCGGGCTGTCCGGGAACAGCTCGTGGACGCACCTGATCCCCGGCTTCATCGTGAGCGGCCTGGGCGCCGGGATGGTCAACCCGCCGCTAGCCTCGACCGCGATCGGCGTGGTCCCGCCGCACCAGGCCGGCATGGCGTCCGGGGTCAACTCGACGTTCCGCCAGGTCGGCATCGCCGCCGGCATCGCCGCGCTCGGCTCGATCTTCGCCACCGCCTTGGAGCGCAACCTGGCGCACGCACTGGCCGTGCCCTCTCTCCGAGCCAGCGCAGCGTCGGCGCCGCGCGTGGCCACCATGGTCCGGCAGGGCCAGGTCGGGCAGTTGCTGGCCAGCCTGCCTTCCGCGACCCGCGGGCAAGTCACGGCGGCGCTACGGTCCGCCTTCGCGGCCGGGCTCAACGACCTGCTACTGGTGACCGGGGCGCTGGCGGGCGCCGGGGCGCTGTGCGCGCTGCTGCTTATCCGCAGCCGGGCCCTCTCTCCGGGCCAGCACAGCGTACGCAGCCAGGACAGCGTACGCAGCCAGGACAGCGTACGCAGCCAGGACAGCGTACGCAGCCAGGACAGCGTACGCAGCCAGGACAGCGTCCAAGCCGGCCGCACCGAGCCGGAAGGCGCCTCGCCCGCCGTCGGGGAGACCGTCGCGGGCGGCTCAAGCCGGCCCGTTCGGCCTGAAATCAGGGGCTTTGCCGGACCCAGGCCGCGTGCGCGGTGGCGCGCTCGGCCTGGGCGCGGAGGGCCTGCACGGCACGCGCGGGATCCTCGGAGCCGTAGACAGCCGAGCCGGCCACGAACACGTCGGCGCCCGCCTCCACACAACGCTCGATGGTCTTCTCGCTGACTCCGCCGTCGACCTGGAGCCACACCGCCGCGTCCCGCCCACCGACCAGCGAGCGGGCTCGGCGCAGCTTCGGCAGCACCATGTCGAGGAAGGGCTGGCCGCCGAAACCCGGCTCCACCGTCATCAGCAACAACATGTCGACCTCGGGTAGCAGGTCCGCGTACGGTTCCACGGCCGTGCCCGGGTTGACCGCGAGTCCGGCCCGGGCGCCGGCTGCCCGGATCGCGCGCAGCGTCCGCACCGGGGCGTGCACCGCCTCGGCGTGGATCGTCACGTTCCTGGCGCCGGCCTCGGCGTAGTCCGGAGCCCACCGGTCCGGGTCCTCGATCATCAGGTGGCAGTCGAGCGGCAGCGTGGCGTGCTTGAGCAAAGCCTGGACGACGGGCAGGCCGAGGGTCAGGTTCGGCACGAAGTGGTTGTCCATAACGTCCACGTGCAGCCAGTCCGCGACCGCGGCGACCGCGGCGGCCTCGTCGGCGAGCCGGGCGAAGTCCGCGGACAAGATGCTCGGCGAGATCTGAACGGCCATAGTTAGGCACGAGTGTAGAGTGCCGGGATGCGGGCCGGCATGAGGGGCGGGAATGTCGTATGGAGGGGATACAGTTCGATACTAAGTTCGATTGGGATCGACCTGGAGGTTGTTTATGCATTCGGACCCGCCCAGCGCCCTGCTCGACCGGGTACGCAAGCTGCTCGCGAAGGCCGAGGCGGAGGGGGTTACCCCGCCGGAGGCCGAAGCGCTCACCGCGAAGGCGGCGGAGCTGATGGCCAGGTACGGGATCGACCGGGCCCGGCTGGCCGCATCGCGCCCCGACACCGACCGGCCGGACAGCCGCATCATCGACATTGCCAACCCGTGGGCGCAGGTCCGGGCCCACCTGCTGGCGGGGCTGGCCGGGGCCATGCGCTGCCAGTGCGTCCTGCTCAGCACGACCAAGCCCGGCGCGCGCATCCACGTCTTCGGCTACGCCTCGGACCTGGAGCGGGCCGACATCCTGTACACCTCGCTGCTGCTGCAGATGGCGCGCGGCCTGACCGCCGCGGTCGTCCCGGCCGGGGTCCGCAGCGCCCGGGCCTGGCGGCGGAGCTGGCTGCTCGGCTTCGTCACCGCCGTCATCACCCGGGTCAAGTCGGCCGAGGACCGGGCCGCCGCGAGCGCGGAGGGAGAAACGCGGGCCGGGCCGAGCACCGCGCTGGTCCTGGCCGACCGGGCCGTGGTCATCCGCCGGCAGCTGGAACAGGCGTACCCGGTGACCCGGCGGACCCGGATTACCTACAGCGGACGAGGTTACAGCGCGGGCTACGCCCAGGGGCAGCAGGCCGACATCGGCAACGCCCGGCTGAAGTCAGCCCGGGCCCTCACCCGCGCCTAAAGGCGCCCCGCAGGACTCACCCGCGCCGCAGCAGAGCCAGGAAGATCGCGTCCGTGCCGTGGCGGTGCGGCCAGAACTGAGCGAACTTGGGGCTCTCGGGGCTTTTGGGATCAGGGCTGCGCAGGGCGGGGACTTCTGGGAAGACGGCGGGCGCGTCCAGGATGGTGATGTCGTCCCGGCTTTGCGCGACGGCGGTGACAACGTCGCGGGTCTCGGCAAGGTGCGGGGAGCAGGTCACGTAGGCCACCACGCCACCGGGGCGCACCGAGTCGATGGCTGCGTTGAGCAGCTCGCGCTGCAGGCTGACCAGTTCGGCTACGTCGGCGGGGGTCTTGCGCCACCGGGCTTCGGGGCGGCGGCGCAGCGACCCGAGGCCGGAGCACGGGACATCGGCCAGGACGCGGTCGAACGTGCCCGGCGACCACGGCCCCTGGCGTCCGTCCGCGGCGAGTACGCAGGAGTTTTCGCCGCCCGCGCGGCGCAGGGCTTCCAGGACGCGTTGCGCCCGGTGCGGGCGGATGTCCGAGGCGACCAGGCGGGCGCCACGGGTGGCGGCGAGGCCGCTCAGCAGCCGGGCCTTGCCGCCAGGGCCCGCGCACAGGTCGAGCCAGAGCTGGTCCCCGCCGGTCACGGGGTCCAGGCCGATACGGGTCAGGGCGAGCGCGGCCAGCTGGCTGGCCTCGTCCTGGACGGCGGCCTGGCCGCTGGCGACCAGGGGTGCCGGGTCACCGCCGGCCAGCCGGTAGCCGTAAGGCGACCAGCGGGTGCGCTCGCCGTCGGGCCGGGCGCCAGCTGCGTCCGGGGCTGGAGGATCGGCGGAGCCGGGCACCGGGCCGGCGCCGGCCGGAGGGGCGGGGCTCAGCGCGAGGGCGGGGCTGAGCGCGAGGGCGGGGCTGAGCGCAAGGACTACCTCGGGGCGGACGTTGCCGGCCGCGAGGGCGTCCTCGGTCTCGGCCGCGGCTGGGCCGAGCGCGTCGCGGAACGCGTCGACGATCCAGCGTGGATAGCTGTGCCGCACCGCCAGGTACCCGGACGGGTCCCGCGACCGGTCCGGCGCGATGACCTGGATCCAGGCGTCCAGGTCGCGGGTGGCCACCCGGCGCAGGACCGCGTTGACGAAGCCGGATGGACGGGGGCCGCAGACGTCCTTGGCCAGGTCGACCGAGGTCGCCACGGCGGCGTGGCTGCCGACCCTGGTGGCCAGCAACTGGTGCGCGCCGAGCCTGAGGACGTCGCGCACCGGCGGGTCGAGCTGGTCCCGGTCACTGCACGCGGCCACGATGGCGTCGTAGGTGCCGCGGCCGCGCAGCGTGCCGTAGGTGAGTTCGGTAGCGAACGCCGCGTCACGGCCGGTCAGCCCGCGTTCTTTGAGCAGGGCGGGAAGCAGCAGGTTGGCGTACGCGTCGCGGTCCGCGACCGCGCGCAGGACGTCGTACGCGGCGCGCCGGGCCGGATCGGTGCGTGGGCGGCCGACGCGGGACCGGGCCGTGGGAGGCTGGCCGGAGCGGGGCTGGCCGGAGCGGGATCTGGGCGGCCCCGGGCGCTTGGTGTGCTCGGGCATCAGCTGAACCGCACGGGGCCGCCGGGGTGCAGGCCGCGGGCCCAGTCCGAGGCGGCCATGCGGCGCTTGCCCGGGGCCTGAACGTCGCCGAGGCGTACCGGGCGGGAGCCGGTGCCGACGAGCACCTCGTGGCGGCCGACGTGCAGCTCACCGGGCTCGAGGTCCGGCGGGACGGCCGGGGCGGCACCGCCAGGCGAACCCGGGGCGCCGGGCGAACCCGCGGCGCTGGGCGAACCGGAGGCGCCGGGCGAACCGGAGGCGCCGGGCGAACCGGAGGCGCCGGGAACGTCCAGGGACACCGGACCGAGCTTGAGGCGGGCGCCGTCGAGTTCGGTCCAGGGACCCGGATCGGGGGTGCACGCGCGGATCAGCCGGTCTATCACGTGCGCGGGCAGCTTCCAGTCCACCCGCGCGTCGGCCGGGGTGATCTTCGGGGCGAAGCTCACGCCCTCGGCCGGCTGCGGGACGGCCTGGACCGTGCCGTCCTCGATCCCGTCCAGCGTCGCGACAAGCAGTTCGGCCCCTGAGTGCGACAGCCGGTCGAGCAGCGTGCCGGTCGTGTCGTCGGGCCGCACCGGCTCCGTCAGCACGCCGTACACCGGACCCGCGTCAAGTTCCTTGACGATTGCGAACGTGCTGGCGCCGGTCACGTCGTCGCCATGCAGGATGGCGTGCTGGACCGGAGCGGCTCCGCGCCAGGCCGGCAGGATGGAGAAGTGCAGGTTGACCCAGCCGTTCGGCGGGATGTCCAGCGCGGCCTGGGGCAGCAACGCCCCGTAAGCGGTCACCGGGCAGCAGTCCGGGGCGATCCCGCGCAACCGGTCGAGGAACTCCGGATCACGGGCCCGGGCCGGGGTAAGCACCTCGATTCCCGCCTCGGCGGCGCGCCGGGCCACCGGGCTCGCCTCGACCTTCCGGCCGCGGCCGGCCGGGGCGTCGCGACGGGTCACCACCGCCACGACCTCATGCCGGGACGCCAGCACCGCATCAAGCGCGGGCACCGCCGTCTGTGGCGTACCCGCGAACACCAGGCGCATCAGATGTCACGCGCCAGCAGGTCAGGCGTCAGCGTTTGCGGCACGAGCATGTGCGGCGCCAGCATGTGCGGCCCGAGCATGTCAGAAGGCCTTGCCCAGGGTCTCGTGTGGCGACACGCGGACCTGCGGAACCGGGTCGTCCCACCACTCCGCCTCGCGGATCGCCTTCATCGCCGCCTTAAACTGCGCGCGGTCCATCCGGTCGATGAACAAGATGCCGTCCAGGTGGTCGGTCTCGTGCTGGATGCAGCGCGCCAGCAACTCGGTCCCCTCGATCGTCACCGGGTCGCCGTACATGTTGAACCCCTTGGCCACCACGCCCCAGGCCCGGGGCACCGGGAAGACGAGGCCGGGGAAGGACAGGCAGCCCTCGTCGTCCTCATCCTGATCCTTGGACAGGTCGAGGGACGGGTTGATCAGGTGCCCGGGCTCGTTGTCGTCCACGTGGTAGGTGAATACCCGCAGGCCCACCCCGATCTGGGGGGCAGCGAGACCCGCCCCTGGGGCGTCCAGCATGGTCTCAGTGAGATCCTTGACCAGCCTGCGCAGCTCGGCGTCGAAGTCGCGGACCGGCTCGGCCGGCGTGCGCAGCACCGGATCACCGAAAAGACGGATCGGCTTGACGCTCACGAAAACCCTCCTGAACACATAACGGCGAGCACCCGCGTCCCGTGGCGCCGCCAACCTTCAGTCTATCCATCAGGCAACCTCGGCCGGGTCGAGCTGAACTCGGACGACGCCGCCGTCCTTGCGTGCGCTGCGAGCGGCCTGCGCCGCGTGCAGCGCGCGCGCCAGCGCGAGGCCGTCTCGCCTGCCAATCCTGATCAGCGCTCGTTCCTGCGGCTCGGCGGGGGCAGCTGGGTCCTGGTCGGCGTGCCTGGCGGGGATGGTCGGGACCGGCACCGGCCCGAGTACCTCGGCCTGCGCGGGCAGCTCGGCCGCGCCGACGAACTCCGCGACCGCCTCGGGCGTTCCCGTGACGGACGCCATCCGCACGGCGGGCGGGAAACCGAGCTCGGCGCGTTCAGCCAGCTCCCGTTCGGAAAAAGTGACCGGATCCCAGCGGATGAGCGCCTGCACCGCGGGCAGCGTCGCCTCGGCCAGCACCACCACGGAACCGGCCGGGCGGACCAGCGCGGCCGCGTTCAGCCAGCGGCGCAGCGCCTCTTCGGCGGCACGCAAGCTGGGCCGGCCGAGCAGTGCCCAGCCGTCAAGCAGCAGCGCGGCAGAGTAGCCTTCCTCCGCCACCGGCTCGGCCCCTGGGGTGGCGATGACCAGCGCGGGTTCGGCGGGCACGACCGCGAGCACGTGCTGGCCGCCCGAGGTGCGCACCGGCACGCCAGGGAAGGCGCGGCCGAGTTCCTCCGCGGTGCGTGCGGCGCCGGTGACGAGCGCGCGCAGCCGGGTCGCCCCGCAGCCGGCGCAGGTCCACGACGCCGCCAGCGCCCCGCACCACCGGCAGCCGGGCGTCTCGTGCGATCCGCCGATCTCCAGCGGCCCGCCGCAGGTGGCACACCTGGCCTGCGCACGGCACCGGCCGCAGGCGATGGCGGCCAGGTAGCCGCGCCTGGGCACCTGGACCAGCACAGGACCTGGCGGTACGGCGCCGCGAGCCTCGCCCGCCAGGGCCGAGCGGTCCCCGCCAGCCAGGGCCGAGCGGTCCCCGCCCGCCAGGGCCGTGCGAGCCCCGCCCGCCAGGGCCATGCGAGCAGCGCGCAGGGCCAGGCTGGGCAGGCGCGCGGTCATCGCTGCGGCGTCCCTGGCCAGTTCGGCCTCGTCGGGCGCGGCCCTGACCTTCGGCGCCGCCTGCCGCAGGGCCTCCGGGCGCCCGGCCAGCGGCCGGGCCCAGCCGCCCGCGACCAGCTGGGTGAGCTCGGCCGTGCGGGCGAAGCCGCCGATCAGCGCGGCGGCGCCGGTCCGGTGCGCGCGCAGGGCGAGGACCTCACGGGCATTCGGGTACGGCGCGCGGGGCTCGGCGTGCAGGTCGTCGCCGTCGTCCCAGAGCACCACCAGGCCAAGCTCGGCGACCGGGGCGAACATCGTGGCCCGGGTGCCCGCCACCACCTGGACTAGGCCCCGGCGCACGGCCAGCCAGCGGCGGTAGCGCTCGGCCGGGCCGAGGTCCGCGCTCAGGCAGACGTGGATCCGCCGGCCCTGCGCCACACCGGTCAGGGCCGCGTCGACGCGGTCCAGGTCGCGGGCGTCCGGCACCACGATGACCACGCCGCGGCCTGCGGCGGCCGTGGTGGCGGCGGCGATGGCGATCTCAGCCGGCCATTCCGGACCAGGCAGCGCCGACCAGGCGGCCCGGACCGGGCGGCCCTCCGCCAGGCCGGCCAGGAACGCCGGGCCGGCCGGGTAGCGGACCCAGGAACCCGGCTCCGGCCGCTTCGGCACCTCCTCACGCGGGCCATCCGCCCGGGGGGCGTCCCGTTCCGCGGTGGCGTGCCGGGGCGGGATCGCCAGCCGGAGCACGTCGGCCAGCGTGCCTGCGTACCGGTCCGCCACCGCCCGGGCCAGGTCGAAGATCTCCGGCGTGAGCACGGGCTCCGGCGAGGTCACCCGCTCCAGCCGGGCCAGCTTGCCTTCATGCTCGCTCGTCTGGGCGCGTTCAAGCAGGTAGCCGTCGACAAGCTGGCCGGCGAACCGTACCCGTACCCGGCAGCCGGGCACGGCCGCCTCGTCCATGCTGGCTGGGACGAGGTAGTCGAAGGGGCGGTCGAGATGGGCCAGGGAGATGTCCACGGCGACCCGGGCGACGGGCAGCCGCTCGCTCACCACCTGATCCTTCGGCCCCTTGACCACGATTCCGTCCTATCAGAACCGCGGCGCAGGTTAAGACAACGCCGCCGGCGGCGCCCGCCCCGCGCCGGTCAGGCGCGGGGCGCGTCCGACGCCGGGGCGCCTCGGACGGGGGGCGCGCGTCGGCCGCCGGTCAGGTGCCGGCCGCTTCGCGGAGCTGGTCGGCGCGGTCGGTGCGCTCCCAGGAGAAGTCGGGCTCGGTGCGGCCGAAGTGCCCGTAGGCGGCGGTCTGCGCGTAGATGGGACGCAGCAGGTCCAAGGCGTAGATGATGGCCCGCGGCCGGAGGTCGAAGACACCGAGCACGGCGTCCTGGATCCGCTCCACCGGCACCTTCTCGGTGCCGAAGCACTCGACGAACAGCCCGACCGGCATCGCCTTGCCGATCGCGTAGGCGACCTGGGCCTCGCACCGGTCCGCCAGCCCCGCCGCGACCACGTTCTTGGCCACCCAGCGCATGGCGTAGGCGGCGCTGCGATCGACCTTGGACGGGTCCTTGCCCGAGAAGGCTCCTCCGCCGTGGCGCGCCATGCCGCCGTAGGTGTCGATGATGATCTTGCGCCCGGTCAGCCCGGCGTCCCCCATCGGCCCGCCGATCTCGAACCGGCCGGTCGGGTTGACCAGCAGCCGGAAGCCGTCGCAGTCGATGCCGGCGTCAGCCAGTACGGGCTCGACCACGTAGTCCTTGATGTCGGGGGCGAGCAGTTCCTTGAGGTTGATGTCGGGCGCGTGCTGGGTCGAGACCACCACAGTGTCCAGCCGTACCGGGGTGTCCCCGAGATACTCGATAGTCACCTGCGTCTTGCCGTCCGGGCGCAGGTAGGGCACGGTGCCCGCGCGGCGCACCTCGGACAGCTGGCGGGCGAGCTTGTGCGCCAGCATGATCGGCAGCGGCATCAGCTCGGGGGTGTCGCGGCACGCGTAGCCGAACATCAGCCCCTGGTCGCCCGCGCCCTGCCGGTCGAGCTCATCGGTGCCCTCGCCCTCG
>Ga0209656_10000318_pt1 | contig 32511 bp, 26 predicted proteins | sample BogFormECP12_OM2_FD_188239 | JGI IMG/M metagenome (GOLD analysis project Ga0209656, IMG submission 188239) | Bog forest soil microbial communities from Calvert Island, British Columbia, Canada - ECP12_OM2 (SPAdes) (version 2) | ecosystem: Environmental > Aquatic > Freshwater > Wetlands > Bog ...
TCGGCTGAGTGGGGTGTCTACCGCACCCCGGCGGGCAAGGCCGTGTACTTCACGCTCGGGTTCGAGCCCGATCTCGCAGAGGGCGGCGAACGTGGCCCGCAGGGGTTCATACGTGGGGACGGTGAGTCATTCCCCGGCGCCTCACCGTCCCCACCGAACGCATCTGCGATTCCCGCACCGCGATTACCTCGACGCAATGGTGCGCAGGGCTGACTCACGGGCAATGTCGGTCCGCGAATGGACGTCGAGCTTCTTCAGGATGTGGGAGACGTGGGTCGCGACGGTTCGCCGGGATAGCAGCAGCCTGGCGGCGATCTCCGGGTTGGACAATCCCTCCTCCACGAATGCGGCGATCTTGATCTCGGTGGCCGTGAGGCTGTCCCAGCCGCTGCGCGCCCGCCGGTGCTTGGCGTGCGGCCCGCGCCGGATGCCGTGGGCGCGGAACATGGCCTGAAGCTGGGCGACGTCCGCGGCAGCGCCCAGGGAGGTGTAGACCTCCACGGCACTGGTGAATGCGGCCCGGGCCTCGCCGCGATCGCCGGTATCGACGAAGTGCCCGGCGGCCGCCTCCAGCGCCTTCGCGCTCAGCAGTGGCCTGCCGGCCTCGCCATATCGCTCCGCGGCCGCGAGCAGCCGGGGAGCATCATGGTCCAGCAGGCCGCGGCAATAGAGCGCATTTGCCTGCCGATGCGGGATCTCCGATTCGGCGGCGAGCGCGGCGGCCTGGCTCGCGAGGGACCGTGCCGTGCCCGTATCGCCGGTCTGGGCGGCGAGGCGGACGGCGTCCGGAAGCAGGTCCTCGATCTCGAGTTCCTCTGTATTGCCATCGACCGCATCCGTCAGCGCGGCAAGCGCCTCCGGTAGCGCGCCGTCATGCTCGCTGTCCAGACTGCGGGCCAATGCCAATGAGGTGATAAGCCGGTGTCCGAGCCGCTCGGCGTACGGGGCCGCAGCGGCAAGGTGGCGGCGCGCCGCGCCGACCTCGCCGCGGTGGAAGCTGACCAGGGCGGCGATGCCGAGATCGCAGCAGGCCGTACCGGGTCCCTTGAGATTCTCAGGCAGGATCTCTACCTCGGCCATCGCGTCGTCCCATCGCCCTGTTTGGAAGAGCAACTGGCCCAGGGCGCTGTGCGCCTGAGCCAGCCGGATCGCCGTGCCGACCTGGTCCGCGAGGTGCCGCGCCTGCCCAGCCGCGGCGAAGGCTTGCTCGTACTGGTCGAGGCAGCCAAGCACAACTGCCTTGTTGATCTGCAGCAGCAGCCGCAGATCGGTGAGCGCCGGATCGGCATTGGTGACGGCCAGCGCCCGGTCGAACAGCGGCAGCGCGTCCGTCAGATGCGCCTGCACGGCGGTCACCAGCGTCAGCACGTGCAACGCCCAGCCCATGGCCCAGTTATCGCCCGCCTCCGACGCCGCCGCGAACGCAATGGTGGCGACCCGGCCGGTCTCTTCGACCTCGCCGAGGGTGCTGTGCGTCCGCGCGGCGAGCACGAGCAGCCGAGCGCGGTGCCGGGCCGAGATGCCCGGAGAAGCCAGCGCCCGGTCCAGCGTGGCCAGGGACTCTGCAGACAAGCCCGCCAGCATGCGGCACTGCGCCAGCGTCCAATTCAGGTCCACGAGGAGATCGGGCTCGGTGGCATGCTCAAGCGCGCGGTTTACCACCTGCTCGGCCTCTGCTATGTCGCCGATACGGTAGAGAGCGTCGGCGAGTCGGCTGGCCAGCCAGCCGTGCCGGGCCGAGCCAGCCGGGGAACTGGCGACTGCCCGCGCGAGGAGCTCGGCGGCAACCCCGGGCGCCTGGCCGACCAGCGGGTCCGCGGTATGGGCCAGCCAGTCAAGCATCCACTCATCCATCGGCTCGGTCTCGTCACCAGGTCCGCCTACCGCCCGCAGCATCTGTCGCGCCACCCGGTCCGGCGGTGCGCCCGCCTCCGCGAGGGCGCGTCCCGCGTCGCGGTGCCAGGCGGCGCGCACCGGCGTCGGCATGTCGTCGTAGAGCGCCGCCCGGATCAGCGGATGCCGGAACCCCAGGCCGTGGCGGGACTCGGCCAGCACGCCGACGGCACATGCCTCGTCGACCGCCGGGATCAGGTCCGCCACTTGGCGGGCCAGCACGATCGCCAGATCGGGGACCGCGAAATCCGTGCCAAGCAGGGCCGCCGCCCGCAGTACCTCGCGCACCGGCCCGGCCACAAACCCAAGGCGGTCCGCTATGGCCGCCGACAGGGAGCTTGGCGCGGAACCGCCCGCGAGCATGGCGGCGCCCGCCTCGGTGACGGTCAAGCCGGAGCTGCGGGTCAGCGCGGCGACGAGCTCGGTGAGGTAGAGCGGATTGCCTGCCGCCCCGTCGGCGAGCCGCAGGAGGTTGCCGTCGGGCTTGCCGCCGGCCAGGTCGGCCACCAGGTCGGCCACCGCCACCCCGCTGAGCCCGGTGAGCTGCAGCCGGGCGTCGTCGCCCACCACTCGCCGCAGCGCCAGCAGGTCATCCCGCTGGGGCGCCGGGCGCATCATTCCGACCAGCAGCAGCGGTACCTGCTGCGCCGACCTCGCCAGGCGTCCCCACAAGGTGATGCTGGCCTGGTCGGCCCACTGCAGGTCATCGACGACCAGGATGGTCGGCCGCATCGCGCACTGCTCGGCGATAAGCGCCAGCAACTGCTCCGCCAGCACGGCCGGCACGTCCGTGCCCCGGTCGGCGCTGACCTCGCCCCGCAAGAGCTGGACGATCGTGTTCCGCCGGGGATTGGTTGAAGGCTCGCGTACCCGCAACCCGTCGAGGAACGGCAGCAGCGGCAACGCCTGCCCCAACTCGTCACCGGCACCCCAGAACACCTGGCAGCCGGCATCTGGTGCCTCCGCCACAGCCGCCCGCACCAGCGCGGACTTGCCGATGCCTGGCTCGCCCTCGATGAGCGCCGAACTGCCGCGTCCCTTCGCCACCTCTTTTATCAGCCCGGTCAGCAGCGCCATCTCGCTCTCGCGGCCGATCAGCGCAGCGGCCGGCGTCCCCGGGGGCATGGCTCAATTTTACTACCAGAACATTTGCGGAACAAGCGGATCATTTCCGGACATTAATTCGGCATCCGGAGAACCTTCTAACAGCGATACCGCCATGTTTTCCCGCGCCATGCAATGCAAATTTCATTGAACCTTCCATTGCATGTACAACTAACATTTTCTCGCCCGAGACATTGAATATTGCGACAAAAGGAAGCTGAAATATTTAGTATTTGAAAAATGTGTATCCAAAGGCTTACGCTAGGTCATGTAATAGCCGAAAGGCGGCCATTAGTCCAGGTAACTCAGATGTGCCTCGCGTGCCGCCGGAGTCATGCAGCGGGCCGCTGACCTCTGCAGACGCCATGGAGGAATCATGTTCGTAAGGCGAACCATCATCGTTCCCGCCATCCTAGCACTCAGCATGGCCGGTTCAATCCTGGCTGGCTCAACGGTATCCGCAGTAGCGGCGCCGGCGTCCAGCACCCAGGTGCTGGCAGCGGCATCCCACACTTTTTATTACGAGTGAACTAACGACTAACGGCACTGTCGCCGATTGGCCGAATCCGCGGCCGCTCGTGTGATTGCCGTCAGACGTTGCGCGTTTTACGCTAAGCCTTATTGACTTCCGGAGCCCGCGTGCGGGCTCCGGCTGGGGCCAGCAACTCCAGGTGTATTTCGTCACCGCTGTCCCCCGTGCCATATAGCTCTACAGCAGTCTCAGCACTGGGCATTCTCGCGCGACAGGCGCTGGCAAGACCGCCGGGACGGGGCGTATCAATGCCCAGCCATGAATCGGCCGCGCCACGATACCGGTCGCGCCCGCACGGGTTGTGGGCCCGGCTCGCCGGTCGGCTGGTCCGAGCCGAGGGCCCTGTTGTGCTTCCGCTACCGCCCCGAAGCGCAACCGCTCGACGCTCACAGGCGCAATCTCAGATACCGGGGAATCCGGCGGCGGCCGGCTGTTGTCGCCGTTGCGGTCCAGCCCAGCAGGCCGTATGCCGTCACGAAAGTATTGACGCTCGAAGGCACGGTCCGGTGAGGGTTGGAGCCTTGGTTGCGATGTGCGAGTGTACGGTGTACTAAAGGTTTCACAAATTGTTTCCGTGGAATCTGCGTGACCCGTCCCGCCCGCGCGGCACCGAGGAGGAGGGACGCCCGATGATCGCGCCAGGAAGCCCCACGGTGCGGCGACGGCGGCTTGCCGCTGAACTGCGGGGGATCAGGGAGAGCAAGGGCAAGAGCGGCGACGCGGTCGCCGCAGCGCTGAAATGGTCGCCCTCCAAGATCAGCAGGTACGAGCGGGCCAGGACCGGCTTGCGGCCACGGGAAGTGGAGAGACTGCTCGACTACTACCAGATCACCGGGTCCCGTCGCGCGCTCCTTCTGGCGCTCGCCGAGGATGCGGCCCAGAAGGGGTGGTGGGAAGAATTCGGCGACAGCCTCTCCGAGGACTATCAGCAGTTCATCGGCCTCGAGCACGAGGCAACTTCCATGGCCATATGGCACGTTGATGTCGTAACAGGCCTGCTGCAGACGGAAGCTTATGCCCGGCACATAATTAGCAGCTACAGCCGGGTCGAGCCAATCGCGCCGGGCATGATCGGACGAATGGTCAAGGTCCGCATGCAACGCCAGCAGGCGCTGGATCGTGAAGGGCTGCAGCTATCGGTCGTGTTCGACGAATCGGTCTTGAAGCGCCGGATCGGTGACGAGTCGGTGATGTACGAGCAGCTCCAGCGTCTCGCGCAAGAGGCTGACCGGCCAAATCTGACGTTGCAGATTCTCCCCCTTGACGCGCAGCACAGGGTCTTCGGGGAGTCGTTTGTTATATTCGGCTTCGGGGAAGATAGCGATGCGATGCTGCAAGATGTGGTTAGCACTGAGCATCTGAAGAGCGGCTTTACCTTGGAGGGTGAGAGGGAGACCTACTTGCACAGGATCGCATTTCAGATGCTCGCCGAGGCGTCGCTCGACCCCGTGGCGTCCAGGGCACTCATACTCGAAACAGCGGAGTCGCACTGGTCAGATGCCCGGCGGCGCGCTAATGCGTAAATGACGCACGTCGCTTTATCCTCTCATCGTCGCGGTGACGGCCTCCTGGCGTGACAATTCCCTGGCTGCCTGGCAGCTAGGAAGCCTGACTTCTGCTGACCGGAACTGGTCGGCGACGCTGCTGGGCCGGCGGGCCGAGCCAGGTCCGCGCACGTCTGAGGTGGGCAGTACACCGTGGGTACCACAAGCATTCACTGGGCCGTAGTGCTATTTGAGGCGAGAGGGATCCTGGGTGCCAGCGTGTCTGCTAGTCTTAAAGTTGAGTAACTACGTTAAGTACGCACTTGACTGCATTCCGTGGTTACACATTCAAGACAACAGACACAATCAATGGGGTAGTAACGTGGGAAGACCTACGCTCGGAAGCCCACCCGAAAGGCCGGGTCCAGCTTCTTACTGGGTTAAGAGCTCGCTTAGTTTCTCCAACGGTAACTGCGTCGAGGTGGCGAGCCTAACCGATGGTGAGATCGGTGTCCGCAACAGCAGGGACGCCGAAGGTGCGGTTCTCCGGTTTACACCGGACGAATGGCATGCGTTTCTCGGAGGCGTACGAAACGGAGAATTCGATAGTTTCGGCAGGAAGTGACCGCGCAAGCATAGCGCGATAGTGTCCTGCACCAGGACAACTGTCGACCAGAACAGCGGCGGAGTGCCCCTCTGGAGTCCAGAGAGGGCACTCCGCTTCTTGGTATCGCCGCCGCCTGCCACGAGTTCGGTTGATTTGCCCGAGAATGGTCCCGAGCCGGGCATAAGCCGCTGGCCGGTAGATTAGTACACCACGATAATGGCCGCCTGGCTGGCGGCACCGTGGGCGTGCGATAAACGAACGCGCTATCCGCGCCCCGGCCCGACAGACCTTCGACTACGCGATCACCTTGCGTAGTTTGCGGCCCGTGTCCAGGTTTGCAGCGGCCGGAGTGGTTTGCTGTCAAACTAGGAACAGTGCTGGCTGCTGGGAGGAGGGGTGGTGGCCGAAGATTCCGCTGCGCAGCTAAGTGGTTCGCTGACCGGGCTTGCTCCTGGTTCCCGGGTGGCCGGGTACCTGCTGGAAAGGCTGGTCGGCGTGGGCGGGATGGCGGCGGTTTTCCGCGCGCGTGATGAGCGGCTGGGCCGGGTGGTGGCGCTGAAGCTGCTGACAGGGGATGAGGGGGTCCGGCGACGGTTCGCGCGGGAGGCGCGGGCGGTCGCAGCGGTGGACCATCCGCACATAATCCCCGTCTATGAGGCTGGCGAGGCGGGTGGCGTGCTGTTCATCGCGATGCGTTTCGTGGCCGGCGATGACCTGCGGGTGGTGGTCAGGCGGGAGGGCAGTCTGCAGCCGCGGCGGGCGGCGGCGTTCATTTCCCCGGTAGCGTCGGCGCTAGATGCCGCGCATGGTGTCGGGTTGGTCCACCGTGATGTCAAGCCCGCGAACATGCTGGTGGATGTGGGCCCTGGTCGGCCGGCGCATGTGTACCTGTCGGATTTCGGGCTGGCCAGGGGCATGTTGTCGGTGGGCGGGCTGACCGGGGCCGGGCAGTTCCTCGGCACACCTGATTACGCGGCGCCGGAGCAGGTCAGCGGCCGGTCCGTGGACGGTCGCGCGGATCAGTATGCTCTTGGGTGCGTGGCGTACACGCTGCTGAGTGGCTCGCTGCCATTCGAGCGCGAAGAGCCGATGGCGGCGCTTTATGCGCATCTGTACTCGCCGCCGCCGCGGGTGACATCGGTGCGACCGGACCTGCCGGATGCCGTGGATCAGGTGCTGGCCAGGGCGCTGGCGAAGGCGCCGGAAGAGCGGTACGGCAGTTGCGGCGCATTCGCCGACGCGCTGCGGGATGCGCTCGGCGTGGAGCCCTACGATTCCTCCGGGCCGGGGCGCCCACCTGCCCAGGCATGCGTCGTCGCGCTTGCCGCGCCAGGTGGCCAACGCACCGCAACCGCGGTATCGGCCGGGGCCGAAGCGCGGGGAACGGCCGTCCCTGATGGCCGGGTCCGCGCAACGCCGGTGGCATCGCGAGCCGCAGCGACAACACCAACCGCGGTGGGAACCTGGACCGCAGTGGTGGCTGCGGATCGCGCCCACTACGACAGTGTGCTGGCGGTGAGCGATCAGGACGCCGCATCGATCAGCCTTCCAGCCCACGTCCCCGAACGGCGGTTCCGGCTCTCCGGGACCGAGGTCCGCATCGGGCGGCGCAGCGTATCTCGCCGCATCGAACCGGAGATCGACCTGACTGGCCCGCCCACCGATCCTGGGGTGTCGCGGCTGCACGCCGTGCTGATCGCCGGGCCGGACCGAAGCTGGTCCGTCGTCGATCCTGGCTCGCCGAACGGAATCCTGGTCAACGGTAAGGACGTCCCGCCAGGCGAAGCCGTGCCGCTGCGGGACGGCGACCGCATCCACCTGGGCGCGTGGACCGTGATCACCATCACCCGCGGCTAACCCGACCGAGTGGGATCGTCCCCCGACGAGCATGGCTATGTCGCCACCCAGAGCGCCCACAGCGCAGGGAACGGAACCCCGAGGGCAGTCGGCCCTGGGCGGCGTGCGAGGGCTACAGCGGCGTCTTGGTCTGCACGGCGAGGCCGGGATCGGGAAGACCGCGCTGCTGGACCAGACGCTCGCCGCCGCGGCGGCGGCCAGCGCTTCCCGGCTGGCTACCAGCTCTTAACGAACAGCCAAAAAACGGTTCCGGTGCTCGCTCCGTAGGCGAGGTGCGCGCTCAGGTCCCAGGCCAGTGTCTTTGCGTCATACTCCCAGATCGGTTTGTAGAGCCCTCCCTCCGGCAGGACGATGTAGCCAGTGGCCCAGACCGCAGCACCGTAGGCGGCGGCCGCACGCACGCCCGCGACGGTGACCGTGGGGTATTCGGCGGTGATCTCCTCGGCCGTCATACCGGCGGCCAGGCAGTCCAGGATCACGCTCACCGGCACGCGGGTCCCGGCGATCACGGCCTGGCCGTGCATCACCCGGGGGTCGGTGGAGATCATCTCCAACTGGTCAGCGGTCACGACTCCAGTGTGCCCTGCCGGAGGGAGGAACGCGACACCGTCGCCGTGTCGCGCTCGCCTACGGGGTGACGGTCGAGACCAAGTCCGATGCGCCGAGTCTCACCACGGCGTCGTGATCAGGCTCCAGCCCCCGAGGGGTCGCCGAGCGCCCTGACGAGCTGGGTCCGCGAGGTGACGCCGAGCTTGCGGAACACTTTGCGCAGGTGGTAGTCGATGGTGCTCGGGCTGAGGAACAGCTGCGCGGCGGCATCTGAGTTGGAGGCTCCGCCGGCGACCAGCCGCGCGATCCGCTCCTCCTGTGCGGTCAGCCTCTCGCGCGTTCGCTCGACGGCCGGATCCTGACCGTGCTCACTGAGGCGCTCACCCAGGGCGGCGAGCTCGGCGCGGGCCCGGCCGGCGAAGGCATCTAGCCCCATCGCGCCGAGCATGTCCAGCGCGGTGCGCAGCTGTGCGCGGGCCTCGGGGCGGCGGCGCTGGCGGCGCAGCCACTCGCCGTAGAGCAGGTGAGCGCGGGCGAGATCCGGGCGGGCCATGGATGCGCCCAGCTGAGCGATGGCTTCCAGGTACCGGCCCTCGGCATCGTCGGCTTGCGCCATGAGCGCTTGGGAGCGGGCGAGCAGGCCGAGGGCGTGCGGTGTGCCGCTGGCGGTCGCCCGCCGCTCGAGCCGGTCCAGCGCGGCGGACGCGGCCTCGTGATCGCCGGCGCGTGCCGCGGCCTCGACGACCTCGGGCAGGACGAAGCAACCGAAATACAGGTCGTCCTGGTAGACGCGCCACGCATGGGGCAGGGCGGCCTGGTAGTGGCCGAGCCCGATCTCCAGCACGGTCAGTGCGTAACTCGCTATGACGGAACCGCCGCCCACGCCCCGTTCGAGCTCTTCACGCTCGCGTGCCGCGGCCTCCGCCCGGGTTTCGGCTTCGCGGCCGCGCCAGGCGGACAGGAGATCATCCCTGCTCGTCGCGGTGCCCATCAGCCCGGGGTTGCCGGTCGCCGCGGAAATCTCCGCGGCCTCCTGGTGGATGGCTTCGGTGGCTGACAGGCGGCCGGCCGAAACCTCCGCGCCGTTCAGCAGCAGCAGCGCGACCGGCAACGTGGTTAGCGCCCCGCGCTGGCGGGCCAGCGCCACCCACCGGCTGGCAAGACCGTGCCAGTCGTCCAGGTCCCACAGCTCACCGGCGGCCAGGCAGCCGAGCATGAACCAGCGGACGTCCGCGCTAGCGCGCAGGGCGGTGATGGCGCGGCGGAAATCCGGCACCGCCGCTTCGTAACCGTCGGTGAAGCGGGCGGCGAAGCCGTCCAGGAGCAGATCAGCCGTGGTCCGCTCCGGTACGGGCGGCGCCGCCCTCGCGGCCAGGGCCAACTGCCGCGGCTCTTGCAGGCTGCCCGGACGCCGGAAGTAGATCGCCGCCGCCATCGCCTCGAGCAGCGCGTCCCGTCCCGAGCGCAGGTCCAGGGGTAGCAGGGCGCGCGCGGCTTCGAGCAGGACCGGGAGGGTACCGTGCCCCTGGCCCAGGGCCATCTGGATCGCGCCGGTCAGCCGCTGCGCCCGCGCGCGCTCGAGCGGGCTGGGAAGTGACGGTGCCGCCTGTTCCATCAGGGTCAGGGCACGGCCGGGTGCGCCCGCGACGAGGTTCGCCTGCGCTGCGGCTAGCCGCCGAGCCGCCTGCCGGCCGGGATCGGGAGTCAGCTCGGCGGCCCGGGTGAGGAACGCCGCAGTGGCCGCGTGCCCGCCCCGATGGCTGGCCCGGTCCGCGCATCGCTGCAACTCCGCTGCGACCTCCTCATCGCGGCCCGCCGAGGCCGCGGCCAGGTGCCAGGCGCGCCGGTCGGGGTCGAGTTCCGGGTCGCTCGCCATAGCCAGCGCCTGGTGCGCCAGGCGCCGCTGGGTGGCCGGGGCACCGTGGTAGATCGCGGACCGGATCAGCGGGTGGCGGAAGGCGATGCGGGGCAGCAGCGTCAGCAGCCGTTCGGTCTCGGCCGGGGCAGCCGCCTCGATGGACAAGCCGCGGCCTTCGGCGGCCCGCCACAGCAGGGCCGGATCGCCGGAGGGGTCGGCGGCGGCCAGCAGCAGCAGGGCCTGCGTGTCCGCCGGCAGAGCTCGTACTTGCCGCAGGAACCGCTGCTGCAGCAGGCTGCCCATCGGGAGCGGCTCGGGTAGCAGCTCGCCGCCGGACAGATGACCCGCTGTTAGCTCACCTGGCAGTTCGATGAGGGCCAGCGGGTTACCCTGGGTCTCCGCGACCAGGCGGGCGGCGACGCCGTCGTCCAGCAAGTCCCCGGCCACCGTGGTGAGCAGGGCCCAGGCGTCCCGGTCGGGCAGGCCGGGCAGCCAGAGTTCGGTCAGCCCTTCCAGCGGCAGCCGCTTCCCGGCGGGCTCACGCACCGCGAACAGCAAGACGATGCCGTCCGCGTAGACCCGCCGCGCCACGAAAGCCAGGACGTCGGCCGAGACGTCGTCCAGCCACTGCGCGTCGTCCACGATGACCAGCAGGGGCTGCTCCGCCGCGGCCGCCGCCAGCAGCGTGAGGACGGCCAGCCCGACCAGGAACCGGTCCGGCGCGGCACTGTCCGTCGCGATCAGGCCGAACGCGGAAGCGAGTGCGTCCCGCTGCGGCGTCGGCAACTCCCCGATCCGGTTCAGGAACGGGACCAGGAGTTGATACAGTGCGGCGAAGCCGAGTTCCATCTCGGACTCGATGGCCAGCACTCGGGCCACCTGCATGCCGCCGGCCCGCCCGAAAGCGTAGTCGAGCAGCGCCGTCTTGCCGATTCCCGGCTCCCCGCGCAGCACGAGCGAACCGCTGAGGCCGGCCTTCGCGGCATCCAGCAACTGATCGAGGGCCTGCCGCTCTCGGTCACGATTGATCAGCGCTACGTTCTGCACCAGCCCGCCGAGGTTGACGTCACTCATGGGTCACAACAACCCAAGCGACGGTACTAAATCATGTCAAGCCGCGGCGTGCAAGCGGCAATATCCGGGTTGCCCTGCTTGCCTCATGCGGTCGGCTGGCGCTGGACGGTGGCGTTAGCCGGCTTCGCAGCGATGAATCACATCCATATCCTGATGGCTTCGGATGCAAGCGGCCGCGGGTTGCCAGCCGCGATGATCCTGAGCGTGGGACCAGGGCCGGCGTCGGTATCCGCCGGTACCCCCAGGCAGGCGGCCAGGCCCCACATCCGCGGATCGAACGCCATCCGGAGCCTGATCTGCTTGCCTAGCCGGCGCGTTGCGACGTCCACCTGAGCGGCATCCGTTATCCCGGCCGCGCCGAGCACGCCCGAGGCGGTAAAGCCCCGCCGTCCGTCGTGGCCGCCGTCGCTTCCGCAGGCCCCAAAACACAGAATCGGCGTTTCCTCCGCGTTCAGGCCGGTCACGCCCCGGTAGAGATCGCCGGGTGGCAGGCCGCCGGACCAGCTGACGGTCCGGACATTGAGTAGCTAAACGACCCGGGCCGCACGTACTGCGGACGGCTGGAGCCGAATGATGGCGATCCAGCGATGGAGCCGGGCCACGTGCGGATTCTCGCACATTCCGGCGATCTTGCCGATGGAGGAGCGGCGGTCCGGGCTCCGTTTATAGCCCAGGCCAATAGCGCAACAGCCATCGTTGCTTTTGCAATCGCGAACCGGCGATGTGGACTGGCGAATGAGGAAAGGAAATCCGCTGCCAGCCGAGCATGAAAGGACACATGAAATGGGCAAGACCAAGGACGTACGCGAGGCGGTCGAATCGGAGCTCATCTTCGACCCGCTCGTCGACGAGACCAATATCACGGTCAAGAACATCAACGGAGAGGTAGCGCTGAACGGGACTGTGCCGAGCTATCCGCAGTACGTCGAGGCGGCCGCGGCGGCGCAGCGCGTCGCCGGCGTCCAGAACGTGCACAATCACCTCGAAGTCGTGCTGCCGCCGGGCGACTACCGCGACGATGCGACGCTGACCACTACGGCCAACAATGCGCTCGAGTTCAACATCACCGTGCCGGACGGTGTCGAGGCGACCGCGAAGAACGGCAACCTCACCCTGACGGGCACCGTGAACTACGGCACCGAGCGAGCAGCGGCCGAGCTGACGGTGGCCGGGCTGACCGGTGTCCGCAACATCAAGGACGACATCCAGATCAGCAACGAGGCGGACCTGGTCGACGTCACCCTGCTCGTCCAGGACGCGCTGGACCGCTACGCGCTGATCCCCGATGACAGCGACGTGGTGGTGGACACCAACGGGAACACGGTGACGCTTAACGGCCACGTCCGCACCTGGGCTGAACACGACGCGGTGGTGGACGCCGCCTGGATGGCCACCGGCGTCTACGACGTCCGCGATGACCTCTACATCACCGGTTGAGGCCGCCCAAGAGCTGGTCCAGGGGAAAACGAGTCGCTCCCCTGGACCGGCGGTTTTCACGGCAGAGCTCCGGACGTCGCGAGGCTGTCCTATCCGAGGCGTGGGAGCCGGACACCACAAGCTCCTCGGGCAGCACGCGATGCTCAACCACCTACATGTCCCGGTTGACCAACAGCCCGCCGTTGAAGGCGCCCATCCCCGTCACCTTCTCATCAGGCGGTGGCCTGCCACAGCTCCCGGACGATTGCCTGCAGGGGCTCCCGCGAGCGGGATCGAGACGAGCGCGGCCACAAAGGCGCCGAAGGTACCGCCGAGCCATTCGCCGACCGACGTGCCGACCAGGATGGACACCAGGACCAGCAGCGGGTTTATCTTCGTCGTGCGGCTCATGACCACGGGATTCAGGATGTGGTTGGTTCAAGGGCGATCGGAGGCCATCGCGCGCGAGCTGCGTGCGGGATGTCACGCTGTGTCGATCATGAGTGACAATGGTCGGCTAGGGGCTGGCCAGGTTGCGTCGCAGGATGTCGGCGGCGGTGTCCAGAGCGTCGGTGTACTCGTCGGTGGTGCCGATCAGGACCGTGGTCGGGCCGGCCAGCCCGTCCGCGCCCTGGGTGCTCCGGCCGGTTCCGGGGTCGTGGCCGGAGCCGTTCAGCTGGTTGTACAGGGCGGTCTGCATTTCCCGCAGCGGGGGCAGCGCGCCGGGGGGCCGGAGGGTGCGCAGTGATGCGGCAATGACTGTGGCTGTGGTTTCTATGTTGTCGGCGAACTGGTCGGCCATGGCGCGGGTGTCCTGACGGGCTGTGGCCTGGCCGTCCGCTGTGGCGCGGTCGGCCGGTGACTGACTGTCGGCTGCGGCGGCCGGGGCGCTGACCGCCGCGTCGAGGGTGAGCGACGCCTGTGCTATCCGGCGGGCGGTGTCGGTCAGGGCGTACGCCAGCCGGGCGGTCATCGGCGGGCGGGGTGGCTCGTCGGTGAGGCGGTCTGCTGATGCCTCGGCGTCTGAGCGGGCGCGCCGGGCGGTGATCTGCGCCGATCGAACCGCGGCGTGGTCGGCGCGCCGGGGCCCGGTGTAGGCCCGCAGCACCAGGGAGGCGTAGCGTGCCTGGGTCTCGTAGAGCCGGGCGATCTTGGCCTGGGCGGACTCGCCTTCCCAGGAGGGCCAGGCCAGATAGCCGATGATGGCCAGAGCCGCGCCGATGCCGGTGCCGATCAGGCGGGCAGCTGCGGTCTGCTCGGCTGTCTGGCCGAGCAGCGCGAGCAGGATTACCACGAAGTCGGTGAGGAAGATGGCGTACAGCAGGTAGCTGACGGCGAAGACGGCGTAGCCGATGGTCATCGTGACGCCCGCGGCGGCGACCAGGCCGGCCGTCCCGGTCTGCAGCAACAGCACGGTGGCGGCGCCGAGCCCGACGCCGATGACGGTGCCGCCGGCTCGCTGCACGCCGCGGTAGATCGTGGAGGCGTACGGTCCGGGGCCCGCAGCAACGGGTTGGGATCCTCCAGCACGTCGGTCCCGAAGGTGGCCGACGGCGGCACGATGTCGGCGCCGGGCGGCTGGCTGCCGTGTTCTGCGGCGTAGGCGCCGAGCTCCCGGTAGACGGCGGCCAGCGAGGAGCGTTCGCGGCCACCAGGCAGGAATGCCCACGAGGCCACCACCAGGGCGGCCTGCCACAGCCCGCCGGCCAGGACCAGGACGGCGCGGAGGGCGGCATCACCGGGACGCAGCGGGATGCCGCTGGCGATCAGCAGAGCGATGGGCAGCTGCAGGCCCGCCACCGCGAGCCGCTGTCCCAGCGTCACCAGCAGGCCGGCCAGGTAGCTGAACACCGTGACCGCCGGCACCAGCCACCACCCGTTCCCGTTCGCCGCCGTGCTGCCTACGAACGTGGCCGCGGCCATGCCGAAAGCCGCCAGGACGACAGCCGTCACCCGGGTCCGAGAAAATCCCTGGAACGTCACCAACCCGGCCGGCATCGCACCGAGCGCGGCAAAGGCGCCGTACTCCAGGTGGCCGGTGACCAGGCCGACCGCCAGCGGGGTGAGCATCCCGGCGCCAGCCCGCAGCGCGCCGGCCACCCGGAGGTCGGCCCACCGGAACGGGCCGAAGTTCAGCCAGTCGCCGTGTGACAGCCCGGCGGCCAGCGCCCGTCGGCTGGCACGGAACCAGGCGGCCAACGGCGCCCAGCGCAGTCCGCGCACCCTTTTCATGACTGTGCCGCCGGATCAAGCTGCGCGGGGGCGGTTAGGGGCGGTCGTCCAGAGCCAGGCGTGCGGCGCTGACGTCCTGCCGCCCGTGACCGGCGTCCACGGCCGCGTGCCATTGCCGGGACAGGGCGGCCAGCAGCGGCAGCGTGCTGCCGTCCGCGGCTTCGATCGCCAGGTCCACGTCCTTGAGCGCCCACTGCAGCGGGAACTCGGGTGCGTAGTCGCCCCGCTCGATCTTGTGCAGCTTGGCGTCCGCGATCGGCGCGTCCAGCGGGCCGCCCTGGATCGCTTCGGCCAGCCGGTCGGTGTTGATGCCCAGCCGGCCAGCCAGCTCCACCGCCTCCGCGACGCCCTCGATGAGGATGGACATGTAGGCGTTGACGACCAGCTTCAGGCGGCTGCCCTGGCCGGCCTCGCCCAGCCATACCGTGTTGCGGCCGATCGCGGAGAACGCCCGGGTCAGCGGCTGGCGGGCACCGGCCGGGCCGGAGGCCAGGATGAGCAGCTGGCCGCTTTCGGCCGGGCCCTTGCTGCCCGATACGGGGGCGTCCACGAACATCACATCGGGCCGGAGCTTGGCGAGCTGCCCTGCGATCGTAGTCGTCTCGGCCAGGCCGATCGTGCCCATCTGCGCCCACACCGCGTGCGGGGCGAACGCTTCCGCCACCTTCTCGCCGAAGATCACCGACTCGACGACGTCGGCCGTCGGCAGCATCGTGATCACCAAGGGCGCGTTCCTGACCGCCTCGTCCGGCGATGCGGCCACGAGGGCGCCCGCCTCGGAAAGCGGGGCCGTCGCCGCGGGTGACCGGTCCCAGACCGTGGTGCGCAGGCCGGCCTTGAGCAGGTTGCGGGCCATCGCCGAGCCCATGATGCCGGTGCCGAGCACCGCCACTTGGTCCTCACCCTGGCTATGCGTGTCAGTCATCAGACCTTCCTTACACGTATCGGTGCGGTGGCTGCCGCCTTATGGATCCATCCCAGGCTCACTAGGGCGCCAGCGCAAGAGCGCTAGCCCGGCGGCGTACCAGGGATCTCGGGCCAGATCGGGTGCGCCTCAGATGTGCGGGATGCTACCGGCCGGGCTCATAAGCGGGACGCGGTACCGCAGTCGGCGCGGCCCATGAGCGGGCCACGGTGCGTGGGTCAGCGGGACCAATTAGCTTGTGCCAGAGCGGCGGCCGCCGACCGTATGCGGTGGGCCCGGCGGCTCGCCGATCAGGTGTTCGTCTCACCGTCCTGCCGCGAACCGTCCCGGTGGCTGACCGGGCCGCCTGACCGCTATTCCCTGATGACGTAGGTAAAGAGACGCACGCGACCGTCCTCGCCCTTCTCCGGGAATACACCCTGGACCTCGTTGGTGAACCCGGGGAAGTGGGCGTAGCTCTCCTCGAACAGCTTGAGGTAGGCGATCATGGGCGCGGCGCGCCCGTCCCAGCGCTCGCCGGGCACCACGACGCCGATGCCCGGCGGGTACACCAGCGCCATCGTGGCCGCCACGCGGCCGCTCACCTCGCCGATCGGCACGTAATCGATCTGGTTGGCAGTAAAAAGCCGGGTGGCCTCCTGCGGTGACAGCGCCATCTCGGGGAAATGCCCGGCCTGGAACTGCTGGCGCTGCAGCTCCGACGTGCGTCCCTTCCGGTAGAAATCATGCATGCGCAGGCAGAGGTCGCGCAGCCGCTCGTCCTCGTAGACCCGCGGCCGCTCCGCGACGAACTCGGGCAGCACCTGGCGGAGCGGGAGGTTGCCGTCGAAGAAGCGCTTGAAGTCCAGAAGCGTCGTGATGAGCGTCCCGGCCTTGCTCACCTCGATGCCGGGTGTGATGAGGAAGAGGATGGTGTTGAGGTCGTTCTTCTCCGGGATGATGCCGCGCTCGCGCAGGAACTCGGCGAGCACCGGAGCAGGAACGCCCCAGTCGAGGTATCCGCCGGTCTCGCGGTCGAAGCCGGGCGTGACCAGCGTGAGCTTGTTCGGGTCGGTCATCGCGTAGCCGTCGGTTACACGCGTGAATCCATGCCAGCGTGCGCCGGGCTGTAGCTGCCAGCACTGCTGTTCGGCCAGCAGGACCTGGGTTGGCACCTCCTCCCAGGGCACGTTGTGCAGATCGGCCGTGTGCGGGGAGCCGGTCACTGTGACCACGTCCGGAACGAACGGATCGAAGAACCAGGGCGGCGGTGAGCCGCCTGCCCCAGCCTCGAATGTGCGCAGCAGCCTGCGGATGGTCTTGCGCATCTCCACCGCCAGGCGGGTGGCCTCATTCCACAGGTGGAAGCCGCTGCGCCCCTTCATCATCTGGGCGCCCACATCCAGCGATGAGAACAGCGGGTAGAAGGGCGATGTCGAGGCATGAAGCAGGTAGGCCTCGTTGAAGCGCAGCTCGCTCACGTGCCGTGGCTGGCCCTGGATGTGCCGGCTCTTCAGGTGGATCTGGGACGCCTGCGAGAAACCCGCCAGCTGCTTGTGCGTGGACTGGGTGGCGATGATGCCGGGGTCGTCCGGGCCGAGGCGGTCCAGGCCCATGGCGTAGTGGCCGGAGAACAGGGGGTGGAACTTCATGAAGCCCGCCCAGGCCTCGTCGAACAGGATGTAATCGCAGAGGTGGCCGATGCGGTCAAGGATCATCTGGACGTTGTAGATGGTCCCGTCGTAGCTGCACTGCTCGATGATCGCGAGCCGGAACGGGCGCTCGGCCTGCCAGCGGTCCGGGTCGGCGACCAGCGGGTTGGCGCGGATGGCCGCGCGGATGCGTTCCTCGTCGAGCGCGTCGGGGTCGATCGGCCCGATCAGGCCCTGCGGGTTACGGTCGGCCGGCAGGTAGACGGGGATGCCGCCGCCCAGGACCAGGGCGCCGTGGTGGTTGGACTTGTGGTTGTTGCGGTCAAAGAGCACCAGGTCGCCGCGCGAGACCAGCGCTCCGGTGGCGACCTTGTTGGAGGTGGACGTGCCGTTGAGCACGAAGTACGTCCGGTCGGCGCCGAAGATTTCCGCGGCGGCTGCCTCGGCTTTGCGTGCGGGGCCCTCGTGCACCAGCAAGTCGCCGAGCTCGACGACGGAGTTGTCCAGGTCGGTGCGAAATATTGTCTCGCCCAGGTATTCGTAGAAGACGCGCCCGACGGGACTACGGCGATAGAACATCCCGCCGTTGTGGCCCGGGCACGTCCACATCTCGTTGCTCGATTCGTTGAACTCGATGACGCGGCCGAAGAACGGCGGCTTGAGCTGTTCGATATAGGCCTCGAAGTGACGGTTGATGTACTTGGCCACGAAGTCCGGCGCGTCTTCCTCGGGATAGATCAAGCCGCGCACCGCATCCACCAGCAGTCCGTGCTGCTCCCGGCCGAGGTCGTCGCCCGGCGCCAGCAGGAACACCGGGATCTCAAGGCCGGTATCCTCGAGCGCTTCCACCACGCGCTTGCCGTCGATGCCGCCGGTCTTCCCGCTCCACTCCAGCAGGAGGCAGGCCACGGAGGCGTCGTTGCGCAGCCGGATAACGGCGTCCCGGGTGGTGCCGAGGACGTCAGTGTGCAGGTGATGATCGTCGCGAAGGTGCCCCAGGATACGCCCGAGCGCATCGCGGAGGCACTGGGAGCGTTCGATCCGCGAATCAACGACGAGGACCGTGAACATGTCTTTGTACGCCATGAGTTTGCCCTGTCTGCCACGGCCGCATCGTTACTGCCCAGTGCACCTCAGCCACTTAGCCGTACGCTAAGAGCCCGCGCCTATCACCCTATCGACCGGCGCAATTTTCTGTCCCGAGCCGGGTTCGCGCAGGCTGCCCAATCCGGGATGGGCTTGCCGGCGGGTCCTTACGCCGCCTCGCCGGGACTTGGTCGGGAAGCGGTCCGGGCCGACGGCAGCCGGTCCACCAGGCCGGCTACGGCCTGCCCCGTGCTCGCGCCGATCAGAGCGCCGGCCACGACGTCGCCTGGGTAGTGCACCCCGGTGTGCACCCGGGAGTACCCGACGGCCGCGGCCAGGAACCGCAGCGCGAGGCCGAGCCAGGGCTGGTCCCGGCCGACGGCCGAGGCGAAGGCAAATCCCGACGCCGTGTGACCGGACGGGAACGACGTGGAGGTAGGCATCCGTACGTCCCGCTGCTCCGGGACTCCGGCGCTGGCCCGGTCCGGCCGCCGCCGGGACCATAGGGTCTTGACCTCGAGGTTCACCAGCGCGGAGGTAACGCCGATGGCCAGTGTTCCCCGTACCGCGGCACGCCGGCCGGCCCTGCCCCCCGTCACGGCCAGCCCGGCCGCGATGGCCAGCCAGAGCCGGGAGTTATTAGCGGCGTTGGACAGCCGGCGCAGCGGTTCGTCGAGGGCCGGAGTCGGGGTCGAAGCTATCGCGGAGTAGATCGCCCGGTCCACGGCACCCAGCTCACGGAGTCCCTCGGCAATCTGCAGGCGCACCGGCCCGCCCAGGTGCATGAGCCTGTCCGCCAGGCGCCGGGCGAGAGTGTCGGCGTCAGCGGACAGCTCACCGGCCGCGTCCTGTGGTGCCATCGGCGTATGCTACACCCACACCGGACCGGGAGGCGGGGACGGTCGGCCGGTCAGGGAGGATCAGGTGCCAGGGCGGGACGCGGCGGCGGCGCGGCGGCCCAGCGCGGCGATGCGGCTGGCGGCCGTGGTCGCCGTGGCGGCGCTGGTGGCAGCGGCTGTCCTGCTGCTCATCGGCATCGCCCTGCATCTGGCCGCCGTGGTTGTGGCCGTCATCTGCCTGCTGGCCGGCGTCACGGGCGGCTGGTACGCGGTGTCACGGCGCGGTGTGGTGCGGGTGATCGCCGTGACCGTGGTGGTGGTGTCCGTCGCGGGGTTCGGCGCGGGCCTGTTCTTCGCCGACCTCAGCGTCTGGCGGGTGATCCTCATCGCGGCCCTGGGCGGCGTGTCCGTGCTGGCCGCGCAGTATGCGCTGAAGCGGACGCGCAGGCAGCTGCGCGCCGAAACGGTGCACCTCGTCCGGGCCGGACGCGCGGCCCATCCCGTTCTGATCATGAATCCGAAGTCCGGGGGCGGCAAGGCGGAGCGGTTCCACCTCGCCGAGGAATGCCAGCAACGGGGCATCGAGCCGGTCGTCCTGAAGCCCGGCGACGACCTGCTCCAGCTGGCCGAGGACGCCGTCGCGCGAGGCGCCGACGTGATCGGCATGGCTGGCGGCGACGGTTCCCAGGCACTGGTCGCCTCGGTCGCCGCGCGGCACGATGTCCCGCACGTGTGCGTACCAGCGGGCACCCGGAACCATTTCGCGCTCGACCTCGGGCTGGACCGCAGCGACGTGGTAGGCGCGCTCGACGCGTTCACGGACGGGGTGGAGCGCCGGATCGACCTGGCTATTGTCAACGGGCGGACGTTCGTCAACAATGCCTCGCTCGGACTCTACGCGGAGATCGTCCGGTCGCCCGATTACCGGGACGCCAAGGTCAAGACCGCCGCCTCGATCCTGCCTGACCTGCTCGGCCCGGACACGGCCCCGCTCGACCTGCGCTACACCGGGCCGGACGGCCAGCAGCACCCGACGGCACAACTGATCCTGGTGTCGAACGACCCGTATCAGCTGGACTACCCGGGCGGCCGGGGAACCCGGGCGCGGATCGACCAGGGCGTGCTCGGGATCGTGGCGGTCATGATCACCGACGCCGATGACGCCAGGAAGTTCGCGGCACTCGAGGCGGCGGGCCAGGTCCGCCGGTTCCCCGGATGGGCCGAGTGGAGCGCACCGCGATTCGAGGTCCGCTCCGGCGCCCCGGTGCAGATCGGCCTCGACGGTGAGGCCCTGACCATGGACCCGCCCCTCGTCTTCGCCTCCCGGCCAGGCGCGCTGCGGATACGGCTGCCCCGGCACGCCCTCCAGGCCTCGCCCGCCGCGAGGATGGTGCACGTGCTTTCCGGCTCCACCATCACCGAACTCGCCCGGATCGCCGCCGGCCGGCCCGGCCCAGGCTAAACCCGCCTGAAGACTCCACCTGCCGGCTGGAGCTGCGAGATGTGCGGACCGAGGGCCAGGTGCCGCTGCTGGCCGACGGCGCAGCTCGCGCACACGATGACCGCTGACCGCGACGTGCCGGACGCAGCCAGTGGTCCGGCCGCTGTGTCGGTGAGCCGGAGGGCTGCGCGTTTGCCGGACCGATGTCCCTGGCCATGTTGCCGCATCCGGTGTTTCATGGGGGACGTTGCCCAACACGGCGAGGGTGAGGGATGTGGACGTGGTGCTGGTCGGCCGGCTGGCGGAACGCGAGGTGCTCGGCGGGCTGCTGGCCCGGGCCGCCGAGGGCTACAGCGGCGCGGTGGTGCTACGAGGTGAGGCCGGGGTCGGCAAGACCGCGCTGCTGGACCAAACGGTCGCTGCCGCGACGGCAGCCGGCCTGCAGACTTTCCGGCTGACCGGGGTGGAGCCCGAAGCGCAGCTGGGCTACGCCGGGCTGCACCGGTTCCTGCTCCCGTTCGCGGATCACGTGGAGCGGCTGCCTGGTCCGCAGCGAGATGCGCTGCGCAGCACGTTCGGGCTGGTGGCGGGGCCGCCGGCGGACAGGTTCCTGGTCGCGCTGGCCGTGCTGACGCTGCTGGCCGACGTGGCGTCGCAAGCGCCGCTGGTGTGCGTGGTCGATGACGTGCAGTGGCTGGATCCGGAGTCGGTGGTGGTGCTGGGTTTTGTGGCGCGCCGCCTGTATGCCGAGCGGGTGGTGCTGCTGTTCGCCGTCCGCGTGCCGGACGACGAGGTGCCGGCGCTGGCAGGGCTGCCGGAGCTGGCGGTCGGCGGCCTTGCCGAGGATACGGCGATGGAGCTGCTGGCGTCGCTGACGCCGGGGCGGGTGAGCCCGGCGGTCGCTGCGCGGATCGTCGCGGAGACCGGCGGGAATCCGCTGGCGCTGGTGGAGGTGGCCCGGGAGCTGTCACCGGCTCAGCTGGCGGGCGCAGAAGTGCTGCCCGAGCCGCTGCCGGTCGGCGGTTCGCTGGAGCAGGTGTTCGGCCGCCGGGTGGGGCGGCTGCCGCCGGAGACACGGCTGCTGCTGGCGGTGGCGGCGGCCGAGCCGGCTGGCTCTCGGGCGCTGTTGTGGCGTGCGGCCGGGGAGCTGGGAATCGATCCGGACGCGGCCGCGTCAGCCGATCTGGGCGGCCTGGCTGAGTTCGGCTCGCAGGTGGAGTTCCGGCATCCCCTGGTCCGTTCGGCCGCCTATTACGCCATGCCGCTGCGGCAGCGGCGGCTGATTCATCAGGCGCTGGCGGTCGTGGCTGACGCGGGTGAGCGGCCGGACCGGGTGGCGTGGCATCTGGGGATGGCGGCGGCCGGGCCTGATGAGGCGGTGGCGGCCCGGCTGGAGCAGGCCGCCGGGCAGGCTCGGGAGCGCGGCGGGTACGCCGCCACGGTGGCCTTCTTGACCCGTGCGGCGGAGCTGTCCGAGGAGGAGGGCCAGCGTGCCCGGCGGCTGCTCGCGGCGGCCGAGGCGGCGCTGACCGCGGGCCAGCCGGTCCGGGCCGGCGCGCTGCTGGAGGAGGCGACGCCGCGGCTGGGCGACCCGCTGGCCCGCGTTCAGGCCAGGCGGCTGCACGGCACGATCCGGCTGGCCCTCGGTCAGACGGGCGAGGCGGCAGCGATCCTGCTGGAGGCGGCGCGGGCGCTCGCGTCGGCCGACCTGCGCGGAGCCCGCGAGGCGCTGCTCGAGGCGCTGGAGGCGGCGGACTACGCCGGCTGGTCCGCCAGCCGGGCGGTCTTGCTGGAGATAGCGGCCGCGGCCCGGGCGACGCCGTCCGCAGCCGGGCCGCAGGCGTCGGCGACCGATCTGCTGCTGGACGGTTTCGCCGCCCGGGCGGCCGCCGGTTACCTGGCGGGCGTGCCGCAGCTCCGCCGCGCCATCGCCATGCTCCGCGCCGACGACCTTAGCCCGGCCGACGGCCTGCGCCGGCTCGCGCTCGGCTGCATCGCCGCGGCGGACCTGTTCGATGACCAGGCCCAGCACGCGCTGGCCATCCGCCTGGTGCAGCTCGCCCGCGACCAGGGGGCGCTGACCGTGCTGCCGGTCGCGCTCACCGTCCAGAGCGTGTTCGATCAGGTGCCGGCCGGCCGGTTCGACGCGGCCAGAGCAGGCTCCGCCGAGGCATCCGAGATCTCGGCGGCGACCGGGAATCCGGGCGTCGTCGGGACGGCAGGCGTCGCGGACGTCTACGAGCTGGCCTGGCGCGGTCGCGAGGCGGACACGCGCCGGGTCGCGGCGGCGGTTGCCCGCGAGACGACCGGCGCCGGCCGCGGCTCACAAAGCATCTTCGTCCAGTACAGCCTGGCCGTGCTCGAACTCGGCCTGGGCAACTACCAGGCGGCGCTGCGGTGCACGCTGGGCGTTTTGGCAGACGATGGCCTGGCCCTCGGCCCTCCCGTGCTGCCCGACCTGGTCGAGGCGGCCACGCGCTGCGGCGAGGCCGGGCCGGCCGGTGCCGCGCTCGGCCGGCTCGCCGAGCGGGCGCTCGCGGCCGGAACCCCGCTGGCGCTCGGGCTGCTCGCCCGGTCCCGGGCGCTACTCGCCAGCGACGCCGACGCCGAGTCCCTCTATCAGGAGGCCATCGCGCACCTGGAGCAGTGCCGGGCCAGACCCCAGCACGCCCGCGCCCACCTGGTGTACGGCGAATGGCTGCGCCGACAGCGCCGCCGCCGTGACGCGCGCGAGCAGCTGCGCATCGCGCATGAGATGTTCACCTCGATGGGCGTCGAGGCGTTCGCCGAACGGGCCCGGGTCGAGCTGCTGGCCACCGGGGAACGCGCCCGGCAGCGGACGGCCGGGACCGCCGAGGAGCTCACGGCGCAGGAGGCGCAGATCGCCCGGCTCGTCAGCCAGGGAGACAGCAACCGGGACATCGCCGCGCAGCTGTTCCTCAGCCCTTCCACCGTCGACTACCACCTGCGCAAGGTCTACCGGAAGACCGGCGTGACCTCCCGCACCGAGCTTGCGCGCACCATGATGGCCGTCGGCGGCCCCTGAGGTGCGGGCCACCGCTTCCGGCCTGGTCTGGCTGACGCTAACCTCATCGCTTCTGTTCTTTTCCGCCAGTGAATAGGTCGCGCCAGTCGTCCTCCGAGATGTGGACGCCGTACTTGCTGGCGGCGGCCCGGATCCGCTGCCAGGCTCGGTCCCGCTCCTCGTCGGTGACCCCTTCCACCTGGTCGAACCGGGCAATCGCGTTCCGCACGTGGGCGGCATCGGTGAGGGGTTCTTTGCGTTCGGAGGGAAAGGCGAACTCCGTGTCAGCCAGGCGATCCTTTTCTGCGGTGCTCATGCCCTCCGAGCTGCGCGGGATGTCCTCTCCGTGAGCACGTTCGCTCTGGACCTCGCGAGCCTTCTCGATGTTGCGTCGTGCCGCCTCTTTCTGCTTCTCTGTTGACATGGTGCGGACCTCCGTACGGGTGTTGGATGCGCGCTCCCTGCCAGGATGGTCGGCAGGGCGACGATGGGCAGGGCCAGCAGGCCGCCGACGCCGAGCAGGGAGAACGTGGTCAGGGCGCCGACGGCGGTGTCGGTGTCGAACCCGGCGGTGGTGAGCATGCCGAACTGGACGGCGGCGCCCGCCGCGTCGCCGCCGGGCAGGCTGTTGGTGACCGCGTTGCCGGCGAGCCCGGCGGTGACTACGGCGAACCAGCCCTTGGTCTGCAGCGCAAGCCGCTGGAGGGCGAAGTTGCAGGTAAAAGAGGCCAGTTCGGCGGCGATCGCGACGGTGAACCAGATCGGGCTCAGCGTCGACAGGCGCGGCCACGAACCCAGCACCGATGCGAGCCTGGGCAAGACGAGGTAGATTGCCAGGCCGGCCACCGCCACGACCGCGGCCCGCTTGATGACAGTTTTCGCTGTCAGCGGGCGCTGCTGCTCGGCGTTGATGGCAGCGGCCTTCGCCGCGACCGGAGCGGTCCTCCCGCCGCCGGCCGGTCCTCCGTTGGCGTCCTGAGGATGCTTGTGAGCCGTCACGTTGTGGGTCATTCTGGCTAGCCGGGCTGTATCTGCCATCTTCGCCGTCGCCGGGCTATAGTGCACCTGCGGGGTGATCCCCTTCGTCGCCATGCTGATTGCCGGGGGCTATAGGCCGAGCAAGAGCGCGATGTGACACACCGGCTCGCCGCGATAACCATCTAAAGATCAAAATCAGATGCCGAACGGGCGGTGGAGACAGCCTTGCCCAGATGGCTCATTCCAACCAGGATCTGCCCGCGGCTGGATGTCCTTACGCGCTGGACCGGCAGCCTCGCCGCACCGGCGGTTGCGCGCGCGGCGCTGAACGCAACCGCCTACCTCGCCGCCAGGTCCGTGGTCGACGCGACGTCTGATTCACCTGCCCGGCAGGAAACATGAAACCGTCGGCCCGACCAGGTCCCGGTCTGGGCATCCTGGCGGGTTTCACTGACTGGGCATTCTGGATGCTGCAGCTCCACGTTATGGCCTGGCCGTCCTGGCAGGCGTACCGGGCGGTCCAGGTGCCCGCTGGGGTGGCGCGGCCTCCTGGTCGGCGGGGCGGTCCTGGTGATGCGCGTGGCGGCGGTCGCGCAGCAGTGGCCCGGTGAGGCGGGCGACGACGTAGATGGCGAAGCTGAGGCTGGTGATGAACACGCTGGCCTTCACGTTGCTCTGGAAGCTGGCCATCAGCCCGCCATCGGCGGCGACCACGGCGAACACGATCGAGAGCCCGGCCACGACGAGCGGGCTGGCGGACAGGCGCTGCGCGGCGGCGGCTGGGGTGATGGCCAGGCTGAGTACGAGCAAGGTGCCGACCACCTGGGCGGCGCCGGTCACCGTGAGGGCGAGCACGACCAGGAAGAGCAGCCCCAGGCCGCGGACCGGGACGCCGCGCGCTTCGGCGGCGTCGGGGTCGACCGAGGCGAACAGCAGCGGTCGGTACCAGATGCCCATGACGGCCACGACGATCACGCCGATGACGAGCAGGACGATCAGCTGGTCGCCGGAGACCCCGAAGATATTACCGAACAGGATGTTCGTCGCCGCGGTGGCAAAGCCGTGGTAGAAGCCGAGCAGCAGGACGCCGATGCCCATCCCGAAGGCGAGGATGACCCCGATCGCCGAGTCACGCTCGCGCTGCCGGGCGCCGAACAGGGCGATGAGCCCGGCGACGACGACGGAGCCGACCAGGGCCCCGACGACGGGGTTGTTCGCGATCAGCAGTCCGGCCGCGGCTCCGGTGAAGGCCAGTTCGGCGGTGCCGTGCACGGCGAAGGCCATTCCCCTGGTCACCACGAACGGGCCGATGAGGCCGCAGCTGACCGCGACAAGCGCGGCCGCGAGCAGCGCGTGCTGGGCGAAAGGCTGCTGAAGCAGGAATCCGAGGCCCATCAGCGCTGGTGTCCGTCCGGCGAGTGGCCTGGGTGGCCGTCGTTCAGATCATGGTCGTGGCCTGCGGCCTCATGGTCTGGGTGGGTACAGGCGCCTGCGCCGTCCCCGCCGACGATGACGATGTGGTCGTGCACCCGGATCACGTCGATGTGCGTGCCGTACAGGGCGCTGAGGCTCTGCGTGGTGAGCACGGTGTCGGGGGACCCGGCGGCCCAGCGGCCCGCCGCCACGTAGAGGACCTGGTCGACGACGTCCGCGATGGGAGTGATCTCGTGGGTGACGTACACCACGGTGGTGCCGTGCTCGCGGCGGTGCCGGTCGATGACTGCGACGATCTCTTCCTGCGCGGCTGGGTCGAGCGAGAGCAGCGGCTCGTCACACAGCAGCAGCCGTGGCCCGCCGGCCAGGGCCTGGGCGATCCGCAGCCGCTGCTGCTGCCCGCCCGACAAGAGCCCGATCGGCACATCCGCGTACGACTGCGCGCCGACCGCTTCGATCACGGGGTCCACCTGGCGGGTCCGGGTCCGCGGCAGGCCCAGGCGCTGGCCGTCGACGCCGAACTGGACCAGGTCGCGGCCGCGGATCGGCAGGTCGGGGTCGAAGACGCGCTGCTGGGCGACGTAGCCGGCCTCGGCGCTGCCATGTCCTGGCGGCCGCCCGTCGATGGTGATCGTGCCGGCCGACAGCGGGAGCAGCCCGAGCAGCACCTTCAGCAGCGTGCTCTTGCCCGCCCCGTTGGGCCCGAGGATGGCCAGGCACGTACCCGGTACCACGTCCAGGTCCAGCTTCTCCCAGATCACATGGTCGCCGAACCGCACCGTGGCGCCGCGCAACGCGATCGCGGACCCGGCGCTGCCGTTCACGTCACCCTCCCAGCGCATGCAGAATGGCCTCGGCCTGGGCGAGCTGCCAGGCCTGGTAGCTGCGGTACGACGGCGGCATGGTCTCGGTGACCCCCACCACGGGGATGTGGGACTGGCGGGCGAGGGTCTGCACCTGCTGGGTCACCGCGCTCACCACCTGAGCGTTGTAGAGCAGCACCTTCACCTTGTGGCCGGTGAACAAGCCGTCCATGGCTACCGTGTCATCCGGGCTCGGGTCGGTGCCGTTCTCGATGGCGGCGGCGAACCCGGGCGGGGTCAGCACCCTGAGCCCAGCGGCTGCCAGCAGGTAGCCCGGCACCCGCTCGGTGTAGGCGACCGGCGCGCCCGGATAACGCCGCCGGATCTGGCCGATCACCGCCTCGGTGGGGCCAAGCGAGGCGTCGAAGGCCGCCAGGCCGACGGCGAACGCGCCGGCGTCGCGCGGTTCCAGCCGGGCCAGCGCGGCCTCGATGGCACGGGCCACCTCCGGCACCCGGGGGATGTCATACCAGAAGTGCGGGTTCACGTCCGGCCCGGTAGCGCCCAGGATCTCCTGGGCCGAGACGACGACGCGGCCCGGATGGCGGGTGGCGCCGAGCAGCTGGGAAAGGAAGTCGTCATAGCCGGCGCCGTTCTCGATGACCAGTCCGGCCTCGGCGACGGCTACGGCGCTGGCCACGTCAGACTCATACAGGTGGGGGTCGGCGGTCGGGCTGGTCAGGATCGAGGTGACCTGGACGTGGCGGCCGCCGATTTGCCCCGCGATGTTCCCCCAGAAATTCTCCCCCGCGACCACCCTGACCACTCCCGGAATCGCCGGGGGCTGCGAGCTGCCGCATCCCGCCAGGGCGGTTACGGCGACGGCGAGGACGGCGAGGATGGCCAGTACGCGCGGCATGCCGACCATTCCTCGCCCTCATCTGTCCTGCGCGCTCATCGCTCATTTCTCGAGAAGATCTGCAGGAAGAACTGGAACACGTTCAGCGCGTCGAGGAAGATCGATGCGGCCATCAGCGGCGCGGAGTCGATATTCTTCGAGCGCCGCAGCCGCTGGAAATCGGACATGGTCAGGCCCGCGAAGATCACCAGTCCGAGAATCGAGTAGGTCAGCGAGCCGCCGGGGATGTTGACGAAGATCATCAGGACGCCGAACATGATGAGCGCGACGAGTGCCCAGAAGCTCACGCGGGCGAGCCCGGACAGATCTCGCCGGGTGGCGTAGCCGGCCGCGCCGCAGCCGGCGATGAACAGCGCGGTGGCCCCGCCGGCCTGCCAGAGCGCCTGCGGGTTCACGCCCGCGTAGTACACCAGCGTCGGCGACATCGCCAGCCCGAACAGCAGGCCGAACGCGAACAGCAGGCCGACGCTGGCCGACCCGGACATCCGTACCGTGAAATTCATTCCGATCAGGCAGGCAAGGGCGGCGATGAACCCCACGAAGGTCCACCCGGAGGACAGATCACGGCCGGCGTAGGCACCGAGCGCGAAGAACCCGGCCGTAGCCGCGACGTATCCCATCGTCTGCCCGAACAGGGCGTGCGTGTCGTCGCTGCTCGCCGAACCGGCCCCGCTGTAGCTGGGAGAGTCGATCATGGTGCTCTTCTTCCTTTCGCGTGCCCCACGTCCCGCGCCTGCGGGTGGCGATCGCGTCAGTCGGCGGATCGTCTGAGCCCGCAGGCGCGAGACGGCGGGGCTTACTGGTGCTTGTGCAGGTGTTTTTCCGCCCGGCGAGCGAGGTGCTGGGCGGACTTGGCGATGATGGCCGTCTTGACGGCCTTGCGGGCGATGTGACGTCGGCGCATGATGCTGGTTTCCTTTTCTGGTGATGGTGTGGCGGTCTGGGTCAGTCCGATAGCCCGACGATGGCGGCGTCAGCCAGGTCCCGGGGGATCCGGGCTCCGTCGAGCATGAAGCCGCCGTTGCGGTCCAGCGCGTCGGCCAGGGATGCCGCCCACAGGTCCTCCACGAGCAGGACGGCGGCGGCCGAGCCGGGGTCGAGGTCGTCGCCGACGAAGTCGATGTCTTCGGCGCTGATCAGGCCCCCGACCTCGGCGTCGATCTCGGTGAAGCTAGCGAACTGGTCCAGCTCGTCGAACTCGGCCACGGCGACATCGCCGAAGGTGTCCTTGGTCAGGACGACCAGGTCCAGGATGCGGATGGTCTGGTTGTCGACGAGCTTGGCCAGTTCGGGGGCGAGGTCGTCGCTCACGGTGCCGTCGGGGAACCCGACGACGAGGTATTCAACGGGTCCGGTCATGGTCAATCTCCTCTTGGGTCATGGTCAGTCCCTTTTGCAGATCGAGGCGTTTCCCCGATCGCAGGTTTCCGATCTTTGTCTAGTCCCCTGATGCGGCAGTCAGGAAATAGCTGCCGTCGATTGTTGGGTAGACGGCGGTTCTTTGCCCTGCGCCGACGATCGGCGCTGGACTAGGCCTAAGAACTTCCATGACTAGACCAGTAGAACGAAATCCGCCCGGCGTAATGGGGCGGTGCGTATTTCCGAGAGGGAGAGTCGATGTCCAGCACCACAGGCACCCGTCCGGCTTCGCAGCCGGGTGGGCGGGAAGGACCAGCGCCGTCGGCGGGTCAGGAGCAGAGCGGCGGGCTCGGCCTGACCTCGGCGACAGGGCTGGTGATCGGCAGCATCATCGGCACCGGGGTGTTCACGATGCCGGCCGTCCTGGCCGCGGCGGGCACCAGCTCGCTGATCGTGCTGGCCGTTGTGGGAGTGGGCGCGATGCTGCTGGCCGTCATGTTCGGCCAGCTGACCAAGCGTGTGCCCAAGGCTGACGGCGGGCTGTACGCCTATGCCCGGCACGAATTCGGCGACTTCGCCGGCTACATCACCGCCTGGTCCTACTGGATCTCCTCATGGGGCGGGAACGCGGCGATCGTGGCGTCCTGGGTGTTCTACGTCGACGCGCTGTTCGGCTGGAGCCACCTGTCGGGCATGGCAAACTGGGGCATCGCACTGGTGGGCCTGTGGGTGCCCGCGGCGGTGAACCTGGCCGGGGTGCGGCAGATGGCCTGGTTCCAGAACGTCACCGTGGTGCTGAAGTTCCTGCCGCTGCTGTTCGTCGGGGTAGTGGGCTGGTTCTTCGTCCGCAGCGCGAACTTCGGCCCGTTCAACGCCTCCGGCGGCAGCTTGTACAGCTGTATCGGGATTGCGGCTAGCGTGGCGCTGTTCTCCTTCATCGGCGTGGAAGTAGCGGCGATGACCGCCAAGCGGGTGAAGAATCCCCGCAAGAACGTGGGCCGCGCCTCGGTGATCGGCACCGGGATCAGCGCCATCTTGTACCTACTTGTGTCGGCCGCGGTGATGGGCCTGGTCTCGCACCACGCGCTGCTGAACAACGGCGCGCCGTTCGTCAATGCCTTCCAGACGATCTTCCCGCACGGCACGTGGGCCGGGAAGCTGATCGCGGCCACTGCCGTGGTATCTGGCATCGGGGCGCTGAACGGCTGGACGCTGGTCACCACCGAGTGCTCGCGGGCCCCCGCGGACGATGGCCTGTTCCCCAGGGCGTTCGGCTGGAACGACCGCAACGGCACCGCCTGGTTCGGCATCGTGATCGCGGCGCTGCTGCCCTCGCTGCTCATGCTCTGGCGGTACACCTCGAGCTCCGGGCTGACGGTCTTCACCTACCTGGTGGATCTGACCGTGGTCACCGTGGCCGTCCCCTACCTGTTCTCCGCCTGCGCCCAGCTCACCTACCTGGTGTCACGGCGCCGCCAGGTGCAGGGCTGGCTGCTGGCCCGGGACCTGCTGATCTGCGGGGTCAGCGCGCTGTTCTCGCTGTGGGTCACCTTCGCCTCCGGCTACTCGGCCGTGTACGGGGCCCTGGTCGTCATTCTGGCCGGGGTCATCCTCTACGCGTTCCTGAACGCCCGCCGCGAGGATAGCGGCAAGATCCCGGACCCGGTGGACAACCCGCCCGACGACGCCGCCGCGCAGGCACCCGTGCAGGCGCCCGTGCAGACGACTACGGACGCCGGGCCGGAAGCCACCCCCGCCGCCGCCTAACCGGCCGCGCCCAGCCGACATTCAACAACCTACCCAGACAAACCAACAGGAGATAGTCATGAGCAAGAGCGTGCAATCTGAAGTGGGCCAGCTCCGGCAGGTCATCGTGCACCGACCGGGACTGGAACTGGCCCGGCTGACCCCGTCGAACATCGGCGACCTGCTGTTCGACGATGTGATGTGGGCCAGCAAGGCCAGGGAAGAACACGACGTGTTCGCCGATGTGCTGCGCGACCAGGGGGTGCAGGTGCACCACTTCGGCCAGCTGCTCACCGAGACCCTCCTGGTGCCCGAAGGCCGGGCGTACGTGCTGGACCAGATATGCACCCCGGAGATGGTGGGCCCCGAACTCACCGGCGAGCTGCGCCGGCTGACCGATGACGCGGACGCGGAAACCCTGGCCGGGTACCTGATCGGCGGGGTGCTCAAGGCCGACGTGCGGCCACTGCGGTCCAAGAGCATGAAGTGGGAGATGCTGCGGGCCGATGACTTCTTGCTGACCCCGCTGCCCAACCACCTGTTCACCCGGGACAACTCCTGCTGGGTGTACGGCGGGGTCTCGGTCAGCCAGATGGCCAAGCCCGCCCGCCAGCGCGAGACCGTGCACGTCCGGGCCGTCTACCGCTACCACCCGATGTTCGCCGAGGGCAGCTTCGCCACCTGGTACGGCGGCGATGACGCCAGCCACATGCCCGCCAGCATCGAGGGCGGCGACGTGCACGTGATCGGCAACGGGGCGGTGCTGATCGGCATGGGCGAGCGGACCACCCCGATGGCGGTGGAGACCCTGGCCCATGCGCTGTTCGCCGCCGGCCAGGCGAGCACCGTGATCGCCCTGGAGCTGCCCAAGTCGCACGCGATGATGCACCTGGACACGGTGATGACCATGATCGACCGCGGCACCTTCGTGCTCTACCCCTACTTCGACCAGGACCTGCGCTCGTGGACCATCACCCCCGGCCAGGAGCCGGGCGAGCTGGCGGTCAGCCGCAACGCCAATTTCTGGGCCGCGCTGGCGCAGACGCTGGGAGTCGACGAGGTCACCGTGCTGACTACCGACGAGGACATCCGGGCCGCCGAACGCGAGCAATGGGATGACGGCAACAACTACCTGGCCGTGGCCCCCGGCGTCATCGTCGGCTACGAGCACAACGTCGCCACCAACACCATGCTGCGCAAGCACGGCATCGAGGTCATCACCGTGGCCGGCGAAGAACTCGGCCGGGGCCGCGGCGGCCCGCGCTGCATGAGCTGCCCGATCCAGCGCGACCCGGCGTAACGGCACCAGGACCGGAAGGACGAACCAATGGACCTGCACGGACGCAACCTGCTCAAGGAGATCGACCTCACCGCCGAGGAGTTCAGCTACCTGGTGGACCTGGCCGCGATCCTGCGCACCGAGAAACGCCGCGGCCAGCGAGAAAACCGGCTCGCGGGCCGGAACATCGCGCTGATCTTCGAGAAGGCCTCGACCCGCACCCGGTCGGCGTTCGAGGTCGGCGCGCACGACGAAGGGGGGCACGTCACCTACCTCGGGCCGGACGAATCCCACCTGGGCTCCGGCGAGTCGGTCAAGGACACCGCGCGGGTGCTCGGCCGCATGTACGACGGCATCGAGTTCCGCGGGTTCACCCAGGAGTCCGTCGAGATCCTCGGCAAGTTCGCCGGGGTGCCGGTGTGGAACGGGCTGACCGACAC
>Ga0209656_10000319_pt1 | contig 32415 bp, 31 predicted proteins | sample BogFormECP12_OM2_FD_188239 | JGI IMG/M metagenome (GOLD analysis project Ga0209656, IMG submission 188239) | Bog forest soil microbial communities from Calvert Island, British Columbia, Canada - ECP12_OM2 (SPAdes) (version 2) | ecosystem: Environmental > Aquatic > Freshwater > Wetlands > Bog ...
TCCGGCCGCAGCCACACCGCGTCGTGCGGCCGGTCGGTCAGCAACTTCCAGGTGACGAAGCACATGATGATCGGCGGCAGTCCCTCGATGATGTACAGCCACTGCCAGCCTTGCAGACCCAGCACGCCCTGCATGTGCAGCAGCAGCCCGCCGATCGGCGGCCCGAGGAACAGCGAGATCACGCTGGCCGACTGGAAAACGCCCATCATCCGGGTGCGGTAGTACGACGGGAACCACCAGGTCATGTACAGCAGCACGCCCGGATAGAACCCAGCCTCGGCGAGCCCGAGCAGGAAGCGGATGCCGTAGAAGCTCCCCTCGTTCCACACGAAGCCGGTCAACGCGGCGACGATGCCCCAGGTGAACAGGATGCGGGCGATCCAGCGTCGGGCCCCCACACGGTTGAGGATCAGGTTGCTGGGCATTTCGCCCAGGTAGTAGCCCAGGAAGAACAGTCCGGCGCCAAAGCCGAACACCGCATTGGTGAAGCCGAGATACTGGACCATGGTCGTCGCGGCCATGCCGACGTTCGACCGGTCCAGGTAGGCACAGAAGTAACCCGCCATGAGCAACGGCATCAGCCGCCAGGTTACCCGCCTGATGGTTTCCCGTTCGATCGGCTCGATGGCGCGCAGAGTGTCTAAACTGGCGGGACTGGACGACGCTTCGCGAAGGGAAGCATTTGAAGCGCTTGGGCTCTCTCCGCTCCCTCCTCCCCGTGGAACAAACAGGAACGCAGAGAGGTATAGAAGTCCGATAACCGGCACGAATAGCACGAGGACGAGCCAGGGAGAAGTTCCCATATCTCTAGCGCGAGAGATGGAAGCGGCGATGAAAATGCCTGTATTGGCCAGCAAAAGAACGATAGCCACAGCTAGATAGTTATGTGCCAGCGATAATACATAAAACATCAGGTAGCTAAGGCACCACGTTCCAAGAAGGGTGAGGAAGTAGGCGAGCCGCCCGATTCCGCCCACTCTTCTCGGGGCTGGGTCGGAAGGGGTGTCGGACATACGCATTCTACTCCATCTGCGCGCCAAGTGTAACGCATCGATCCACTATACGAAGGATGCTGCCCAATCCCGGATCGGAATACAATGCCTCCGGGGCACAGCGACGGCGATATGAGCGAGTTGCGCCGGCCGGGTGGGCCTGCGCCCTTGCCGGGAGCCGAGCGCCCTGATTCGCAACCGCCAGCCGAAAACTCACGCTGTCAGGGCGAGCCAACGCGGCGCGGGCGCGCGTGACCGTACTCCGGGACTTTCAAGAGCCGGCCGATCATCCGATCAGGTGATACCGACTGATCGTATTTGCCCTGGCCGTAAGGTGTGCACCGGCCTTGAAGCACCGCACCACAAACGCCGTCGTCGCGCTCGCCGCGTACCTGTTCACACGGTCGAGGCCGAGGCGCGCCCATCCGGTGTACACTTGCGTCAAAGAGAGCGTACATCGATGCTAAACCGCATCGGAATAAAAGCCTTGACTTCAGTCCTACGACCTGCCGTCCTCTTCGTGAGCCCGGCGCGGTCCGGGGAACCTCGAGCCCTAGGGAGGGCCGGATGCTCGACTTCCTGCCGCCCCTCCTCAAGCGGCTCTACCAAAGCTTCCGCGTGCCGTACGCGCGCGGCACCCGCGTGCGCGAAACCCCCGAGCCCGATCCCGAGATCGCCGTGTCCATGCGCGAGCGCTCCTTCCGCGTCGAGATCATCCAGGACGCCTTCTGCGAACGCCGGCCCAGGCCCGAGCGGCTGTTCCGCAAGCCGTCCGGCCATCGCAGCATGGAGTCCTGGTGCGACCTGGAGGTCTCCCGCTACCCGACCACCCGCCATCGCTGCGCCCACTGCACCGAGACCCGCGACCTCTACAAACGCGCCTGCGACGGCGACTGGCAGGCCGAAGTCCGCCTGCACCGGCTGGCGACGCGCGCGTCGATGCGTCTGCTCGCCGAACGCCGCGCCTGGGCCGAGACCCGGCGCCGCCAGCGCGCCGCCCGCACCCCCGAGCCGGCGCCGCCGCCGGTGATCTGGATCATTCTCGGCTGGAAGCGCTGGCGCGACCGACGCGCCGCCGATCCCGGCCCCTGGTTCATCGTCGAGCGGCGCGCGGCCGAGGCCAAACTCGTGCGCGCGCATACCCGCACGCTGCAGCGCATGGCCCAGCGCAGCCGCGCCCGCGCGCGCGATCGCGAACTCGCCCGCGAACGCGCAATCGTAGGGTGGACCAGCGCAGCGCAGTCCACCATCTCGCCGACGGAACAAGCGGCAGACGCTCCTGCCCCGTCATCGCGAGGCGCGCAGCGCCGTGGCGATCCAGGGCAACGTGACAGGCGCCTGCCGCGTGGCCCTGGATCGCCACGCCACCAGAAGGCGACGCGGGACGACGACGCGCACGCGCACGCGCCATCGGAGCCGCCGGCCGACGCCGCACACGCGGGCGCGCCCGAGCCGCCGGCCGAAACCGCGCCTCCTGCGCAGCCGCCCGTGCCCGCGCCCGCACCGCCAAACGCCCCCGCCGCGCCCGCGCCGGCGAAATTCGCCCGCGTCGCGTACCCGCCAGGCAGCACGACCATCATCAGGATCGGCGCCGCGCGGCCGACGATTCCAGCCCCGCCGGACCGTCGCACCAGCGCCGCGAACGGCCGCGACGGTTCCGAACACGCGCCGGGCCGACCGCGCGCGCTCATCATGGCGGAGGATGTCCCGCTGACCCGCACGCCGGCCGCCACGCGTCGCGCCACGCGGCAGCCGCAAGCTGAAGGATGGCATCGCTGGCCGCGACCCAACGATTCATCGTGATCGCAGCGGGCTCATTGTAGCGTTGTAACGTTCACCGCAGCCCCAGACCCCGCGAGATCATGCCGCGCAAAATTTCGCGGGTGCCGCCGCGCAGCGAGAACGACGGCGCGGTCATCACCAGATGCGCCAGCACCGCGGCCAGCTCGTGCTCCGCGCTGCCGTCCGGCTCGGTGTCCAGCACCAGGCGCAGCGCCTCCACGCTCTCCTGCTCCAGCACGTTGCCGAGGTCCTTCACCAGCGCGGCCTGCAACGCCGGGTCCTCGCCCGCCTCCAGCATCCCCGCCACCGAGCGCGACAGTTGCCGCAGCGTCATGATGTGCGCGGTCAGCCGCCCGACCGTCACGGCAGCACGCTCCGACGCATCGGCGCCGAGCACGCGCACGGCCTCGGTCAGCAGCGCGAACGCGGACAGGAATCGTTCCGGACCGCTGCGCTCGAACGCCAGCTCGCCGGTGACCTGCTTCCAGCCGTCGCCTTCGCGGCCGAGGATCGAGTCCTCCGGCAGCAGCAGGTCCTGGATCGACACTTCGTTGAAGTGGTGCTGGCCCTGCAGGTCGATGATCGGCCGCACCGTCATGCCGTTCCGCTTGGCGTGCGCCATGTCGACCAGGAACTGGCTCGCGCCGGCATGACGGTCCTCGGTCTTCTCGCCGGTGCGGCAGAACAGGATCATGAAGTCCGCGGTATGCGCGCCCGTGGTCCACACCTTGGTGCCGTTCACCACCCAGCCGCCCTGCACCCGGCTCGCGCGCGTGCGTGCCGCCGCGAGGTCCGATCCGGAATCCGGCTCGCTCATGCCGATGCAGAACGAACATTCGCCGGCGGCAATCCGCGGCAGGATCGCCTGGCGCTGCGCCTCGGTGCCGTAGCGCAGCAGGTTCGGCCCGCTCTGGCGGTCGGCGACCCAGTGATGTCCCACCGGCGCGCCCGCTGCGAGCATCTCCTCCAGCACCACGTAGCGTTCCAGCGCCGAGCGTTCGTGCCCGCCATAGCGCTTCGGCCAGGTCATGCCGATCCAGCCGCGCGCGCCCAGCTTGCGGCTGAACTCCTTGTCGCGCGCGCCCCACGACGCCGCGCGCTGACGCGGCGTGCGGTCGGCGAGCTCCGTCGCCAGGAACGCCCGCACCTCCGCGCGCAGCGATTCCGTCGCCTCCGACGCGGGCGGCGGTGCTGCGAACGCGAGTGCCTGCATCGTCACCCTCCGCTTGTCTTCCCGAGCACGATCAACGCATCGGCGATCGTACATCCCTGCCCGGCCGCGTGCACGATCACCGGGTTGAGCTCCAGCTCCGCCACCTGCTCGGCAGCGCCGAGTTGCGACACCAACGCGACCAGCCGAGTCAGCGCGGCGACGTCGGCAGCCGGCGCGCCACGCCAGCCATGCAGCAACGGCGCGGCACGCAGTTCCGCCAGCATGTCGTGCGCCTCTTGCTCGTCGACCGGAGCGAGGCGATGAGCGACGTCGCGGAACAGCTCCGCCTCGGTCCCGCCCGCGCCGAGCGTGACCACGGGACCGACCACCGGATCGCGCACCACGCCGACGATCATCTCCCGACCACGCGGCGCCATGCGTTCCACCAGCACGCCGCCCACGCGAACGTCCGGCGCGTGCCGCCTTGCCGCATCCAGCACGTCGTAAAACGCCGCCTGCAAGGCCGCGCGATCGGCGATGCCGAGACGCACGCCGCCTGCCTCCGTTTTGTGGACGATGTCGGGGGACTGGATCTTCAGCGCCAGCGGAAAGCCGAGCGCGGCCGCATCGTCCAGCCCGCGCGCATCCGTGACGAGGCGGGACGGACCAACCGCGATGCCGTACTCGCGCAGCACGTGTTTGGCCGCGTGTTCCGCCAGCACGCCGGTTCCCCGCAGACGTTCGGCGACGGCAACGGGCAACGCACCCCTCCGCACTGTCACCGGCTTGCGCGTCTCCACCAACGCGCGAGCAGCGCGAGCCGTCAGCGCCATCGAGGTCGTCACCACCACGCCCGCGTCAGCCAGCGTGCGCAGTCCCAGTTCGGACGGCAGCGTGTAGCTGTACACCAGCACCGGCTTGCGCTGCCGCGCGACGAGATCGCGCAGCGTCGGACCATCCAGCGTGGGTCGCGTGGGATTGGCGAGCGACGTGACGATCGCGATCATGTCCACCGCGTCGTCGTCCATCAGCAGCGCCGCCGCCCGCAGCGTGCCGCCGCCATGCGCGCCCTGCGCGGTCAGGTCGACCGGATTGCGGGCCGAGCCGTAGGACGGGATGAACGCACGGATGCGCGCCTGCGTATCTGCCGAAAGCTCCGGCACCTCCAGCCCAGCCGCGGCGAACACGTCGGCGGCCAGCACGCCGCCGCCGCCCGAGATGGTCAGGATCGCCACACGCCTGCCTGTCGCGCGCGGATTGGTCATCAGCGCGCCCATCATCGCCAGCGCCTCGTCCAGATCGGCGGCGACCGCGATGCCGTAACGGCGGAACAGCGCGTCGTAGCCGGCGTCCCAGCCGGTCAGGCTCGCCGTATGCGACGCCGCCGCCTGCCGCCCTGCGGCGGAGCGCCCGATCTTGATCGCCACCACCGGCTTGCCCGCCTCGCGCGCAGCGGTGGCGGCCGCGCGGAACAACGCGGGATCGCGAATGCTTTCCAGGAACAGCAGGATGCCGCCGGTCTGTGGGTCCTCCGCCATGTGGGCGAAGAAGTCGGACGCCGTCAGGTCCGCCTCGTTGCCGGTGCTGACGATGCTGGAGAACGGCAGCCCGAGCGCGCGCCCGCGATTGTAGAACGCGAAGCCGATGCCGCCGCTTTGGGAGATCACGCCCACGCGACGCCTTGTCGCGACCAGCGGCGCGTCATCGAGATGCTCGACCGCCGGGCTGAACGTCGCGGTCACCCTCGCGACCTCGTTGAAGAACCCCTCGCCGTTCGGCCCGCACACACGCATGCCGGTGCGTCGCGCGATCGCGGCAATGCGATCCTGCAGGTCCGGCGGCGCTTCGGCGTCCTCGGCGAAACCCGACGAGATGATCACGGCATTGCGCACGCCGGCGGCAGCGCACGCCTCCAGCGCATCCGGCACGGCGGCAGCGGGAATGGCGACGAGTGCGAGGTCCACATTCTCGCCGATCGCGGCGGCGCTGGGATAGCAGCGCAGCCCGCCGATCTCGGGGTAGCTCGGATTGACCGGATAGATCGCGCCGGGAAAGCCGTTCTTGCGCAGCATGTGCAGCAGCGCGCCGCGAATCCGTGTCGCATCCGGCGACGCGCCGACGATCGCAACCGACCGCGGCGACAGCAACTCGTGCAGCCGAGGCAGGGTCATGTCAGGCCGTAATCGCGGGCCACAGCCCGTCGCCGCCGGCGCGCAGGGCGGCGCGGCCGAGCACGAGGTTCCACTCCGCCTCGTTGCCGAACTCGTCGCGCCACGACCACAGGCGGCGCGTCAGGTCGTGCAGCGCGTATTCCTGCGTAAATCCGATCGCCCCATGCGCCTGATGCGCGAGCGCCGCACCGATGCTGGCAGCCTCGCCCGCGCGTGCCTTCGCCGCGGCGAGCACCAGCGGATCGAGGTCGCGCGAGAACGCGCGGGCCGCCATGTCGGCGGCAGCGATCGCGGCAGCAGACTGGCCGGCGAGCACGGCCATGTTCTGCTGGATCGCCTGGAACTTGCCGATCGGCCGGCCGAACTGCACGCGGGTCTGCACGTAGCCGACGCAGATCTCCAGCACCTTGGACAGCGCGCCGGCGATCTGCGCCGCACGCACGCCCGCGCCCGCCGCGCGCACCGTCTCCCGCGGCAGCGGACACGGCACGGCATCGACAACGGTATCAAACGTGACCGTATCGCGCGGCTCGCCGGCGACGTTGGCGCCCTGTGCGACGGCAAACCCGCTCGCCGGCACGCTCGCCAGCATCGTCCCGTCCGGCCCCTCCGCCACCACGGCGACCAGTTCCGCCTGCCGCCCCCACGGAACGCGCGTCGCTGTGCCGCGCACCCGCCAGAAGCTGCCCTCGCGCACCAGTTCGAGCCGCTCGTCGCGGCGCACCGGTGCGACGGTCAGCACGCCGCCCGGCACGCTCAGCCCTGCGCGGGCGAGCAGCCAGCCTGCGAGCATCGTCTCCGGCAGCGGAATGGGCGCGGCATGGGCTGCCGCGACGCGCAACAGGCCGAACGCCTCGGCCGGCGTCGCGCCGAACCCGCCAGCCGCCTCGGGCAGCAGCGCCGCCGTGAATCCGGCTTCCTCCACCGCCCGCCACAGCGCCTGCGGCCACGTGCCGCGATCCGCGTCCCGCGAAACCTGTTTGCCGACATACGCGGCGAACAGGCGCTCGGCGCTGTCCGCAAGCTGGTCACTCACCGGTCACACCCACGGCATCACGCGCGAGTACTCCGCCTCGTACGTCCGGATCGCGTCGGCGTGCCGCAACGTGAAGCCGACCTCGTCCTCGCCCGCCAGCAACAGCTCCTTGCGGAACGGGTCCACGTCGAAGTGGTCGATGGCGAACCCGTCGTTGATACCGACCGGTCCGGTCACCGTCTGCGCCTCCAGATCCACGATCATGCGTGCACCCGGATTGCGCGCGAGGGCTGCACGAAGTTCCATGCACCGCGCATCCGGCAGCACGATCGGCAGCAGCCCATTCTTGAAGCTGTTCGAGTAGAAGATGTCGCCCAACGACGGCGCGATGACGACGCGGAACCCGGCATCGACCAGCGCCCAGGCGGCGTGTTCGCGCGACGAGCCGCAGCCGAAATTGCGCCCCGCCACCAGCACCGCCGCACCCTGCGCGGACGGCGCGTCCAGCGGGAATCCCGGCTTGCGGACATCGTGGAACAGCAGGTGTCCGTAGCCCTCGGCACGCGGACGCCACAGGAAACGGGCGGGGATGATCTGGTCGGTATCGACGTTCGCCATGTCCAGCGCGACCGCCGGCGCATCCACCGTCGTGAACTTCTCCATCACGTACCGCCTTCCATCAGCCGGCGCACATCCGTGATGTGCCCCGTCACCGCGGCCGCCGCGGCCATCGCGGGGCTCATCAGATGAGTCCGCGCGCCCTGTCCCTGCCGGCCGACGAAGTTGCGGTTGGACGTCGACGCGCAGTGCGCGCCCGGCTCGACCACGTCGCCGTTCATGCCGACGCACATCGAGCAGCCCGGCTCGCGCCACTCGAACCCGGCGTCCTTGAAGACGCGGTCGATCCCTTCCGCTTCCGCCTGACGCTTCACCAGCCCCGACCCCGGCACCGCCCAGGACGGCACGCGGGCCTTGCGCCCCTTCACCACGTGCGCGGCGGCGCGCAGGTCCTCGATGCGCGAATTCGTGCACGAGCCGATGAACACGCGATCGATCGGAATCGCGTCCATGCGCGTCCCCGGCGCGAGACCCATGTACTCCAGCGCCCTGGCATACGCCTCGCGCCGTTCGGCGGTCGGCGCGACTGCGGGATCGGGGATCGCATCGGTCACCGGTGCGGCGTGCTCGGGACTGGTTCCCCGCGTCGCGAAGGGCGTGATCTCGCCGCCGTCCAGGCTGACCTCGGCGTCGAACACCGCGTCGGGATCGCTCGGCAGCGTGCGCCAGAAGGCAACCGCGCTGTCCCACATCTCGCCCTGCGGCGCGAACGGACGGTTCTTCAGGTAGGCGAAGGTCGTTTCATCCGGTGCGACCATGCCGGCCCTCGCGCCGGCCTCGATCGACATGTTGCAGACCGTCAGACGCCCCTCGACCGACATGTCGCGGAACACCTGCCCGGCGTATTCGATGACGCGGCCGGTGCCGCCGGCCGCGCCGATCCGCGCGATGATCGCCAGGATCACGTCCTTCGCGAACACGCCGCCGCGCAGGCGTCCATCGACGGTGATCCGCATGCTGCCCGGCTTGCGCGACTGCCACAGAGTCTGCGTGGCGAGCACGTGCGCGACCTCCGACGCGCCGATGCCGAACGCCAGCGCGCCGAGCGCGCCGTGGCTGGCGGTATGGCTGTCGCCGCACACCATCACGATGCCCGGCAGCGTGATCCCCTGCTCCGGCCCGATGACATGCACGATGCCCTGCCGCGCGTCGCCGAGGCCGAAATGCGTGAACCCGTGCTTCGCCGCGTTCTGCGCAAGGTCGACCACCATCTCGCGCCGATGCGGCTCGGCGATCGCATCGAGATCGTGGCCCGCGGTGGACACGTAGTGGTCGGGCGTGCCGAAGCTGTGTCCGGGACTGTGCAGCGGCAGCCCACGCTCCGCCAGGAACTTGAACCCGGCGCGGGAGCCGTCGTGCAGCAGGTGCCGCCCGACATGCAGCAACACCGCGCCGTCGGGCCGCGTGAGGATCGCGTGGCGCTGCCAGATCTTGTCGAACAGCGACGCGCTCATTCGGCGGCGGCCTTCTCCGCCGCGCGGAACTTGGTGCGATACGCGTCCCACTCGGCCGCACCCACGCGGGCGAAGGCGTCGCGCACCGTCAGGCCCCCGACCTCCGGATGCCGCCGCGTCTTCTTCAGCTCGGCGAGCGCCGCATCGCCCGCGGCGATCACCGTCTTGAACATCAGGCCGGGCACGATGACGATCCGATATCCCATCGCCTCGGCGTCATCCAGCGGCACGTCCGGGCTCTTGCCCGCCTTCACCAGGTTGTACAGGCACGGGCCGTTCACGTGCTTCGGCACCGCCGCGACTTCCTCGATCGTCTGCGGCGCCTCGAGGAACGCGATGTCCGCCCCGGCCGCCAGCGCCGCGTTGCAGCGCGCGACCGCCTCGTCGAACCCGGCCACCGCGCGGCTGTCGGTGCGGGCGATGACGACGAAATCCGGATCGACGCGAGCAGCAACCGCCGCACGGATCTTCGCCAGCCAGTCTTCGCGGAGCACGATCTGCTTGTCATCGAGATGGCCGCACTTCTTCGGGCTGACCTGGTCCTCGATATGGATGCCGGCCGTGCCGGCGCGGGCATGATCCTGCACCAGGCGCACCACGTTCAGCTCGTTGCCGTAGCCGGTATCGGCATCGGCGATCACCGGCGCGTCCGCCGCGCGCACCAGCCGCGCCGCGTTGTCCACCATCTCGGTCGCCGTCACCAGGCCGTAATCGGGAAACCCCAGCGTCGCGGCGGTGCCCGCGCCGGTCATGTAGACGACGGGAAATCCCGCCTGCACCACCAGCCGCGCGGTGATCGCGTCGTACGCCCCGGGCGCGGTCAGCATACGGTGCTCGCGAAGCAGGTTGCGCAGGTGCGCGGCGTGGCTGGCAGACATGGCGTTCTCCCTCTCGTGGCAGGCTACCGGCGGCGGTCCAAGGCGAGCAAGCCGGCATTCATCGCGACCGCCGCGGCCACCACGATCACGGTGACGGACGTGGTCAACGCCACGTCGTGCGAGTTGATGCCGTTGATGATCAGGAACCCCAGCCCGCGCTACGAGGCGAACATCTCGCCGATCAGCACGCCGAGGAAGGTCAGCGCGAAGCCGATGCGCAGGCCGCTGGCGATCTCCGGCCACACGGCCGGCGCCATCACGTGCAGCGCGGTGGCGCGCGGCGACAGCTGCATGGCCCGCGCGCTGCGCAGCAGCACGGGCGGCAGGTTGCGGATTCCCGCGAGCGTGAAGAGCGTCACCGGGATGATGCCGTGGATGACGCCAAACGCGACCTTGGCCGACATGCCCAGGCCGAACAGCAGCAGCATCACCGGATACAACGTGACCTTCGGGATCGTGTACAGCGAGGTCAGCAACGGCTCCGCCACCTCGCCCGCAAACCGCCGAACGCCGAGCAACAGGCCGAGCGCGACGCCCCCCACGCCGGAGATCACCAGCGCAAGGGCGAACGCCTTGAGCGTGGCCTGCGCATGGCCCCAGAAGTCGGCAGAGCCGAGCAGATCGACGGCATACGCGAGCGTGCGCGCGGGCGGCGTGATCGCGGAGTCGCCTGCTTCCGACCACGCCGCATACCAGACCAGCCAGATCACTCCGAGCATGAGGCCGGTATTGCGAGTTCGCCGCAGCGCCAGCATCACCGTCCCGCGCTCACAGCCCGCGCCGACGCAGCATGCGCCCCTCCCACCACGACAGCCCACCGTTCACGCCGGCCGCGACCAGCAGCACGAACAGCATCAGCGCGTACATCTTGCGGGTCTCGAAATTCTCGTAGGCGGAGGAGATGCTGTAGCCGAGCCCGCCCCCGGCCAGGATGAACCCCCCCCGCGATCACGCTGATGAACGCGTACGCGAAGGCGAGCTTCAGGCCGGTGAACAGGCTTGGCGAAATCGCCGGCAGCGTCACCAGCCGGAAGCTCGCAACCGGCGACAGCCGATGCACCCGCGCCACGCGCAGCAGCACCCGCGGCACGCGGTCCAGCCCGGCGATGGTGCCGATCATCATCGCAGGCGTGCCGGCGATCGCCCCGATGACGATCAACGGAGCCGCGGTCAGGCCGAGCAATGCGACCAGCAGCGGGTAGAACACGAAGCTCGGCACCGAATACCAGCTCGCGAGCACCGGCTGGATCGCCGCCCGCAACCCCGGCCGCGCGTGCACGACCGCGCCGCACGCCAGCCCCAGCACGACGGACACCGCAAACCCCCCGCCGACCTCGGTCGCGGTACGCGCGGCGTCGCCCGCCAGCGTGCCGGCTGTCAGCAGCTTCCACAGCTCCGCGACCATCGCCGAGGGTGCGACCAGCGTTGTCGGTCTGACGAGCCCAAGCCGGCAGATCGCCTCCAGCGCGCCAAAGAAGATCGCCACGACCAACACGCGCAGGATGGCGGCGCGGGCGCGGCGGCTCACCGGCCGAGCGCCTTCATCGATTCCGGGCGCAGCGACGACCACAGCCGCGCGGTGACCGTGCCGAACTCGGGCGCGGCGACGATGCGCGAGTCGCGCTCGCGCCCCCACCCGGTCTCGACCATGTCGATGAACCGCCCCGGCCGCGCGGACATGACGCCCACGCGGTCCGACAGCATCGCCGCCTCGTCCAGCGCATGCGTGATCAATACGATCGTGGCTCCGGTATCGCGCCACAGGCGCAACAGCTCGTCGCCCATCAGGAGGCGCGTTTGCTGATCCAGTGCCCCGAATGGCTCGTCCAGCAGGATCAGGTGCGGCTGCATCACCAGCGTGCGCGCGATGCACACGCGCTGGCGCATCCCACCCGACAGCTGCGCCGGATAGGCCCCCGCGAAGTCGCGCAGCCCCATGAACCCCAGCGCGTAGTCCACGCGGCGCCGGGTCTCGCCCGCGTCGACGCCCACTCGGCGCAGTCCGAACGCGACGTTGTCGGCCACCGTCAGCCACGGGAACGACGCGTCTTCCTGGAACACCACCCCGATCCCGTCGGGCACGGTGCCGCTGACGATCCTTCCCTCGAACTCCACGGTCCCTGCGGTCGGCGCGGACAACCCGGCCAGCACGTCCAGCAGCGTCGACTTGCCGCACCCCGAGGGCCCGACCACCGAGAAGAACTCGCCGCGATTTATCGCCAGATCCACCGGCCCGAGCGCGTGCGTCGTCCGCGCGCCCTGATAGATCCGCGTGACACAAGTCAGCCTCGCATGTGGCGTGCATGACTGCGCGCCTGCCGCCTCCGAACGAAGGTCGCGAAGCCCCGTCACTGCCTGAGGTCGGGCGGCAGGAACGACGTGTCCACCAGCTTCGACCAGTCGGGCTTGCCGGACATCTCGCCGACGATCGCCAGCCCCTCGACCATGCGGTCCATGCCGTCGTAGTCGAGCCGCCCCGCCGACCAGTAGTTCACCGCGACCAGCTTCTTGAACACCGCGCGGTACAGGTCGTTGCGGTTGCTCGAATACGCCTTCGCCGTGATGTCGGCGGCCTCGTCCGGATGCGCCATGATGTAGGCGACGCCCTCCGCGCGCGCGGCGAGAAAGCCGCTCAGCTCGCGGGCGTTGGTCTTCGCGTAGTCCTCCGTCGTGACGGTCACCGTCTGCATCATGTTGGCCGGCAGCACGTCCTTCGCCCAGAACACCAGCTGCAGCTGGGCCTCGTTCTCGCTCCACACCGGCTCGCCGCACATCCCGGTGTCGATCGCCCCGTTCAGCACGGCGGTGACGTTCGCGCCGATGCCGCCGACGGGCACGAGCTTGACCGTCGACGCGTCGATCCCGTGCGCCTTCATCGCCATCAGGATCAGCATGTTGGTCACCGAGCCGGGCGAGGTGAAGCCGACCGTGTGGTGCTCGATGTCCTTCAGCGCGTGCAGCGGCGAGCCCTTCTTGGCCATCCACAGGATGTCGCCGATCGAATCGACGCCGCCGCCGATGATCTTCAGCGGCAGGCCGTGATCGGCGGCCTGCACCACCGCGGACAGCGCGATCTCGCCGAACGGCACTTCGCTCGCCAGCATGTTGCGCACCGACGTGCCGCCGCCCTGGGACGTCAGTACGCCGGTGACCTCGACGCCGTGTGCGTGGAAGAAGCCCTTGGCCATCGCGACCGCATAGGGCGCGCCGTAGAAAGCCGCGCCCCAGTGCGTCACGGTGATGGTCTGCGCGCGCGCCACGCCGGATATCGCACATGCGAACGCAAGCGCGACAGCCAGGAGCCGGCTCCAAAGGACCATGCGCGTTCCCCCTTATGCTCTTATAAGCTTGTCCCCAAGCAGAGCCTGTCCGGCCGTGCGGCGCAAGTTGGCACCTGTTCCGGCCAGGCGTCCGAGTCATCGACAACCACGGGTTTTCGGCACATGGACTACCGCAAGACGTTCGCCGTCGCTCCCGGCTCCGCCGTCAAACTGGACAGCATCGACCCGTCGTACAAGGGCGAGCACGACGCGCACGACAAAGCCAAGCCGGAGATACAGGAGGCTGTCGAGCGGATGGACCGGCTGCAGTACCTGCTGTACGCTGACGCCAGCCGATCGCTGCTGATCGTGCTGCAGGCGCTCGACGCCGGCGGCAAGGACGGCACCGTCCGGCACCTGTTCACCGGCATGAACCCGCAGGGCACGCGGGTCGCCGCGTTCAAGGAGCCGACGCCCGCCGAACTTGCCCACGACTTCCTGTGGCGCGCGCACCAGCGCGCACCGGCCCGTGGCGAGGTCGTGATCTTCAACCGCTCGCAGTACGAGGACGTGCTCGTCGTGCGCGTGCACAACCTCGTGCCGCGCGAGACGTGGTCGAGGCGCTACGAGCTGATCAACGGCTTCGAGAAGATGCTGTCCGACAACGGCACGTGCATCCTGAAATTCTACCTCCACATCAGCCCCGAAGAGCAGCTCGAACGATTCGAAAAGCGTCTCGACGACCCGATGCGGCGCTGGAAGATCAGCGAGAGCGACTATACCGAGCGCAAGTTCTGGCCGGACTACATCGCGGCGTACGAGGACGCGCTCCGCCTGACCAGCACCGAGTGGGCGCCCTGGTATGTGATCCCGTCGAACCGCAAGTGGTTCCGCAATCTGGCGATCTCGCAGATCGTCGCCGACACGATGGACGACATGGGCCTGAAGCTGCCGGCGCCGCATGTCGATCTCGACGACATCCGCCGGAAGTACCACGCGGCCAAGCGCGAGCCGACGCAATAAGCCTGAAGCCGCGACGCAACTGCCGGGGCTTTGCACGGGATCGCGGTCACAGCCACCGATCCGCCGCCGCCGGTGCAACCCACGCCATCCGGCCGCGCACGATCGTCGCGACGACGGAACCGTCTCCGTCGACCAACGTCACGTCCGCGCGCAGGCCGGGCGCGAGCCGGCCGCGATCGGCCAAGCCCGCCGCCTCCGCCGCAGCGTCCGCGATCAGCGACCACGCGCCGGCGAGCCCGAGCTTGCCGCGCGACAATGTCATCGCCGCCGGCGCCATCGCCGGATGGTAGTAGTCGCTGCACAGCACCGTGCAGATGCCGGCCTCGGCCAGCCGAGCCGCACTCGCCCAGCCCAGGTGGCTGCGCCCGCGCAGCACGTTCGGGCACCCCATGACGACCGGCTCCCCCGCCGCCCGCGCCGCCTCGGCCACTTCTTCGGCCATCGGGAACTCGCAGATAGTCGCGCCGAGTTCGCGGAAGTGGTCCCGCGTCGCGATGTCGGGATCGTCGTGGCTGACGATCGGCAGCCCGCGCGCACGGCACGCTGCGGCGATGGCGGCAATGCCTTCGGCGGCTTGCGGCGCCTGTTCGGCTGCCGCGTACGCCGCCGCGGTGAACGTTTCCGCATCGACACACGATCGCTCGATGTATTTCGCGGCCTTGGCGGGGTTGCGCAGGCTGCGCAGGATCGCCGGCGTGTGGTCGTTCAGGCCGACCATGTGCACGCGCCCCGCGTCGATGTCGCCGAGCGCCATCTGCAGTGCCGCGAGGTTGCATGCCTCCCAGCGCAGATGCACGCGCATGTCGCAGGTCCATCGCTGCGCAGCCAGCGCGTCGAGCATCGCCCGCCATGTCTTGGCGCTGCGCAACCCCGGCTCCCACGACAGCGTGATGCCCAGGTAGCCGGTGGTGATGCCGTTGGCCAGCATCTGACGCTCGGTCTCCTGCAACGCGAGCAGGGGCGAGAACGAGACGCCCGGACGCGGCTGCACCTGCCGCTCGTGCGCGTCGCCGTGGATGTCGATGATCCCGGGCAGCACCAGCAGCCCGCGCGCATCGAAGCGGCGCGCCGCGCCATCCCGCCCGTCGGCGATCACGCCATCGGCCAGCAGCAGATCGCGCAACTGCGTCGTGCCGTCGGCGAGCACGGCGCCGCCGGTCAGCAGCAACGCAGTCACGGCTCGAACACGATCTGCACGCGCGGCGTCGGGTAGCAGGCCACGCCGAATTCCACGACCGCCCCGCCGCGATCGACGTTGACGTTCTCGGTCACCAGCACCGGCCGCGTGCGCGGCACCTGCAGCAGTTCCGCCTCCATCGCCGTCGGCATGCGCGCGGTGACGCGGGTGATCTGCCGCCGGTAGTCGTCCACGCCGACGTCCGCCAGCGCCGCCGTGATCGTCGGCTGCCGGCGCAGCGCCTCGGCGATGCCGCGCAGGCGCACGAGCGGGAAGTGATGCCGGCCGAGCGTCACCGGCCGCCCGTCCGCCAGCCCCAGCCGCTCGAACAGCACGACGCGGGAGGTGCTGCGCAGCCCGAGTGCTGCGGCGACCTGCTTGTCGGCCGGCACCTCGGCGATGCGCAGCACGCGGCCCGACGGTTCCTTGTTGTGCCGGCGCACCTGCTCGGAGAACCGCGTGCGCGCGCCCACCGTGTAATCGAGCACGTCCTCGGCAACGAATGCGCCGCGCCCCTGCTCGACGCGGATCAGGCCGTTGCGCGACAGCTCCTCCATCGCACGGCGCACGGTGTGGCGGTTGACGCCGAAACGCGTCGAGTACTGAGCCTCGGTCGGCAGCCGGTCGCCCGGCTTGACGCTGCCGTCGCCGATCTCCTGCTCGATCGCGGCAAGGATCTGCCGCCACAGAGTGACACCGGCCTGTCGCGCGAGCGAATCGGACATCACAGGTTCGTAGAGCACCACCAGGACCACAGAATTGTCACTTGACCGCGTAGCCGACGCAACCCTAGCTGTCTAGACATCTAGGGATGACTTTTCCATTGATGCCGCCGACACACACTCAGCAGGACCATGACGTGATCGCCCGTCAGGCGTGGATGCGCGTGCTCGCCCGCGCCGGCGCCGACGACATTCGCACGTGCCTGCGCGACGCCGGCATCGAGCCGCAATGGACGCGGGTGCGCGGGCCCGAAAGCGGGCTGGCGATGGTGCGCGGGCGCGTGGGCGGTAGCGGCGCACCGTTCAATCTCGGCGAAATGAGCGTCACGCGCTGCACCGTTTGTCTGGCGAACGGCACGGTGGGACACGCCTATGTCGTCGGCCGCGACCAGGCGCAGGCCGAACTCGCCGCGGTCGCCGACGCGCTGCTGCTGGCCCCGGACACCCATGAATCGATGCAGCGCGCCGTGATCGCACCGCTCGCCGCACCGCAGGCGCGCGCACGCGAGACGATCGCGCGCAAGGCCGCTGCGACCCGCGTCGACTTTTTCGCGCTCAGCACCATGCGGACGACGTCATGACCACGGCCGATCCGGTGCTCGACGCGCAGGCGACGTTCCGTGCGGTGCTCGGCGCGATGGCGCGCCCCGGCCGCATCCACGCGCTGCCGCCCCCGCCCGCGCCCGCGCCGGACCTGATGCCGGCGACCGCTTCGTTGCTCGCCGCGCTCGCGGACGCCGACACGCCGGTGTGGCTCGATCTCGACCTGCACCGCGCCGCCGAGTGGATCGCTTTCCATTGCGGCGCGCCGGCGGCACCGATCGACACCGCGGCGTTCGTCGTCTCCGGCACGCTTCCCGACCTGCGCACACCCCGCGCAGGCACGGACGAGCAGCCCGAACTCGGCGCTACCGTCATCGTGCAGGTCGCCGGCCTCGGTACCGGCCAGCGTTACCGCCTGTCGGGTCCCGGCGTGGACGGCGTCGCGACGCTCGCCATCGACGGCGTGCGCGGCCTCGCCACCGCTTGGGCGGCAAATCGCGCGCGTTTCCCGCTCGGCGTCGACCTCGTCTTCTGCGCCGGCCTTCGCGTGGCCGCCCTGCCCCGCAGCGTCACCGTCGAGGACGCCTGACATGGCCTATGTCGCGGTCAAGGGCGGCGAGCGCGCGATCGACGCGGCGCATGCGTGGCTCGCCGAGCAACGCCGCGGCGACACGTCGCTGCCCACGCTATCGCCCGCGCAGATCGCCGAACAGCTCGGCCGCGCCGTCGATCGCGTCATGGCGGAGGGGTCGCTATACGACCGCGAGCTTGCCGCACGCGCGATCGCGCAGGCGCAAGGCGACCTGATCGAGGCGGCGTTCCTGCTGCGCGCCTACCGCACGACGCTGCCGCGCTTCGCCGCCAGCCGCCCGGTCGACACCGGCGCGATGCTGCTACGCCGGCGCATCTCGGCGATCTACAAGGACCTGCCCGGCGGCCAGCTGCTCGGCCCGACCTACGACTACACGCACCGCCTGCTGGATTTCGACGACGCCGACCCGCCGCCCGCGCCGCAAGCCGACACCGATCCGGCACGCACGCCTCGCGTCCCCGACATTCTCGGCGACGAAGGCCTGCTGCAGGCCGAACCGCCGTCCGACGCCGAGCCGTTCGACGTCACCCGCGAACCGCTCGCCTTCCCGGCCGGGCGCGACGCGCGCCTGCAGGCGCTCGCGCGCGGCGACGAGGGCTTTCTGCTGTCGCTCGGCTATGCGACGCAGCGCGGCTACGGCAGCACCCATCCGTTCGCCGGCGAAATCCGTTTCGGCGACGTCTGCGTCGAGATCGAGCCGCCGGAGCTCGGTTTCGCCATCGACATCGGCGACCTCACGCTCACCGAATGCCAGATGGTCAACCAGTTCGCCGGATCGAAGACCGAACCGGCGCAGTTCACCCGCGGCTACGGCCTCGTGTTCGGACAATGCGAACGCAAGGCGATGGCGATGGCGCTGGTGGACCGCGCCATGCGCTCCGCCGAACTCGGCGAGGACGTCACCGCGCCGCCGCAGCAAATGGAGTTCGTGCTGTCGCATTGCGACAACGTCGAGGCGATCGGCTTCGTCGAGCACCTCAAGCTGCCGCACTACGTCGATTTCCAGAGCGAGCTGGAAACCATCCGCGGCATCCGCGCCCAGGCGGAACCAGCCGACGTGAACGACGAATGAACACCGGCTACAACTTCGCCTATCTGGACGAGCAGACCAAGCGGATGATCCGCCGCGCGCTGCTGAAGGCGGTGGCGATCCCCGGCCATCAGGTGCCGTTCGCCTCGCGCGAGATGCCGCTGCCGTTCGGCTGGGGCACGGGCGGCATACAGGTCACCGCCTCGGTGATCGGCCCGGACGACGTGCTGAAGGTGATCGACCAGGGTGCCGACGACACCACCAACGCGGTGTCCATCCGCCGCTTCTTCGCCCGCACCGCCGGCGTGCGCACGACGACGCGCACGCAGGACGCGACGCTGATCCAGACTCGCCACCGCACGCCCGAGCGTCCGCTGCGCGCCGACCAGATCCTGATCTACCAGGTGCCGCAGCCCGAACCGCTGTATCGCCTGGAGCCGAGCCGCGCGGAGACGCGCAAGATGCAGGCGCTCGCCGAATACGGGCTGATGCACGTCAAGCTGTACGAGGACATCGCCCGGCTCGGCCAGGTCTCGATCAGCTACGACTATCCGGTGCTGGTGAACCATCGCTACCTGATGGCGCCCTCGCCGATCCCCGCCTTCGACGTGCCGAAGCTGCACCGCAGCTCGGCGCTGCAGCTGTTCGGGGCAGGCCGCGAGAAGCGCATCTACGCCATCCCGCCGCACACCGACGTCGAGCCGCTGGCCTTCGACGACCACCCGTTCCGCCCGATCCGCGCGCCGCGCAGCTGCGCGCTGTGCCGCTCGTCCGACACGTATCTCGACGAGGTGGTCACCGACGACCGCGGCGGCCGCATGTTCGTCTGCTCCGACACCGACTGGTGCGAGCAGCACCGATGAACCTGCTCGCGGCCCGCGACCTCGGCCACCGCTACGGCGCGATCACCGCGCTGGACGGCGTGTCGCTCGACCTCTGGCCCGGCGAGGTGCTGGCCATCGTCGGCGAGTCCGGCTCCGGCAAGACCACGCTGCTGGACGTGCTGTCCGGCCGCATCACGCCGGAATCCGGCACCGTCTGGTACCGCGACCCGGCCGGCACGCTGCACGACGTGCACGCCATGCCCGCGCCCGCCTTGCGCGCGCTGCACCGCTCCGACTGGGGCTTCGTGCGCCAGGACGCCCGCAGCAACCTGCGGATGACCGTCAGCGCCGGTGGTAATGTCGGCGAACGCCTGATGGCGCAGGGCGCGCGCCACTACGGCCGCATCCGCGCCGAAGCCGAGCGCTGGCTGGTGCAGACCGAGATCGACGCGGACCGCATCGACGACCTGCCGACGACGTTCTCCGGCGGGATGCTGCAACGCCTGCAAATCGCGCGCACGCTGGTGACCAACCCGCGCCTTGTGTTCATGGACGAGCCGACGGGCGGACTGGACGTGTCCGTGCAGGCGCGGCTGCTCGACCTGATCCGTACGCTGGTCTCGCAGCTTCGCATCGCGGTGGTGCTGGTGACGCACGACATCGCGGTCGCGCGCCTGCTCGCGCATCGCCTGATCGTCATGCAGCGCGGCCGCGTGGTCGAGACGGGGCTGACCGACCAGGTGCTGGACGATCCGCAGCACCCCTATACGCAGCTGCTCGTCAGCTCGGTGCTGCAGCCGTGATGCTGCGCGCGACCGGCCTGAGCAAAGGCTTCACGCTGCACCTGCAGGGCGGGCTGCGCATCCCGGTGCTGGCTGGCATCGATCTCGCCGTGCGCGCGGGCGAGTGCGTCGCCCTCGGCGGCCCGTCGGGCGCGGGCAAGACGACGCTGCTGCGCTGCCTGTACGGCAACTACCGTGCCGACGGCGGCACCATCGAGGTGATGCATCGCGGCGCCTGGACGCCGCTGTCGGCCGACGATCCCCGCACGGTGCTCGACATCCGCGCGCAGACCATCGGCTATGTCAGCCAGTTCCTGCGCGCGGTGCCGCGCGTGCCCGCCATCTCGGTCGTCGCCGACGCGGCACAAACCGCCGACGGGCGCGCCCGCCATGCGCAAGCCGAAGCCCTGCTGACGCGCCTCAACATCCCTCACGCCCTACATGGCGTGGCGCCCGCCACGTTTTCCGGCGGCGAGCAGCAGCGGGTGAATCTCGCGCGGGGCTTCATCGGCGGGCATCCGATCCTGCTGCTGGACGAGCCGACGGCCTCGCTGGACCCCGCCAACCGCGACGTTGTCATCGAACTGATACGCGAGGCGAAGTCTCGTGGAGTTGCCATCGTGGGCATCTTCCATGATACCGCCGTGCGTGACGCGGTCGCCGACCGCGTCTTCCCCGTCACCCCCTTGCGCGACGCCGCCTGAGGGGACGCTCGCTGAGGGACGCTTGCCGAGGGACAATTGACTGAAGCGGTTCTGACGAACGCCCGGCTGGTGCTGGCGGACAGGGTCGTCCACGGCAGCATCCTGCTGCGCGACGGCGTGATCGCCGCGGTCGATCCCGGCCGCGCCGCCGTCGGCGAGGATTGCGACGGCGACCTGATCATCCCGGGGATCGTCGATCTGCACACCGACAACCTCGAGCGCCAGGTGCAGCCGCGCAGCAGCGCGCGCTGGCCGTCGCGCTCGGCGCTGATCGCGCACGACGCGCAGTGCGCCGCAGCGGGCGTGACCACGGTGCTCGACGCGCTGTGCTTCGGCGACCTCGGCTACGACGAAGGCCGCGCGCAGACGACGCAGGAAGGTCTGGCCGACCTCGACGCGATGGAGAAGACCGGCCTGCTGCGCGCCGAGCACTTCCTGCATTTGCGCTGCGAACTGCCGGCGCCCGAGACGCCCGGACTCGTCGAGCCGGCGGCGGGGCATCCGCGCGTGCGGCTGGTCAGCCTGATGGATCACTCGCCGGGCTACGGCCAGTACGCCGACCTGGAGCGCTATCGCGCGATGCGGCTGCGTGACGGGATGACGCTGCAAGAGGCCGAGCACCGCATCGCCTTCCTGCAGGACCAGCGCGCACGCGTGCGCCCGCTGAACCGGCGCACCTTGCTGGCCCTGATGATGCCGCGCGGCGTCCCGCTCGCCAGCCACGACGACGCCACCGAGGCCGAGGTCGCCGAGAACGCCGCCGACGGCATCCGCATCAGCGAGTTCCCCACCACGCTCGTCGCCGCCCGTGCCGCCAAGCAGGCCGCGCTGGAGGTGATCGCCGGCGCGCCCAACGTCGTGCGCGGCGGCTCGCACTCGGGCAACGTCTCCGCCGGCGCGCTGGTGCAGGCCGGCACCGTCGATGCGCTGGCGTCCGACTACGTGCCGATCAGCCTGATCGAAGCCGCCTTCTGCACCGCCGGCAACACCCTGACGCTGCCCCAGGCGATCGCGCTGATCACCGATCGTCCCGCGCGCATGGTCAACCTGTCCGACCGCGGCCGCATCGCGCCCGGATTGCGCGCTGATCTGGTCCGCGTGCGCGTGCACGACGGGCTGCCGATCGTGCGACACGTCTGGCGCGCCGGCATCCGAATCGCGTGAGCGCACGCGTCGCGATCTACTACGCCCCGACCACCGATGACCCGCTGCACGCGGCCGCGAGCGCATGGCTCGGCCGCGACGCCGAGACCAACGCGCCGGTGCCGCAACCCGACCTGCCGGGCATCGCCGAGTGGACCGCGGAGCCCCGCCGCTACGGCTTCCACGCCACGCTGAAACCGCCGATGCGGCTGCGCGCGGGTGCCACCTGGGACGACGTGCTCGCCCGCACTTCGGGCGTGGCCGCGCGGTTCGCCCCGTTCGCGCTGCCGCCAATGCGCGTCGCGGACACGTTCGGCTTCCTCGCCCTGCGCGAGACGCAGCCGAGCACGCCGCTGCAACGCCTGTGCGACGCCTGCATCGAGCATCTCGACGACCTGCGCGCGCCGCCCGACGAGACCGAGCTTGCCCGCCGCCGCCACGCCCGGCTCACGCCGGAGCAGGACGCGATGCTGACGCGCTGGGGCTACCCCTACGTGTTCGGCACGTGGTTCTTCCACATGACGCTGACCCGCCGCCTGAACGCCGACGAACACGCCGCCATCCGCCCCGCCGCCGACTCGCATTTCGCCGCCGCGCTCGCGCGGCCCCGCCTCGTCGCCGACCTCGCCGTCTTCACGCAGTCGGGCGATCAGTCCTTTGTGATCGCCGAACGCATCCCGCTCGGCTGACGGGCTTTCGCCGCTCCAGTCGCCGCTGTACGCTGGCTGCATGTTCACCACACGTCCCGAAATCGCCGGCACGTTCGGCGTGGTCGCCAGCACGCACTGGCTGGCGAGCCAGGTCGGCATGGCGGTGCTGGAGCGCGGCGGCAACGCCTTCGACGCCGCCGTCGCCGCCGCCTTCACGCTGCATGTCGCCGAACCGCACCTCAACGGCCCCGGCGGCGACGCGCCGATCATCATCCACGACGCAAAGGCCGACGCTCAGCGCGTCATCTGCGGCCAGGGCGTCTCGCCGCGGGCCGCGACGCTGGAGCGTTTCGCCCAGCTCGACCTCGACCTGATCCCGGCGACCGGCGTGCTGCCCGCCGTGGTGCCCGGCGCGTTCGACGCCTGGTGCTTGCTGCTGCGCGACTGGGGCACGTGGGACCTGGAAGACGTGCTCGCCTACGCGATCGGTTACGCCCGCAACGGCATCCACCTCGTCCCGCGCGTCTCCGCCACCATCGAAAGTGTCCGCCCGCTGTTCGCCGAGCACTGGCGCAGCAGCGCGGAGGTCTGGCTTCCCGACGGCCGCGCCCCCGAACCCGGTTCGCTGTTCGCCCGCCCGGCGCTCGCGGACACCTGGGAGCGCATCCTCCGTGACTCCGGCGGCGCTCCCACCCGCGACGCCCGCATCGACGCCGCCCGCCGCGCCTGGAGCCAGGGCTTCGTTGCCGAGGCCATCGACCGCTTCCTGCGCACGACCGACGTGCTCGACGTCTCCGGCCGCCACCACCGCGGCCTGCTCACGGCCGACGACCTCGCGATCTGGCACGCCACGATCGAGCCCCCGCTCGCCTACGACTACGCCGGCCACACCGTTCTGAAGTGCGGCCCATGGAGCCAGGGTCCCGTCTTCCTCCAGCAGCTCGCGCTGCTGCGCGGCTTCGACATCGCGGCGATGGACCCGGTCGGCGCGGATTTCGTCCACACGATCGTCGAGTGCGCCAAGCTCGCCTACGCCGACCGCGAGGCGTACTACGGCGATCCCGACTTCGCCGACATCCCGCTCGGCACGCTGCTCTCGCCCGACTACAACGACGAACGCCGCAAGCTGGTCGGCGCCAAAGCATCGCTCGACCTGCGCCCCGGCACCGTGCCGGGCTTCACGCCTGTCGTTGATCGCGACGCCGAACGCCGCCTGTATCTTGCGCCCGCCGCCGCGGGCGCGGGCGAGCCGACCGTCTCGCGCCTCGGCGTGATCGGCGCGGACACCTGCCACCTCGACATCATCGACCGCGACGGCAACATGGTCAGCGCCACGCCGTCGGGCGGCTGGCTGCAATCCTCGCCGGCGATCCCCGGCCTCGGCTTCTGTCTCGGCACGCGCGGGCAGATGTTCTGGCTGCGCCCCGGCCTGCCGAACAGCCTCGCGCCGCGCAAGCGCCCGCGCACCACGCTGTCGCCCAGCTTCGCGTTGCGCGACGGCAAGCCGTGGATGGCCTTCGGCACGCCCGGCGGCGAGCAGCAGGACCAGTGGTCGCTGACCTTCTTCCTGCGCATGGTGCACCACCGCTTCAACATCCAGCAGTCGATCGACCTGCCGAACTTCCACCAGGAGCACTGGCCGAGCAGCTTCTGGCCGCGCGCCGCGCGCCCCGGCCGCGTCGTGCTCGAAGGCCAGTTCGCCGAGGCCGTGCTGCAGGACCTGCTCGCGCGCGGCCACCGCGCGGAGAAAGGCCCCGACTGGTCCGAGGGAAGGCTGTCCGGCGCGCGCCGCGACGGCGGCCAGATGTATGCCGGCGCCAATCCGCGCGGCATGCAGGGCTACGCGGTCGGCCGCTGATGCCTCTGCCCAGCCTGCGACAGCCTGGCCCCATCGCTCCCGAGCGCAGCGTCTCAGCCGCCGGACGCGCGGTGCGGCTGAGCTATGACCTCGAACCCGGCCGCACGCTGAACGGTGCATTGACCGCGCCACTCGCCAAGTATCGGGCCGGCGCGCTGAGCTTCACCGGCAGCGCGCTGGCGCCGTTCGCCTACGTCACCTCCGCCCCTGCGCCCGACCCGTCGCACGCCGCATGGTGGAGCGACACGCGCAGCCCACGCGACGGCGCCCGCATCGATGTTGCGCGCGCCACCTACGGCACGCGCGACGGCCAGCCTTTCGTGCACATCCACGCGCGCTGGACCGAGCGCGACGGACTGCGGGGCGGCCACATCCTCCCGCTCGACACCACCGTCGCCGCCGGCGGAACCATCCATGCACTGTGCGTCGAGAACGCCTCGATCGCCGTCGTGCAGGACGACGAAACCAACTTCACCCTGTTCGAGCCCGCGCCGCGCCCGTCCGCACCCGGCGCCGGGGCCGTTGCGGCCCGCATCCGCCCGAACGAGGACATCCATGCCGCCCTCGCCCGGCTGTGCGCGCAACACGGCATCGCGCGCGTGCGCGGCATCGGCAGCCTGATCTCTCCCCGCTTCGCCGACGGCCGCGCGATCCCCGATTACGCGACCGAGTTCCTGTTCACCGACGCGCTCGCCGCGCCGGACCGCGCGACGCTCGACGTCATCGTGGCCGACATGCGCGGCATCCCGCATGAAGGCCGGCTCGCCCCCGGCGAGAACGCCGTCTGCATCACGGTCGAAGTTTCGTTGGAAGCGATCTGACCGCGAGCGCCACCCGCTCGACGACATCGTCCCACTCGCCCGCCAGGTGCTGGCGGAACAGCCGCGCGGTCGGATACCAGGGGCTGTCCTCGCGCGTCAGCAGCCACCGCCAGTCCGGCGCGAACGGCAGCATCAGCCACACCGGGCGGGCGATCGCGCCGGCGACGTGTGCCACGACCGTGTCCACCGACACGACCACGTCCATCAGCGCCGCCAGCGCCGCCGTGCCCGCCAGATCGACGATGGATTCGCTGTGGTCGAATACCTCCGGCCACGTCTCCAGCACCGCGCGGTCGGCGTCCCGCACGTCCTTCTGCAGCACGTGCAGCGATCCCGCCGCCGCGCACAGCGGCTCCAGCCGCTCCAACGGCATCGATCGCTGCCGGTCGTTGAAGAACTTCGGATTGCCCGACCACGCGATGCCGACGCGCGGCCGCGCCGCGTCGCCGATCCTGCGCCGCATATGCGACACCCGATCCTCGGTCGGCGCAAGATACGGCACCTCGGCCGGGATCGTCTCCAGCGTGGTGCCGAATTCCAGCGGCAGGCTGACCAGCGGACAATAGTAGTCCACCTCCGGCAGCTTCGCCCCGGCCTGGACGATCTCGGCAACCCCGTCCAGCGTCTCCAGCAAGGTGACGACCGGAACCGCCGCCTCCAGCACCACGCGGGCGCCGAGTTCGGCCGCCATCGGCGCGTAGCGGCAGAACTGCACCGCGTCGCCGAGCCCCTGCTCGCCGACCAGCAGGATTGTGCGCCCCGCCAAGTCCTCGCCGTGCCATCGCCGCAGCCCGCGATGGCGAGGGGCCAGCGTCGTCAGCTCGGGGATGTCGAGGCGCGCCTCGTAACAGAGGAAACCGCCCGGCAGGTCGCCGAGAACCAGCCGTGCGAGCCCCTCCGTCATCTTCGACTGCTTGCCATGCCCGGCGGTGTTGGCGCGGCGGAACCAGTCCGCCGCCTCCTCCGCGCGGTTCAGGCCCATCAGCGCCGCACCAACTCCGTACAGCGCGTCCGCATTGGTCGCCGCCAGCGAATGGGCCCGCATGAAGAACTGCAATGCGCCGGCTGCGTCGCAACGTCGGGTGTACACCGCGCCCAGGCCGTTCCACGCCTCGACCTCGTCCGGCGCGCTCGCCAGCACCGTATCGAAGATCGCTTCGGCCTCGTCGAGCTCGCCCTCTCCTCCCAGCGTCGCTGCCAGCGCGCACTGGATGGTCTTGTTGTCCGGCTCGCGTGACGCGGCCTCCCGCAACGCGGTCGCGGCGCCCGCCAGATCACCGATCTGCCGCAGTGCCTCGCCGCGCAGCAACAGCAGGATGGTGGCGTTTCCGCCGCCGATCTTCAGCGCGCGGTCGACGATCTCGAGCGCGTCCGCCGCGTCGCCCACGGCGAGCCGCACGCGCGCCAGATCGCCGAGGATATCAGGGTCGTCAGGCCGAGTGGCGGCCAGCGCCGTCAGCAGGTAGGCCGCTGCGTCGGGACGCTTCTGCTGCTCGCGCACCAGCGCCAGCAGGCGCATCGTCGCCGGATCGCGCGGCGCAGCTTGCAGAATACGCAGGCATGCGTCCGCCGCCTCGTCGAGCCGCCCGGCCGCAATCAGACGCGGTACGTTCGCACGGATCATCGCGGTTCCCGACGTTTCGGACTGCCGCGCTTCGCTCGCAATAACGGCAAACCGGGTGCCGGCACGAAACCGCGCTACCGCTTCCCCGGCGGCTTCGCGGCGCGCTTGCCGGGCGCCGGGCGCACGGCTGCGCGTTTCGCCGGAGCCTTCGGCGCCGGCTTGCCGCGCAGATCGCTGATCGTGGCCCGCGACGTGATCTGCTCCGGGTTGGCGCGCAGCTCGATGATCGCCGGCTTGCCGCTCGCCACTGCGCGCTCGAACGCGGGGCCGAACTCGCTGGTCTCGGCCACGGTCTCGCCGTGCCCGCCGAACGCCTCGATCAGCCGGGCGAAGTCCGGGTTGGTCAGCGACGTGCCGGACACGCGACCCGGATAGGTGCGCTCCTGATACATGCGGATGGTGCCGTACATGTCGTTGTTGAACACGAGCACGATCGGCGCCACGCCGTGATGGAACGCCGTCGCGATCTCCTGCCCCGTCATCAGGAACCCGCCATCGCCCACCATCGCCACCACCATGCGCTTGGGGAACGCGATCTTCGCCCCCACCGCCGCCGGCACGCCGTAGCCCATCGCCCCGTTGGTCGGGCCGATATAGCGCTGGCCATCCTGGAAGTTGATGAAGCGCGGCGCCCAGGTGGCGAAGTTGCCGGCGTCCGTCGTGACGATCGCCGTGTCGTCCAGCAGGCCCGACAGATCGTGCATCACCTGCCCGAGGTTCAGCGGGCCGGCATAGTTGGACACGCGGCGCCCTGCCTCGCGCACCGCGCGCAATGCTTGCGTCCAACTGCCCCAGGGCGCGCGCAGCGGCTCCATGTGCGCAACCGCCTCGGCGAAGGCGTTGAGGTCCGAGACAATGCCCAGCGCCGGGCGGAAGACGCGCCCGATCTCGGCCGGGTCCGGATGCACGTGCACGATGGGCGTCGCGCCGGCGTGATCGAACAGCGTGTAGCCCTGCGTCACCGCCTCGCCGAGCCGCGTGCCGATCGCCAGGATCAGGTCGGCCTCGCGCACCCGCGCAACCAGCGCCGGATCCGCTCCCACGCCCAGATCGCCCGCGTAGTTCGACGCCGTGCCGTCGTACAGCCCCTGCCGCCGAAAGCCCACGCACACCGGCACGTTGTTGCCGAGCAGGAACGCGCGGATCGCCGCGCGCCCGTCCGGCGTCCAGCGCGAGCCGCCGAGGATCACCAGCGGCCGGTGCGCGCGCTCGAGCAGCCCGTGCATCGCGTCCAGCGCCGCCGGATCGGGTTGCGCGACGCTGACCTTCACCGGCGGCAGATCGGCGACGGTGACGACCTCGCGCTGCATCTCCTCCGACAACGCGATCACCACCGGGCCGGGCCGCCCGCTGGTCGCCACATCCACCGCGTGTGCGACGATCTCGGGAATGCGCCTGCCGTCGTCGATCTGCGTCACCCATTTCGCCAGCGGGCCGAACATCCGGCGGTAGTCGACTTCCTGGAAACTGTCGCGGTCGGTCTCGGCGAACGGAATCTGGCCGACGAACAGCAGCATCGGCGTGCTGTCCTGCATCGCCACGTGCACGCCGATCGCAGCATGGCAGGCGCCCGGGCCGCGCGTGACGATCGCCGCCGCCGGCCGTCCGGTGAGCTTGCCGTACGCTTCGGCCATGTTGGTGGCACCCGCCTCGAAACGGCAGGTGACGAGCTTCAGGCGCTGGCGGACGTCATAGAACCCGTCCAGCACGTCCAGGAAGCTTTCGCCCGGCACCTCGAAGACGTGGTCGATGCCTTGCGCCACCAGCGCGTCGGCCAGCACCCGCCCGCCGGGCCGCGGCTTCAGCGGCGCCGCCCGCGCACGTTTCGCCACCGCGAGTTCCATTGTAGCCTCCACCACTCTCGCAACATCGAACCACGGCTGCCCCGCCGCGCCAAACGCCGAGCCGCGTCATGCCACCGACAGTACCCGTCGCGAAGGAGCATTACCATGAACGATCCGACCGAATTGCCGGAACCAGGCTACCCGATCTCCCAGGTTGCGGTCGCGGAGTGGTTCCGCCACCGATACGGCCGCGAAGCATCCATCGAGGAGATCGGCCGCATCATCATCGCAATGACCGACCGCGACACCACGGCGCCGTCGCATGCGCCGGCGCCATCCGAGACAGGCTGGACGGCCGTGCTGCCCGAAGCCGATCCGGGACAGGAGCGCGAGCGATGACATCGTTCCTCGCGTGAGGCCCTGATGCAATCGGCGGGACGCCGAGCCGCGCGGACCGGTCACCGCCACCGCCGATTGCAGCGCGGCAGGCCGCCCCCCATACTCGGTGGCCTGTCATGACAGCCATCCGCGACGCGACCGAGGACGACCTGCCGCGCATCGTCGCGATCACGAACGATGCCATCCTGCGCACCACCGCGAACTGGAACTACGGGCCCGTCACGCTCGAACAGCGGCGCGCGTTCCTGCTCGGGCGACAGCAGCGCGGCTTTCCGGTGCTGGTGGCCGACGTCGACGGGGCCGTGACCGGCTTCGCCTCCTATGGCGACTTTCGTCCGTTCGACGGCTACAAACTCACGGTGGAGCATGCGATCTATGTCGACCCTGCCGCGCACGGACGCGGGATCGGCAAGGCGTTGCTCGGCGAACTGATCGACCGTGCGGGCCGGGCCGGCCTGCACGTGATGATCGGCGCCATCGATGCCGGCAACGCGGTCTCCATCGCCCTGCACCGGCGCTTCGGCTTCGTGGAGACCGGCCGTATGCCGGAGGTCGGACGCAAGTTCGACCGCTGGCTCGATCTCGTGCTGATGCAAAAAATGCTGGAGGAGACGCCATGAGCGCCGCACTGACGCTGTTCCACTCGCCCCGTACCCGATCCTCGACCACGCTGATCCTGCTCGAGGAACTCGGCGTGCCGTACGAGGTGCACCTGCTCGACATGATGGTGAAGGGCGAGCACCGGAAGCCCGAGTATCTGGCGATCAATCCGATGGGCAAGGTGCCGGCGATCCGCCACGGCGACACCATCGTGACCGAGCAGGTGGCGATCGCGCTGTATCTGGCCGACGCGTTCCCGCAGGCCCGCCTCGCGCCGCCGATCGGCGATCCGTTGCGCGGCGCCTACCTGCGCTGGCTGGTGTTCTACGCCGCCGCGTTCGAGCCCGCGATCGCCGACAAGGCCGCGGGCGTGCAGGCGGCCAACGAGGCGATGATGCCGTACGGCAATTTCGACCGCATGCTCGACGTCGTCAGCGGCCACCTCACGGCGAGCGGACCGTGGTGGCTGGGCGAGACGTTCTCGGCCGCCGACGTGATCTGGGGCAGCGGCCTGACCTGGACGACGATGTTCAAGATCGTGCCGGAGCACGCGGGGATCCGCGCCTACACCGACCGGGTCAATGCGCGCCCGGCCGCCGCGGCCGCCCGCAAGCGCGACGAGGCGCTGCAAGCCCAACTCGAAAAGGCGAGGGGCTAGCGCCGATGCGCGCCATCTTCGTGCAGATCAAGTGCGAGATGGGCCAGGCCTATCGGGTGGCGCAGGAAGCGGCCGACGCGATCGAGGAGCTGTCGGAGATGTATTCCACCTCCGGCCAGTACGACCTGCTGGCGAAGTTCTACCTCGATGCCGGCCAGGACATCGGCCGCTTCGTCACCGACCGCGTGCAGTCGCTGCCCGGCGTGAAGGACACCTACACGCTGATCACGTTCAACGCCTTCACGTCGCGGCAGGGCTGAGGCGAGCCGGCCGCCCCACGCGAACCGGCCCGCCGGACGCTTTCAGCTGCTGAACTGGAAGTTGCTTGCCTTGAACTGCGACTTCATCACGCCCGCGAAGTCGATCGTGTTGCCGTTGTAGCTCAGCACGGTCCCGCCGGCGGTCTGCGTCATGTCGCCGAGCACCGCGGAGAACGTGGACGGCACGCCGGCGCCGGGCACGAGATCGACGACGTCGTTGGACGCGAAGCTGTTCAGAGTCAGACCGATCGGGCTGGTGTCCGCGACCTTCATATAGAGTCCACTCGTGCCATTGACCGTGTTGCCGGTCCCGCCGTCGATGAACACCTTGTCGTTGTTGCCCTTCAGTACGACGGAGTTGTTGTTGCCGCTGAGCACGAACGTGTCGGGCCCGGTGCCGCCGGTGACGTTGTTGCTGTTGCCCAGGATCTCTACCGTGTCCGGCCCGTTGCCGATGGTCAGCGTGTTTCCGCTGCCGGGCAGCCAGACCGTATCCGGCCCGTTGCCAACTTTGATGGTGTCGTTGTTGCCGCCGAACACGGTGTCGGGTCCGTCACCGGCGGCGAAGGCGATGCCGTTGGTCAGCGAGCCGTCGAGGATGGTCGGGCCGTTGCCGCCGACGACGCCGAGATTGCCGGTGGCGCTCGCCGGAATCTGGATGTAGGTGCCGCTCAGTGCCGGCGCACCGACCATCTTGGCGATGTTGCCGGCGTTCACGTTGTTGCCCTGCACGACGATCTTGTCGCCCGACGACAGCAGGATGTCGGCCTCGTTGTTGCCGTTCTGAACCACGCCGAGCGGCGTGATGCCGATGCCCGTGTCGATCGCGATCTGGTCGCCGTTCTGGTAGCCGGTGACCGTGTCGGTCTCCACGCCGTTGCTGCCGACCGTCGCAGTGAACGTGTGCTGCGTCGGCGCGCCATTGGCGAACGAGTACGCGGCCAGGAACGTCGCAATGTCGGTGCCGGTGAACCCGCTGAAGTTGTTGTTCGTCAGCGTGTCCGAGCCGGCGTTGTTGAGCCCATAGGCCGTGCCGTACGTCGCGTTGTAGTATTTGGCGGCGGAGTTGGGCAGCAGGCCGAGGAAGATCGCAAAGCCCGAGCCGACGAAGGTATTGCCGGAAATCGTGCTGCTCGATGCGTCGTCGTCGATGACGGCGCCGCCGTTGGCCACCGACGCGGTCGTTACCTCGAACGTGTTGCCGATGAAGTTGACGTTCGTGGAGTTCTGATAGGTGTCGATGTAGCCGTTGACGTAGACGATCTGGCTCGCCGAACCCTCGAACGTGTTCCCCTGCACGGTGACGTTGCTGATGCCGCTTGCGGTCAGCAGTTCCTGGTTCGGCGAAAAGGTCGTGCTGACGCCGTCTATGACGTTGCCGTCCAGCGCGAAGTTCGAGCCCCCGGATATGTAGACTGCCGCGAGTTCGTTCGGACCGTTCTGGATGGTGAACCCGCCGCCGGACAGGTTGCCGACCTGCGTGGGCGTGCCGACGGTCCCGGACGCACCGGCGTTGAACGTCACCGCGCCGCTGTAGCCGCCATTGCCGATGATCGTCGTCGACGCCGGACCGCTGGTCGACTCCAGTATCTGCGGCTCGTTGAGAATCACGTCGCCGGTGTAGGTGCCCGGCGGAACCGTCGTGGTGATCGGCGGGTCCACCCCTATTCCGCCGCCGCCGATCAGCGCCTAGTAGTTGGCGTCGATGTAGTTCTCGGCGCTGACGATGTCGAAGAAACTGCAGCAATTCTCATTTTGATTTTCGGTGGTTTGAGGGCTTGGGCGTCAAGTTACATCAGGAAGGGGGTTGGACGATCACGGCGGGAGTGGTGGTGGCTTGGCGAAGGCGAGCGTGAGAAGCAAATCGTCCCAGGAGGGGAAGATCAGGAATGCGGTGATCGCCGCCAGCTTGTTGAAGAAGTTGTAGCGTGGTCCAA
>Ga0209656_10000320_pt1 | contig 32410 bp, 30 predicted proteins | sample BogFormECP12_OM2_FD_188239 | JGI IMG/M metagenome (GOLD analysis project Ga0209656, IMG submission 188239) | Bog forest soil microbial communities from Calvert Island, British Columbia, Canada - ECP12_OM2 (SPAdes) (version 2) | ecosystem: Environmental > Aquatic > Freshwater > Wetlands > Bog ...
TTGGTTTTCGACGGCGGGCCTGAAAACGTCGGCTTCGTCAGTGTCTAACTAACGTCGCAACTACTGTTGTACAGCCAGATGCATTGGGGCACAAGGGGGTTTGCCGTTACTAACACATGCAGTTATACGCATGCTTTTTGGAAATCGAAGGCGGCACAGAGGCATTCACCAGCTGTGAGAGTGCCTCATAGCCAGCGCTGTGTTTCCCTCGTTGAGGCCGCAATGATGCGGACCCGTGCGGGGCAGCAGTAGGCCGTCAGGTATTGCCCATTTGACGGCACGGCATGTGCGGTTGTCGTCGTGCGCAGCATTAGAGACTCAGCCAGCGCACTGCCCCGAACCGTGATCAGTCGAATTGCTGCGCGGACCAAAGGCATGCGGCCAAGGGGCTAACGACTCTGCCCCATGCGCGGCGGTGCTTATAGCGTCGGGGCAGCAGCTTGCGCACCACCTGCTCAAGCGGCAGAGGCTGTATCCCCCGCAAGCGGGTGAGTGGGCGTAGTTCGGTCCCTCCGATCGTGCGCGAGAATGCACGGCCTCCCATGGAGGGAGTTCAGACAATGGACCTTGGCAGCCTCGCGGGAACAATCGGTGCGGAATGGATCGGCAAGCCACCACATGAGGAGCTGGACCGCAAGGTTCGCCCGTTACTGCCGTCGGAAGACCCGTTCTACCAGCCACCACCCGGCTATCAGCACGCGCTGCCGGGGACCGTGCTGCGCTCACGCGATGTCGAGGTGGCGTTTTTCGGCCTGATACCGCTGCGGGCCACCGCCAGCCAGCTGCTGTACCGGACGATGGACATGAACGGCAAACCCGAGGCGGCCGTGACGACGGTGATCGTCCCCGCGGACGTGGCTCCGGGCCAGACCTGCCCGCTGCTGTCGTATCAGTGCGCCATCGACGCTGTGACGTCCCGCTGTTTCCCGTCTTATGCCCTGCGGCGACACGCCAAGGCCATCGGCGCGGTGCCGCAGTTCGATTTTCTGCTGGTCAGCGCCGCCCTCGCCAAGGGCTGGGCGGTCTCGGTACCCGACCACGAAGGCCCCAAAGGGATGTGGGGCGCACCGTATGAACCTGGCTACTGCATCCTCGACGGAGCCCGGGCCGCACTGAGCTCGGAGCGCATCGGATTGTCAGCGTCGGCGCCCATCGCGTTGTGGGGGTACTCCGGCGGCGGGCTCGCCACCGCCTGGGCCGCCCAAATCTGCGCCGATTACGCACCCGAACTCGACATCGTCGGCGCCGTGCTGGGATCACCCGTTGGCGACCTGGGCCACACCTTCCGCCGGCTCAACGGCGGCTTCCTGGCTGGTTTGCCCGCGTTGGTGATCGTCGCGCTGGCACATCTCTACCCAGACTTGGACCGAGTGATTCGCGAGCACACTAACGAAGAGGGACTCGCTCTGCTGCGCCAGCTGGAGACCATGACCACGGCAGGCGCGGTCATCCGGATGGTGAGAAAGGACGTAAGCCGATACTTCGACCGGCCGCTGGACGAGATCCTGACGATGCCGGAGGTCCAGCACGTCGTCGACAGCATCAAACTCGGCGCTACGACGCCGACACCGCCGGTGTTGATCGTGCAGGCCGTGCACGACTACCTCATCGATGTCGCCGACATCGACGCGCTAGCCGACGCCTATTCGGCCGGCGGAGCCGACGTCACCTACCACCGGGACGCGTTCTGCGAGCATCTGCTGCTGCACCCGCTGTCCGCCCCGATGACGCTGCGGTGGCTGTCGGACCGGTTCGCCGGCCGACCCCTGACCGATCACCTGATCAGAACGAAGTGGCCGACCATGTTCAGCCCGGCAACCTACCTCGGCATCGCCCGGCTGGCCGTGTTCGCGGCGGAGGTCCTCACCGGCAGGACGGTCCGCCGCCGTCCGCTGTGACTTATGACCTGGCGGAAGTTTCCGCGGTCTCCGGCGACACGGTCACCGCAGTTGGCGCTGAGGCGCAGCTGGATAGCCGCCAAGGTCGTCGCGTCGGCAACGTGTACGTCGCCGACCACTACAACAATCGAGTGGTGATGTTGATGGCGGGCTGATGTGTCGCGCAGCGCCCGCATCCCGGGACGTCCGGAAACGGGTTAGGGTACCTGGGCCGAGCACGGTGAGGGCAATCGTCACATACCGCGCGTCGACTCACGGATCCACCGCACTACCCCGCCAGCGGCGGTCCGCACGCACGCCTTCAGCTCCTTCTTGCCGATATCCAACGCGGCGCACCGCTCATGCAACAGTTCCATCACAATCCCTCCGGACACAACAACTTCGAACATTGCGCGTCCGTCCGGAGGAACCACAGGGCCTAAAGAATCTGGTCCGCGTGCTTACCGCAACAATCGACAGTTCCTGTCGGTGGCTCCCAACACCATCCTGACCGACGAGCTCAGGGCATCACAGTAAATTCGGCGTCCCGGACGAATGCGGCGTCATTTTCCCGCCTCCACGGCGGCCCAGCGCAGCGGGCCCGGGTTCCTGTTCGCCCGGCCCTCCGAACGTTACCCGTCGAGCGCCACTGGCTAGTTGACGTACGTAGAAGCCTCCAGCCCGGGATTCTGCATTGTCAGCTGACCGGGTTGCCAGCAACGGCGGCGATTCGATCGACGCTCCAGATCTTCTCAGCGACCGCCTGGTACAACGCTTGCCGCTCTTCGACGGCAGTCTGGTCGAAGTCGGCGATCGGCTCGAACGCGAAACCCGAGCGTTGCTTGAACGCCAAAAAGCCAGGGTTGTTCTGGTAGCAGCGTGGGTGGAGGCTTCGAGCGAGGAGGTTCTGACCCGTGTAGTGCTCGACTTTCTCTCTGTAGGGCTGATCCTGGAAGCTGGCATCGAAGCCCTTGGGGAGGAGGACGAGTCCTCCAAGGCGGTTCCTGACTCGGTGGAACTCTTCCTCCGACCTGCACTCGGGGTGGCGTTCGTAGTGGTTTGCGATGACATGCTCGATCTCGAAACGGCTCGCCGAGTAGGCGGGAAACCCGATCGCCTCGATGCCGCTCTGTTGCTCGATGAAGTCGGTGAGCCGTGCGAGCAAACATCGCACCTGGTGCCCATTTCGGCCGTGAAGCGAGTATGAAGACATCCCGGCGATCGTGTCGCCTTCATTGGCTTGTTGCGCCAGTTGATCGAGAAGAATCCGAACCAGCGTTTCAGGGTCTTTGGCGCGGATCTCCTTGGTCACAAGGAATAGGCGGTAGAACATCGTCCTGGAGCCGTACCCGTTAGGTACTGCCCGCGCGGAAGTCAGGTAATTGACTACGCTGCCACGCTCCGCCAGACCTCGGAATACTACGGATACCAGCGCTGTGCTGGTTTGAGTGATCCGACAGTTGGGAGAGACGTCATGAGCAACCCATCAGGTGACTACGTCCCGTTCGTGGGTCTGGGTTTCACCGGCCTGCGATTCTTTCAGGATGGTAGCCAGTACGTTGGCGGCCTCTACTACGAAGAAAACGAGTATTCCATCGCGATCTCCGGCGGGACATACACCGATGCGACCCGCGTCGTGACCTTCAGCGTGCACGAGAGCCCAGCAGGCGTCACGGACGTGAATTTCATCGGCAACGTCATTGTGGATTCGACCGGCAACGTGACTGCGATGGTGGGCACGTGGACCGGCCACTTTTCTCTCAATCTACTCCCCCGAGGCGCCCGCGCAAAGGCTGCGATCCCGAAGTATCGTCCGATTCTTCCGATCCCGTCAGCTCAGGGACCGTGGATGGCGTTGAACCGCGAGAACATCATCGAGTGAAGCCGGTGGCACCGAACGCGTTGTACGGGTACACCGTTGGCGACTACGTAGTAGCCGCAGCCGATGCAGAACGTGTCAGGTCGGTCGTGGGCGCTGGAGAAGACCTGACTCCACCGGTCTGAAGGCTTAGACGTCTTGCTCATGCGGATTTCTGCCTTCTGTGGCTGCATTTGATGGCGGGGTCGATGGGGTGGCCGTGCGCTTCGGTGCTCCAGCCGTATTCGTCGCAGTGGTTGCAGTCGCGGATCGCTTGGAGGCGTTGTTCGGCGCGCTGTTGGCGTTCTCGGTTGCGTTGTTCGTCGGCTTCCAGTTCCCACGTCTGGAACGCCTGGCGTGCGTCGCGGCGACCCGCCCATGTCTTGCCGGCGCTCCGCTGGGCCGACACGATACGGACCGACGATTCGCCCGATGCAGGAAGGAAACAACGACCATGACCTACGAGCAGCAGCCGACCCTGTTCGACGACCTGCCGCCGCGCTGCTGGCGCTGCGGCCGGGCGGGCGTTCGGCCGCGATGCACGCGGCGCATTTGTTGGGCTCCCAGCGATCACCGGACGGCAGCTTTACGCGGCACACCACACACCACGGGGGTGCCGCGTAACCCGTTGCGCCAGAATGTGTCAGCGCGCTTTCCATTAGAGTTTCATAAACCACGGCAAACCCCCTGTTGTGCAACGGAAAACCTCGCGTACGAAGGAGGTTGCGACGACCCGCGCAAGCTGGCCACAAGCCGACGTTCAAGGAAAGGCCCGTCGTTAACCAGCCCCGACACTTGCGGTAATTCCGGAAACCGCAGGTCATAGGTTCCCCGCGCGGCGAAAGCCGCCGGCGAGTGAACGCTGCCCAGACTCGGTTTTGGGGCGGTTTCCTCGCGGGACGGGGGCCTTTTTTGGGGGGGAGGGCCATGCCTACCGGAGGTAGGCAAGTGATGCCCACCGGAGGTGGGCAATACGTTTCCTCATGCGGCCCTTCACCTTTCCCGTTACGGCTGGTAGGCTTCAAACTAAGCCCCCGCCTGCTGCTCAGCTTGGGGCGTCGGACGTGGAGAAGCCCCCGCCGGCCGCGTTTTCGCCCTGATGAGACGCGTTCCGCCGTGTTAGCTACGCCGAGGCGTGTCTGAGGGTCGGCTCTCGCCACCACGGAACGTGCCGTCGGACGTTTCGTGGCGGCGCGCCAGGACGAGGGCTTGTCTCAGTCCTTCTGGTCTTTGCATGCTGTGGCCCCTGGCGTCGAACCACTGGCAGCGCAGACACGCCGCATGCGCTATCCACAGCACCTCGTCCAGGACAACGCCCGGGTGTTGAGACGGCCAGCCCTCCGGGTCGGTGCCGTGGACCGATTCGTATGTGCGGCACAGGTATTCACGCTGGTCCCACAGCCTCCGGGCGATGTTCACTCCGGAAGACATTCGCTTCCAGTTGATCCAGGCGCAGCACACGACGGGGCGGAAACAACGCGTCCCAGTACGGGCCCCACGTGTCCTCCGCACCACGCGACGCCGATGTCGACTCGACCCAGTCCCCCATCCAGTGGCCGCTGGGCCCGCCGGTCACGGCGCATCCCCGAGTGTGGGGTGGAGGCGTCGCAGCGCCGCGCGGAAGTCGGCGTTCGGGTTGGCCTCCGGCAGCACCGCGAGCACGTCGCGCAGCGCGTCGTCAATGTCGATGCCCTGTTTTCGGGCTCCGTACAGCGCGGCGATGGTGGGTGTGCGGCTGGCTGCCTGGACGCAGTGGACGAACACCGTGCGGCCCTCGGCTCGCAGTTGCTCTATTGCCCGCACGGTGTCGAGCAGCACGAAGTCGAGGTTGGGGTTCTCGTTCTGACCCTCTCGGTCGATGAGGCGGACATCGAGCTGTTTCACACCGGCGGGCAGGTCCACGTCTTTGACCCGGCACAGCGACACGATCGCGTCCACTTCCTTGGGCAACTTCAGCAGAGCGGCGATGCCGCCGATCCACATCTTCTCGTCGTAGGGATGCTGGACGGCTTTGCGGGCCTCGGGGTACCCGCCGTAGGTGTAGTCGAATTCGTCGGGTTTACCTTTACGAACGATCTTGGTGGCTAGTTGCACCAGACCACGGGTCCTCAGGCCCGGCCAGCCCTGCAACGCCAACCGCCAGCCAGCCCGAGCACACGTCGATCCATGCCCCGTCGCCCAGCGGGCGGCGATCGGCGTGCTCGAACAAGGTGCCCTGGACTGCGAACGTCATCGCCGGAATTCTATCGCACGGTTGTTCGACGTCACTGGAGCCGGACCGGGCCCGGGCCCTGCCCGGCCAGGATGTCGCCGGGGTTGGACAAGGCGCAACTGCGCAGGCTGAGGCACCCGCAGCCGATGCAGTCGGCCAGGTTGTCGCGCAGTCGCTGCAGGTGCACGATGCGGTCGTCGAGATCCTGACGCCAGCTAGCGGACAGCCTCGCCCAGTCCTTGCTGGTGGGGACGCGGTCTGCCGGCAGCGTGGCCAACGCGTCGCGCACCCTGGCCAGCGGGATTCCCAGCCGCTGCGACATCCGGATGAACGCCACCCGCCGCAGCGTCCCGCGGGTGTACCGCCGTTGGTTGCCGGATGTGCGCCGGCTGGTGATCAATCCCTCGCGCTCGTAGAAGTGCAGCGCCGAGATGGCCACACCGCTGCGGCCGGCGAGCTCGCCGGGTGAGAGCTCGTGTTCGTCCATGATCACCTCAACCTTAGTTGAGGTGATCGTTTCGCGATACGGTGCACGGTGTGAGCAACATCGTCCTGGGCTCGAATTCCGAGGTCGGCACGCTGCGGGCGGTGATCCTGCACCGCCCGGGGGCGGAACTGCAGCGGCTCACGCCCCGCAACAACGACAAGCTGCTCTTCGACGGGCTGCCCTGGGTGACGCGGGCCCAGCAGGAGCACGACGCGTTCGCCGAGTTGCTGCGCTCGCGGGGAGTCGAGGTGATGCTGCTGGGCGACCTGCTCACCGAGGCATTGCAGAGCGGGGCCGCGCGCATCCAGGGCATCACGGCCGCAGTGGATGCTCGTCGACTGGGACACCCACTGGCCCAGGAACTTTCGGAGTACCTGCGCGGCCTCGAGCCCGCGCCGCTGGCATATGTGTTGATGGCGGGCATGACGTTCACCGAGCTGCCGTTCAGCAAGTCGGCGGAGTTGTCGTTGGTGCGGCGCATGCACCACGGCGCCGACTTCGTGATCGAGCCGCTGCCGAATCTGCTGTTCACCCGCGACTCGTCGTTCTGGATCGGCCCGCGGGTGGCGATCACGTCGTTGGCGCTGCCGGCCCGTGTCCGCGAGACGTCGCTGACGGACATCATCTATGCGCACCATCCGCGGTTCCTCGGCGTCCGGCGGGCATACGAGTCGCACACCGCGCCGGTGGAGGGCGGCGACGTGCTGTTGCTCTCACCGGGCGTCGTGGCGGTCGGTGTGGGGGAACGCACCACACCCGCAGGTGCGGAGGCGTTGGCGCGCAGCCTCTTCGACGACGAGCTTGCGCACACGGTGTTGGCGGTTCCGATCGGCCAGGAGCGGGCGCACATGCACCTTGACACGGTGTGCACGATGGTCGACACCGACGCGGTGGTGATGTACCCGAACATCGTCGACACGTTGTCGGCCTTCACGATCAAGCGCACACCCGACGGCGTGAAGATCGACGACGCGGCGCCGTTCGTCGAGGCCGCGGCGAACGCGATGGGTATCTCCAAGCTGCGCGTGATCGACACCGGCCTGGACCCGGTGACCGCCGAGCGTGAGCAATGGGACGACGGCAACAACACGCTGGCCCTGGCTCCCGGCGTGGTTGTCGCCTATGAGCGCAACGTCGAAACGAACTCGCGGCTCGAGGATTTCGGCATCGAGGTGCTGCCCATCGCCGCGGCGGAGCTGGGCACCGGACGTGGCGGGCCACGCTGCATGTCGTGCCCGGCGGCGCGCGACCCGCTGTAGTCAGCGCCAGCTGGGCAGCCAGATCTCCATGTTCCAGGTCGCGTTGGATATCGGAAGGCCGGTGAGAATGGGATACAGCCACGCGAAATTGGCCACCACGAGTGCGACGTAGAAGCTGACCGCCAGCAGGCCCAGCGTTCGTCGTTCCGGGGACTGGTTGGGTTGATACAGGATGTCCCCGCATACCAACGCGATCGTCATCACGAGGAACGGTGCCATCGCCGCGGCGTAGAAGAAATACATCTGCCGGTCGATGTCGGAGAACCACGGCAGCCAGCCGGCGCAGTAGCCGACGAGCACCGCGGCGTAACGCCAGTCGTGGCGGACCAAGGTCCGCCACGCGGCGTAGAACAGCACCGGCACCGCGACCCACCACAACGCCGGGGTGCCGACGAGCATCACCGCCTTGACACAGGACTGCGGGCCACAGCCGGGAATGTTCTGCTGGTCGATGGCATAGAGGACCGGCCGCAGCGACATCGGCCACGTCCACGGCTTGGACTCCCACGGGTGGTGGTTGCCCGCGGCGTTGGTCAGCCCGGAGTGGAACTTGTAGACCCCGTACGTGTAGTGCCACAGCGAGCGAATCGCGTCCGGCAGCAGCCCGCCCGGCCCGATCGTGTGGCCGACCTCGTAGCGGTCCACCGCGGTCTCGGAGGCGAACCACGGCCCGTAGGACGCCAGGTACACCGCAAAGGGGATGAGCACCATCGTGTAGACCGTGGGGCCCAGGTCACGCCGCAGCACCCCGAGCCACGGCCGCGGCACCCGATATTGCCGGCGCGCCGCCACGTCGAACGCCAGCGACAACGCCCCGAAGAACAGCATGAAATACAGCCCGGACCACTTCGTCGCGAAAGCCAGGCCCAGCAACACACCCGCGCCGAACCGCCACCACCGCACCCCCAGCCGCGGTCCCCACGGCGTCTCGGCGATCCGTCCCTCGAGCAATGCGATGTGCATCCGCGCCCGGACCTGGTCGCGGTCGACGATCAGCGCGCCGAACGCCGCGACCACGAAGAACGCCAGGAACCCGTCGAGTAGCGCGGTGCGCGCCGAGACGAAACTGACGCCGTCGCAGATCAGCAGCAGCCCGGCGATGCCCCCGACCAGCGTCGATCGGCTGATCCGCCGCGTGATCCGCACCACCAGCGCGACCATGATCACGCCGCACACGGCGCCGCTGAACCGCCAGCCCAGCCCGTTGTACCCGAACAGCCATTCGCCGATCGCGATCAGGAACTTGCCCACCGGCGGGTGCACGACGAGACCGAACCCCGGGTTGTCCTCGACGCCGCCGTTGTGCAGCATCTGCCACGCCTGCGGCGCGTAGTGCTTCTCGTCGAAGATCGGCGTGCCCGCGTCCGTCGGCTCCGACAGGCCGACGAACCGCGTCACCGCCGCCAGCGTGGTGATGACGGCCGTCGTCGCCCATCCTTGGAGCCGGTCGGTGGGTCCGAAGTCGGGCGCCGGGACCAGCGGGCCGGGGCTGATCACCGGAACCGGGCGCTCGCTTTGGCGATCTTCGGTGGCGGTGGCGGTCACATCGGCGATCGTAGGCTGTCGGTCATGGGCGGTGGTCGGTTGCTGCTGGGGGCCACCCCGCTGGGGCAGCCGTCGGACGCCTCCGCGCGTTTGGTCGCCGCACTGGGTTCGGCCGATGTCGTCGCTGCTGAAGACACCCGCCGCGTCCGTGCGCTGGCCCGGGCGCTCGGGGTGCGCATCCCCGGACGGGTGGTCAGCCTGTTCGATCAGAACGAGGCGACGCGCACGCCGTCACTGGTCGCCGGCATCAAGTCCGGTGCGACCGTGCTGGTGGTCACCGACGCCGGGATGCCGCTGATCAACGACCCGGGCTACCGGCTCGTGACGGCCTGTGTGGCGGCCGGGCTGCCGGTCAGCTGCCTGCCGGGCCCGTCGGCGGTGACAACCGCGCTGGCCGTGTCCGGTTTGCCGTCGGATCGGTTCTGCTTCGAGGGATTCGCGCCGCGCAAGCACTCGGCGCGGGTGGCGTGGCTGGCCTCGCTTGCCGGCGAGCCACGCACGATCGTGTTCTTTGAGTCGCCACGCCGCCTGCCCGCCTGCCTGCGGGAGGCCGTCGACCACCTCGGCGGGTCGCGCCGGGCGGTGGTCTGCCGCGAGCTGACCAAGGTGCACGAAGAGATCGCTCGGGGCTCGCTGGCCGAGCTCGCCGGGTGGGCGGCCGGCGGTGTGCTCGGCGAGATCACCGTCGTCGTGGAGGGCGCGCAGCCGCAGGCCGACGTGCCGACGCTGATCGCCGAAGTCATCGCGCTCGTGGACGCCGGCATGCGGGTCAAGGATGCGTGCGCGGAGGTGATCGGCGCCCATCCCGGCGCGCCGTCGCGGCGAGAACTCTACGATGCGGTGCTGCGGGCTCGCTCGTGACCCGAACAGCGCGACGCCGACCGCCGCGCCGATTTGTCCGGGTCAGATGCGTTGACTGTCAACACCGCTTGGATGGCGTGCGCCTTACCTGGCGACGAACGGGGCGGCCTTGTGCAGGCATTCCTGCCATTCCTCGTCGGGAGCCGAGTCCGCGGTGATCCCCCCGCCGACACCGAGCACCGCCGTGCCTTCGGCGTCGAACTCGACGGTGCGGATCGCCACGTTCAGCTCGCAACCCGCCACCGGTGAGGCCAAGCCTACGGTGCCGCAGAATATTCCGCGCCGACGCGGCTCCCACCGCGACAACAGTTGACGAGCGCGGGCCTTCGGCGTGCCGGTCACCGACGCGGGCGGGAACGCCGCGTCCAGCAATGCGGTGATGGGCAGGTCGGCGGGCACTCGCGCCGAAACCGTCGACACCAGATGCCAGACGCCCGGCGCCGGCCTGACGGCGAGCAGTTCGGGCACGCCGACGGTGCCGGTGGCCGCGACGCGGCCCAGGTCGTTGCGGACCAGGTCGACGATCATGATGTTCTCGGCGACGTCTTTGGCCGAGTTCCTCAGCGCCGACGGCGGCGCGTGTCTGGGCAGGGTGCCCTTGATCGGGCTGGATGTCACGGTGTCGCCGGCGCGCCGCAGGAAGAGCTCGGGCGACAGCGACGCCACCGCGCCCCACGGCCCGGCGACGAACGCCGCCCGCGCCGGTGCGGTGCGGGCCACCGCCTCGACGAAGAAGTCGACGGGCGCCCCCGTCACGTCACCCGCGAATTGTGTGCAGACGCAGGCCTGGTAGACCTCGCCGGCCCCGATCGCGTCCAGGCAGGCCAGCACCCCGGCGCGGTGAGCGTCGCGGTCGGCGTCGTCCCATCCGATGTGGCAGCACGGGCGGCGGGGCGGCGACAGCAGCGCCCGAGCCACCCAGCGGGGCATCCGGCCGCCCGAAAGGCTTTCATACCACCAGGTTCCGTGGCGGTCTTGCCGCAGCACGCAGTCGGCCCAGCCGCCGGCCGCCTCCGGGATCCGCGCCGGCCTGCCGTCGGCGCCGTCGTCGGGGTAGGACAGGTAGCCGATCCAACCGCCGCCGATGCCGGTGCCGCGTGCCGGCGCCGCGCCGAACACCTCGGGCGGATCCACCGGCGACGCGCAGACGGTGGGAGCGATCACCGCGCGCGACGCGAACCACTCCCCGATCAGGGCGGCCGGTGGGGGCAGGCCGCGGCGGGCGGCACCCTGCGCGACGGCGAGCAGCACGGCCGGGGCGTCGCCCAGGTCGCCGAGCCGGTCGATCCGCATCGGTCCAGGGTGGCAGACGCGCTCAGCGGCGGGTGATCTCCCTGGGGGTGGTGACCGTGGCGAGCTTCTCGGGGTTGCGGATCACGTAGAGCGTCGAGATGAGGCCGTCGGTGATCTCCGCGGTGATCACGACGTCGATGTCCTCGCCGCTGAAGACGACCGCTGCCGGGGCGCCGTTGTAGGTGGCCAGCTCGATGCGCATGTCGGGGACACCTTTTCGGCCCAGGCCGACGACGGCGGCGGCCACCTTCCGTGCGCCGACCACCGGACGGCGGGCGGCGCTGACCTTGCCGCCGCCGTCGGCGATCCAGACCGCGTCGGGCGCCAGCATCGACATCAGCGCATCCACGTCGCCGTTGGCGGCGGTGGCGAGGAACTGTGCGGTGATCTGCGCGCCGACCTGCGGGTCGACCGGCTCGAACCGTTTCCGCCGCGCCTGGACGTGCTCGCGTGCCCGGTGGGCGATCTGGCGCACGGTCGGCGCCGATTTGCCTACGGCGGCCGCGATCTCGTCGTAGTCGAACCCGAACACTTCTCGCAGCACGAACACCGCCCGCTCGTCGGGCCCGAGCGTCTCGAGCACCACCAGCATGGCCATCGACACCGATTCGGCGAGGACCACGTCGGCCGACGGGTCCCGCTCGTCGAGCAGCAGCGGCTCGGGCAGCCACGGCCCGACGTAGTCTTCGCGGCGGCGGGCCCCGGCCCGCAGCGCGTTCAGCGCCTGCCGGGTGACCAGTTGCGCGAGATAGGATTTCGTGTCACGCACGGTCCTGAGGTCCACCTGTGCCCATCGCAGGTAGCTGTCCTGCAGCACGTCGTCGGATTCGGTTGCCGAGCCCAGGATTTCGTAGACGATCGTGAACAGCAGCGGCCGCAGCTGGGTGAACCGTTGGGCGTGCGCGTCGGTCATGAGACCTCCACCGGTGTCGGTGCCGGCCGCTTGCCGCCGCGCAACCAGAAGTACGAGCCCGGCCTGCGCGCCTCCCGCGCGATGAACTTCACGGTGCCCTTGCAGACCAGCTCCTTGATCGCCGCGGCGGTCCGTCCGCCGATGTAGATCCGCCGGGGCGTGTCGTCGCTGTGCGCGAACACAACGGTGCCGAGCGACCGGCCGAGGCTGATGCACTGCCCGGCGAACGCCTGGTTCACGACGTCGGGTTCGGCGCCTGCGATCCGGCTGAGCACGGTGTTGGCCGCCTGCGCGCCCAGCGGCCCCGCCGCCTGGCAGCTCATCCTCAGCGGCTGGTCCGACGGCGCGGCGGCGTCACCGGCGGCGACGATCCGATCGTCGTCGACGCTGGTCAGCGTCTCGTCGGTGAGCAGCCGGCCGATCGTGTCGGTGCGCAACCCGCTGGCGGCGGCGAGATCCGGGACACCGAACCCGGCCGTCCAGACGGTCACGGCGCTGGGCACTTCGCTGCCGTCGTCGAGCACCACGCTGGAGTCCCGCACCTCGGCGGCTGCGCTGCCTTCGAGCACCTGCACGCCGAGCCGGGCCAGCTGGCGCGCCACCGACCGGCGGCCGGGCTCGCTCAGTGACGGGCCCAGCGCGGCGCCGCAGATCAGCGTCACGGTCCCGGCGGCGCGCTGTTCGGCCAGCTCGGCGGCCGCCTCGATACCGGTCAGCCCGCCCCCGACGACACACACCGGCGCGTTCGGATGCAGATCGTCGACCCTGCTGCGCAACCGCTGGGCGTGCTCGTATTCGGCGATCGGATAGGCGAATTCGGCGGCGCCGGGTACCGCACCGGTCGCGGCGGTGCTGCCCACCGCGTAGACCAGGTAGTCGTACCGCAGCTCACCGCCGGATGCCAGCGCGACCCGGCGGCCCGCCGCGTCGATCTCGATCGCGGTGTCCACCACCAGCCGCACGTTGGGATGCAGCATTGTGGCGTAGTCGACGGTGGCCGTGCTCGAGCCCGCGACGAGCTGGTGCAGCCGGATCCGCTCGACGAACGACCCGCGCGGGTTGACCAGCGCGACGTCGACATCAGCGCGTGTCTGTAGGTGATTGGCCGCCAGCGTTCCTGCGTAACCGCCGCCGATGACGACGACTCTGGTGGCCTCGATGTGGTTCGTCATGTCAGCTCCTGCCCCGATGTCGTTACGCCCTTGGGACACCGGTGCCGCGCCGGACGTGACAGCCCCCGCGGCGGGTGTGACCGGATTCACGTCATGTCGCGCTGCGCCCGCCGAATTGGCTGGCCAGCAGTTCTATGCGCTCGAATTCCTCGGCCGGGCGCAGCCTGCCGCTGCGGCTCAGCGTGGCCAGCCCGTGCAGCGCCGCCCACACGACCTCGGTGACGGTGTCCACGTCCGCGTGGCTCCCGGTCGCCGCCACCGCCGCCCGCAGCTCGCCGAACGCCGCCGACAGCGCAGCCGGTGTGTCGTCGGCGGCGAAGTGCAGCGTGGTCGCCCGGGTGAACATCGCGTCGTAGGGGGCCGGGTTGTCCCGAGCGAAGTCGAGGTACGCGTGCGCGATGCGTCGCAGCGCGTATTCGGGCCTCTCGGCACCGGTGCGCGCCTTCCACAGGGCATCGGCAAGTTCGGCGAATCCGTCGATCGCCACGGCTTCGGCGATCGCGTCCATGCCCGAAAAGTGTTTGTAGAGCACGGGCTGGCTGTATTCGATCTCGGTGGACAGCCGGCGTGTGGTCACCGCGTCCCACCCCTCGGCCTCGGCGACTTTCCGTGCGGTCGTCACGATCAGCCTGCGCCGGGCCGCCCGGTCGCGGGTGCGGCGCTCCTCGATGGTCATGCCTGACGATAGCACCGCTATCAATAAGAGCAATGCTATTGACACCCGCCGCACCTGGGGTTAGCGTTGCTAACACCTACCACCGATGGGAGCCTCCGGATGACCGACTTCGCACGCCTGGCAGCGCTGGTTGCCGTGCTGGCCACGGCGGTTGTGTACGGCACGGATGTGTTCTGCGCGCTCGTGCTGCGCCCCGCCCTGGCCCGGGTCGACGACCGGGCCCTGGTTGCCGTGATGGGAAACGTGCACCTCTACGGCGACCGTCGGATGCCGGTGCCGGGGGCGATCAGCGTCGTCGCCGCGGCGGCCGGCGTCGTGCTCGCCGGACTGGGCGGTCGGTGGGTTGCGGCCGGCGCGTCGGCCACCGCCGTTGGCCTGCTGTTGATTTGGCTCGCGCTGTATCTGCGGGTGAGTGCGCCGATCAACCGTCGGCTCACCACAGCGGCGACGGCCGGCGATGTCCCACCGGATGCGCGTGTGCTGCAGAGCGACTGGGACCGGATCATCACCGCACGCGCCGTACTGCAGGGCCTGGCCCTCGTCGCGCTGTGCCTCGCGCTGGTCAGCTGACTCGACCGGGTCTGCGGCCTCAGTTCACCTGGTGGCGCGGGAACACCGCGGTTGGCTGCGGCAGCACGGTGCCGGGTGCCAGCCGGGTGGCGATCGCGCTGAACGCGCGCCGGTCGGCGGGCTGGCCGAGCAGGTCGAGCAGCCTGGCCGTTGATTCCGGCATCACGGGCTGCGCCAGCAGGGTGGCGATCCGCACGACCTCCAGCGTCGTGTGCAGCACGGTGCGGAACCGGGCCTGGTCGGCCTCTGTTTCCGACTTGCGCAGCACCCACGGCTGCTGGGCGGAGAAATACTTGTTCGCCGCGCCGAGCACGCGCCAGATCGACTCCAGCGCAAGGTGCATGGCCTGACCGTCGAAGTCGGCCCGAACCCTGTCCAGCAGCGCGTCGGCGGCGGCCAGAAGGCGCAGGTCGTCGTCGCCGGGCGCGGTCGGGTCGGGGACCACGCCGTGCAGATCCTTGGCCACCATCGACAGCGAGCGCTGCGCCAGGTTGCCCAGCTCGTTGGCCAGGTCGGCGTTGATGCGGGTGGTGATGGCGTCTTCGCTGTAGCTGCCGTCCTGCCCGAACGGCACCTCACGCAGCAGGAAATAGCGCACCTGGTCGACCCCGAACTCGTCGACCAGCGTGGCCGGGTCGACCACGTTGCCCACCGACTTGCTCATCTTCTCGCCTCGGTTGTAGACGAAGCCGTGCGCGAAAACCCTTCGGGGAAGCTCGATTCCGGCCGACATTAGGAACGCCGGCCACAAGACGGTGTGGAACCGGATGATGTCCTTGCCGATCATGTGCAGATCGGCCGGCCAGTAGCGCCGGAACATCTCCGATTCCGTGTCGGGATAGCCGACGCCGGTCAGGTAGTTGGTCAGCGCGTCCACCCACACGTACATGATGTGCTCGGGGTCGCCGGGCACCGGCACCCCCCAGTCGAACGACGTCCGCGAGATCGACTGGTCCTCGAGGCCGCCCGAGACGAAGCTGACGACCTCGTTGCGGCGCACGTCCGGGCCGATGAACTCCGGGTGCGCCTCGTAGTGCGCGAGCAGTTTTTCGCTGTAGGCCGACAATCTGAACTTGTATGTCGGCTCCTCGGTCCACGTGACCGGGGCGCCCGTCTCGACCGTCACCCGGGTGCCGTCCGGCCCGACGCGGGTCTCGTCCTCGCTGAAGTAGCGCTCGTCGCGCACCGAGTACCAGCCGGAGTAGGTGTCGAGATAGATGTCTCCCGCGTCGGCCATCCGGCGCCAGATCACTTTCGAGGCTTCGTAGTGGTCGGGGTCGGTGGTCCGGATGAAGCGGTCGTAGGAGATGTTGAGCTTGTCCTGGAGCCGCTGGAACACGTCCGAGTTGCGCCGCGCCAGCTGCGCGGTCGGCAGGCCCTCGGCGGCGGCGGTCTCGACCATCTTGAGGCCGTGCTCGTCGGTGCCGGTCAGGTAGCGCACGTCGAAGCCGTCGAGGCGCTTGAACCGGGCGATCGCGTCCGTCGCGATGTACTCGTAGGCGTGCCCGACGTGCGGTGCCCCGTTCGGATAGGCGATCGCCGTCGTGACGTAGAAAGGCCTCATTTGTTCTCCACCTTATGGTGTGCAGGTGAGCCGCTCGACCGTGCGCCCGGCGCCGCCGCCGCCGCAACCGCTGGCACCCCTCGTCGACGCCCACACGCACCTGGACGCCTGCGGTGCCCGCGACGCGGACGGGGTCACCGGCATCGTCGACCGCGCCGCGGCGGTCGGCGTCAGGGCGGTGGTGACGATCGCCGACGACCTGGCGTCGGCGCGCTGGGTGACGCGCGCCGCCGACTGGGATCCCCGCGTGTACGCCGCGGTGGCGCTGCACCCGACCCGTGCCGACGGCCTTGACGACTCGGCGCGCGCCGAGATCGAGGCGCTGGCCGCCCACCCCCGCGTGGTGGCGATCGGGGAGACCGGCCTCGATCTGTACTGGCCGGGGCGCCTCGAGGGCTGCGCGGAGCCGGCAGTGCAGCGGCTGGCCTTCGCATGGCACATCGACCTCGCCAAGCGCACCGGCAAGCCGCTGATGATCCACAACCGCGACGCCGACGCCGGCGTGCTCGACGTGTTGCGGGCCGAGGGGCCACCGGACACCGTGATCTTCCACTGCTTCTCCTCCGGCCCGTCGATGGCCCGGACCTGTCTGGACGCCGGGTGGGTGTTGAGCCTGGCGGGCACGGTGAGCTTCAAGAACGCCGACAACCTGAGGGCAGCGGCGAAGTTGATTCCGCCCGGCCAGCTGCTGGTGGAGACCGACGCGCCGTTTCTGACCCCGCACCCGTTTCGCGGCGCGCCGAACGAGCCGTACTGCCTGCCCTACACCGTGCGGGCGCTGGCCGACGTGACGGGCCGCCGGGCCGGGGACCTGGCCTGCGAGGTCACCGACACCGCGGCCCGCGTGTACGGCCTGTCACGGTCAGACCTGCTGGGCCCCGCTGAGGATTTGCCTTAGGTACTCCTCTTCGTTACCGTCTTGTGATCAGATTGGGCCCCTGGGCCCAGGCAGTCGACGTCAACACCGGGATAGCCGCCACCTTGAATGCGCTGACCAAGCTCCATCAAACTGAAACACCCATGCTGCGGGTCCTCGTCGGCGCGTTCCTCGGCGCGCTCACCTTCGCGGGCAGCTACGCGGTGGCCGCCCACAAGACCGTCACGCTCTCGGTCGACGGCTCGTCGATGACGGTGTCGACGATGAAGTCGCGGGTGATCGACGTGGTGCACGAGAACGGTTTCATGGTCGGCGGGCGCGACGACCTGTACCCGGCGGCCAACCAGCCGGTCCACCAGGCCGAGACGATCGTGCTGCGGCGCAGCAAGCCGCTCGAGGTGTCGATGGACGGCCAGCAGAGCAGGCAGATGTGGACGACCGCCTCGACCGTCGACGAGGCGCTCAAGCAGCTGTCGCTGAGCGACACCGCCCCGGCCGCGGCGTCCCGGTCGAGCCGGCTGCCGCTGGCGGGCATGGCGCTGCCGGTGGTGAGCGCGAAGGACGTGCACATCAACGACGGCGGGGTGGTCAGCGACCAGCGGCTCGCGGCACCCAACGTCGGCCAGCTGCTGGTCGCCGCCGGTGTGCCTCTGGAGCAGGGTGACAAAGTTGATCCGCCACCTTCTTCCCCGGTTACCGACGGAATGCAGCTCACGGTCACTAGAATTCGGTTGGAGAAGCTCACCGAGCGGATGCCGCTGCCGCCGCCCGCGCAACGTATCGAGGATCCGACGATGAACATGAGCCGCAAGGTCGTCGAGGACCCCGGCACGGCCGGAACCCAGGACGTGACGTTCATCGCCGAGATCGTCAACGGTGTCGAGACGGGCCGGTTGCCGGTGTCCAACGACGTCCTGACTCCCGCCCGCGCCGCCGTGCTGCGCGTGGGCGCCAAGCCCGGTACCGAGGTGCCACCGGTGCGCAACGGCGCGACGTGGGACAGGCTCGCCTCGTGTGAGGCCGGCGGAAACTGGGCCATAAATACGGGGAACGGTTTCTACGGCGGGGTACAGTTCGACCAGAACACATGGGAGCGCAGCGGTGGTCTCCGTTACGCCCCGCGCGCCGACCTCGCCACCCGCGAGGAGCAGATCGCGGTCGCCGAGGTCACCCGGGCGCGTCAGGGCTGGGGAGCGTGGCCGGTGTGCGGAGCGAGGCTTGGGGGCAACTGAGCTGACCATCCGGCTACTCGGACGGACCGAGATACGGCAGCTGGCCAAGGATCTTGACTTTCGGCCACGGAAGTCGTTGGGCCAGAGTTTCGTTCACGATGCGAACACGGTCCGTCGCGTCGTGTCGTCCTCCGGGATCAACCGCAACGACCACGTCCTCGAGGTCGGTCCCGGGCTGGGATCACTCACGCTCGGGCTGCTCGATCGGGGCGCCACGGTTACCGCCGTCGAAGTGGACCCGGTGCTGGCCGAGCGGTTGCCGAAGACGATCGCCGAGCATTCGCACAGCGAGATCCAGCGCCTCGCGGTGCTCAACCGCGACATCCTGACCCTCGAGCATTCCGACCTCGACACCGAACCGACCGCGCTCGTCGCCAACCTGCCCTACAACATCGCGGTGCCGGCACTGCTGCACCTGCTGGCCGAGTTTCCGTCGATCCGGGTGGTGATGGTGATGGTGCAGGCGGAGGTGGCCGAACGGCTCGCCGCCGAGCCGGGCAGCAAGAACTATGGCATACCGAGCGTGAAGGTGCGGTTCTTCGGCCAGGTGCGCCGCTTCGGCATGGTGTCCCCGACGGTGTTCTGGCCGATCCCGCGGGTCTACTCCGGGCTGGTGCGCATCGACCGCTACGAAACGTCGCCGTGGCCGACCGGCGCCGAGTTTCGCCGGCGGGTCTTCGAGCTGATCGACATCGCGTTCGGCCAGCGCCGCAAGACCGCGCGCAACGCGTTCGCCGACTGGGCCGGGTCGGGCAACGAGTCGGCGCAACGGCTGCTGGCGGCCAGCATCGACCCCGCCCGCCGCGGCGAAACCCTCGGCATCGCCGACTTCGTGCGGCTGCTGGAGCGGTTCGACGAGCAGTCCGCGCAGCAGCCCGGCCGGCAGTCCCACGCCGAAAGCCACTAGCGACTGTATTGCGCCAGCACCTTCGTGACGATCTCGACGAATTCGGTGCAGGTCTGGTAACGCTCCTCGCGGTCCTTCGCCATCGCCCGTTGCAGGATCGAGTCGAACGCCCGGGGCACCCACGCGACGGTTTGCGAGATGCGTGGCGGCGGCTCGTAAAGCTGCGCGTTTGCGATCGCCATCGACGTGTTGGCGGCGAATGGCGGTGCGCCGGTGACCAATTCGACCGCGGTGCAGGCGAGCGCGTACTCGTCGGTGACCCCGGTCGGCATCTGCCCGCGCAGGAGTTCCGGCGCCAGGTAGGGCAGTGACGCCCGAATCTCCAACGGCCTCTTCTGATGGACGTCCTCGGCAAGTGCGTGCGCCACCCCGAAGTCGATCAGCACCGCGCCGTCGCGGCAGAAGTCCTTGGCGACAAGGATGTTGGTGGGTTTGACATCGCAGTGGATGATGCCGCGGTAGTGGACGTAATCGAGCGCGTCGGCGATCTGCCCCAGCGCCTCCAGGCGTTGCGCGAGGGTGTCCAGGGCCCCGACGTTGCCGCCGTCGACCAACTGCATCGTGAGCCACCCGTCGCGGTGCCGCTCGACCGAGATGACGTGGGGATGATCAAGCTGGCGCGCGAAGTCGAATTCTCTTTGCAGCCGCGTCAATTCGGGGGGCAGACGATGTTCGTCGTCGAGAACCTTCAGCGCGACCGGATGCAGCGCCTCGTCGTGCGCCCGGTAGACGGTGGCCGACCCGCCGCGGCCGAGGACCCCGTCGATGACGTAGCCCTCGAACGTCCCTCCTGGTCGCAGCACATTCTCAAGCGTAGGAGCCCGGCTCAGCGTGCCCGGGTGTTTTGGTGCGGCCGGCGCCGGGTAGCTGTTGCTTGCGGTGGCGAGGTGGTCGAGGGGTCCATCTCGCCACTCTTTTGCTCTGCCGGGCGATAGTCTCTGTGCCGTGTCCGATTGCAGCACCGCTCCCGAGTGGGTGGCCACCGGTTCGGTGACCGTACGGGTGCCGGGGAAGGTCAATCTCTATCTCGCCGTCGGCGATCGCCGCGAGGACGGCTACCACGAGCTGACCACCGTGTTCCACGCGGTCTCGCTGCTCGACGAGGTCACGGTCCGCAACTCCGACGTGCTGTCGCTGGAAGTGGCCGGCGAGGGCGCCGACATCCTGCCCGCCGATGAGCGCAACCTGGCCTGGCGGGCCGCCGAGCTGATGGCCGACCACGTGGGCCGCGCGCCGGACGTCGCCGTCACGGTCGAGAAGTCCATCCCGGTGGCCGGCGGCATGGCCGGCGGCAGCGCGGACGCCGCCGCCGTGTTGGTCGCGATGAACAACCTCTGGGAGCTGGGGCTACCGCGCCGCGACCTGCACGCGCTCGCCGCCCGGCTGGGCAGCGACGTGCCGTTCGCGCTGCACGGGGGAACCGCGCTGGGCAGCGGGCGTGGGGAGGAGCTGGCCACGGTGCTGGCACGCAATACGTTCCACTGGGTGCTGGCCTTCGGTGCGGGCGGCCTGTCCACGCCTGCGGTGTTCGCGGAGATCGACCGGTTGCGCGATGCCGGCCACCCGCCCCGGCTGCCCGAGCCGGAGCCGTTGTTGGCGGCGCTGGCCGCGGGGGATCCGGCCGAGCTGGCGCCGCTGCTGGGCAACGAGCTGCAGGCGGCGGCGCTGAGCCTGGATCCCGAGCTGCGGCGCACGCTGCGCGCGGGCTCCGAAGCCGGGGCGCTGGCCGGGATCGTCTCGGGTTCGGGGCCGACGTGTGCGTTTCTCTGCACGACATCGGCGTCGGCGGTCGATGTCGGCACCCAGTTGGCCTCGGCGGGCGTCTGCCGTACCGTTCGGGTGGCCAGCGGCCCGGTCCAGGGCGCCAGGGTGGTGCCCGCGCCGACGACCGGAGTGTGACCCAGGCCTCAAAAAAACCTGGAAGTTGCCACCTATCCTAAGAGGAGTTTAAGATCACTCGCGGTGTCCAATAGCGGTCCGACGTATCATCTGCTGTCGCCCACCCGGGGAAGTGGTGGGCGACGGTCGTACCGCGCAGACATCACCCGAAAAGGCGCGTGGGCAACCGCCGGGACTTTCGCGGGGTCAACACCGATTCGCAATGGAACCGCTCCCCAATTGTGTGCGCGCGCCTCCTGTAAAGCACCCTCTAGCAGGCGGAATATTACATCCCGGGCCTTTGCGCTGTGTGCAGCGTCGCCACAGTCGCGGCTCCGGACACCCAGGAGGTTGTCGTGAGCAGATTCACCGAGAAGATGTACCGCAACGCCCTGACCGCCAACACGGGGATGGTGACCGGCGAGCCGCATGAGCCCGTTCGGCACACCTGGGGCGAGGTGCATCAGAAGGCTCGGCGGATCGCCGGTGGCCTGGCGAAGGCCGGCGTCGGCCACGGTGACGCGGTGGGTGTGCTGGCGGGCGCCCCGGTGGAGATCGCCCCGGCCGCGCAGGGCGTCTGGATGCGCGGCGCCAGCCTGACCATGCTGCACCAGCCCACCCCGCGCACGGACCTGCAGGTGTGGGCCAAAGACACCACCACCGTCATCGACATGATCGAGGCCAAGGTCGTCATCGTCTCCGACCCGTTCATGATGGCGGTTCCGGTGCTCGCCGACCGTGGCATCGAGGTGGTGACCATCGCGGAGCTGATGGCCGCGGACCCGATCGATCCCGTCGACACCGGCGAGGACGATCTGGCGCTGATGCAGCTGACCTCGGGTTCGACCGGCTCTCCCAAAGCTGTCCAGATCACCCACCGCAACCTCTACTCCAACGCCGAGGCGATGTTCATCGGCGCCGAGTACGACGTCGACAAGGACGTGATGGTCAGCTGGCTGCCGCTGTTCCACGACATGGGCATGATCGGCTTCCTGACGGTGCCGATGTACTTCGGCGCCGAGTTGGTCAAGGTCACCCCGCTGGACTTCCTGCGCGACACGCTGCTGTGGGCCAAGCTCATCGACAAGTACAAGGGCACGATGACCGCGGCGCCGAACTTCGCCTATGCGCTGTTTGCCAAGCGGCTGCGCAAGCAGGCCGAGCCCGGCCAGTTCGACCTGTCGACGCTGCGCTTCGCGCTGTCGGGCGCCGAGCCGGTCGAGCCGGCCGACGTCGAGGACCTCATCGATGCGGGCAGGCCGTTCGGGCTGCGGCCCGAGGCGATCCTGCCCGCTTACGGCATGGCCGAGACGACGCTGGCGGTGTCGTTCTCCGAATGCGGCGCCGGGCTGGTGGTCGACGAGGTGGACGCCGACCTGCTGGCCGCGCTGCGCCGCGCCGTGCCGGCCTCGAAGGGCAACACCCGTCGGCTGGCCTCGCTCGGGCCGCTGCTGGAGGGCCTCCAAGCGCGCATCGTCGACGAGGACGGCACCGTGTTGCTGCCCCGCGGGGTCGGCGTGATCGAGCTGCGTGGCGAGTCCCTGACACCCGGTTACACCACGATGGCCGGTTTCGTTCCCGCGCAGGACGAGCACGGCTGGTACGACACCGGCGACCTGGGCTACCAGCTGGAGAACGGCCATGTCGTGGTCTGTGGCCGCGTCAAGGACGTCATCATCATGGCGGGCCGCAACATCTACCCGACCGACATCGAGCGCGCCGCCGGACGCGTCGACGGCGTGCGCCCCGGCTGTGCCGTCGCGGTGCGGCTGGACGCCGGGCACTCGCGGGAGTCGTTCGCCGTGGCGGTGGAGTCCAACAACTGGCAGGATCCCGCCGTTGTGCGCCGCATCGAGCACCAGGTCGCGCACGAGGTGGTCGCCGAGGTCGACGTCCGGCCGCGCAACGTGGTCGTTCTGGGGCCGGGCACCATTCCGAAGACGCCGTCCGGCAAGCTGCGCCGCGCGAATTCGGTGTCGCTGGTCAGCTGACGCCGCGGCCGAAAAACCGCCGGCCGCCGCCGACACTGAACTCACCGTCACGACACGCCGCGGCCGCGTCCGTCACTTCAATCTCGACCACAACGATTTGGCCTCGACCACAACGATTTGGCCTCGACCACAACGATTTGGCCTCGACCACAACGGCGAAGCTGCTACCAGGCGTGCACCTGGTTCTGCGCGCCCTCGAGCCCGACCTTGATCAGCAGTTCGGTGGCGTCGGCGGCCTGCTCGCAGATCACCGGCACCTCCGGCCGTTCGGCGGCGGTGAAGTTCTCCAGCACGAACGCGGCGGGATCCTTGCGGCCGGGCGGGCGGCCGATGCCGATCCGCACCCGGTAGAAGTCCCTGGTGCCCAGGGCCGCGGCCACGGACCGGACACCGTTGTGCCCGCCTTCGCCGCCACCGAGCTTCAGCCGGATCTTGCCGAAGTCGACGTCGAGTTCGTCGTGGATGACGATGATGTGGGCGGGCGGCACCGAATAGAACATCGCGAGCCCCGCGGCCTGGCGTCCGGACTCGTTCACGTAGCTGCGCGGCTTGCCGAGGATCACGGGTCGGCCCGCCAGCCTCCCGGTGGCGACATCGGCGCCGGAACGCTTGTGCAGCTTGTAGTTCGAGCCCGCCCGGCCGGCCAGCAGGTCGGCCACCATGAACCCGAGGTTGTGCCGGGTCTTGGCGTAGACCGGCCCGGGATTGCCCAGGCCGACCACCAGCAGCGGCTCGGCCACCGGCTATTCGGTGGCCGACTCGGAGCCAGACTCCTCTTCGGCCCGCGCCTCTTCGCCGGCGGCGGCGGCCGCGGCCTCGGCCTCGGGCTCCTCGATGGTCGGCGCGGTGACGATGTTGACCACCAGCATGTCCGGGTCCGAGACGAGCGTGACGCCCCGCGGGAGCTCGATCTGGCGGGCCAGGATCTGCGTGCCCTCCTCGGCGCCCTCGATCGACACCGTCAGCTGTTCGGGGATCGACAGCGCCTCGGCCTCGATTTCGATGGTGCTGGAGTCCTGGGTCACCAGCGTGCCGGGGGCCGCATCGCCCTGGACCGAGACCGCCACCTCGACGGTGACCTTCTCGCCGCGGCGCACAACCAGAAGGTCGGCATGTTGGATGTTGCGGCGGATCGGGTGGATTTCCAGCGCCTTGGTCAGCGCGAGCTGCTCCGTGCCGTCGATGTCGAGGGTGAGCACCGCGTTGGTCCCGGAGTGGCGCAGCACCGCGGCGAAATCGTGACCGGGCAGCTCCAGGTGCTGCGGGTCGGCGCCGTGGCCGTAGAGCACCGCGGGGATCCTGCCCTCGCGACGCGCACGCCGCGACGCGCCTTTGCCGGTCTTGGTGCGCACCGACGCGGTGAGCCGATTGGTGCTGGTAGCCATGTCGCTCCTGTCGTTTCCGTAAAGGTTCGGCGCACGGCAGGAGCAGACATCGGAAGGGCTGTCTCCGTCGATAACGGTGGCCGAAACCACCCTCGCCGTGGACCTGGCACAGGGTAGCGCATCAGCTCGTCAGAGCGGAAATTTCGTGGCTGTGAGCTGCTCGGACAGCTCCCACAGCGCCGCGGCGGTGCCGGCGTTGCGTGCCCGTGGGCTGCGCCCGACGGGCTGGGTGGCGCCCGACAACCCGAACCGGGGGCCGATGAACGTGTCGCCCGGCAGGTTCTGTGACACGGCGAACAGTGTCTGGCGGGCCCCGAAGTCGGCGTCGGTGGCCATCAGCTTGTCGCCGATCGACGTGAACGCATCGCTGAGCCGCCGGCCGCTGTGTCCCTGCAGATTCGTGTTCGAGTAGCCGGGATGGGCGGCGAGGGAGAGAACCGACGAGCCGATTTCGTCGAGGCGGCGCTGCAGCTCGCTGGTGAACAGCAGGTTGGCCAGTTTGGACTGTCCGTACGCGAGCCACGGGCGGTACGGCCGCGACTTCCAGTTCAGGTCCTTGAGGCTGATGTGGCCGATCCAGTGGAACATCGACGACACCGTCACCACCCGGTCGCTGATCTTGGGCAGCAGCAGGTTGGTCAGGGTGAAATGGCCGAGATGGTTGGTGCCGATCTGGCTTTCGAAGCCGTCCTTGGTGACGGCGTACGGCACCGCCATGATGCCGGCGTTGTTGACCAGGACGTCCACGGCGCCGACCCCGTCGGCGAATTCGTGAACCGACGCGAGATCCTGCAGGTCGAGGCGGCGCACCTCGACATCGCCGGACATGCCGGCGGCGGCCTCCTCGCCCTTGGCGGCGGTGCGGACGGCGAGCACGACCCGTGCGCCGACGCGGGCCAGCTCGCGGGCGGTCACCAGGCCGAGGCCGCTGTTGGCGCCGGTCACGACGACCCTGCGTCCGGCGAACGAGGGCAGCTCGGCAGCGGTCCAGTCAGTCATGACCCCTACCCTAGCGAGTGGCGGCTAGGCCGGCGCGACGGTCAAGCCCTTGATGATCGACTCCACGTCCGCGCCCAGCGACTCGGCCTGATCGGCCGCCGTGGTGACCGAAAACTGCACCAGGTAGCGCTGATTGGCCGGCGCCGGGCCCGTCGCGATCACGATGCGGTTGTAGGTGTGCAGCCGCTGCTCGCCGATGTTGTAGCTGCCCTCGATCATCGCGGACGGCATGCCGCGGAAGGCGGCCATCGAGGCGTTGAGCCGGGTGAACCGGTCGGTCAGTTCGGCGTCGGCGTAACCGTGGCGGATCGCCTCGGCGACGTCGAAGTTGCCGATCAGCTTGAACACCATCAGCATCGCGGTCGGCTGGTAGGCATCCACGTTTGTCTTGCGGATGACCTCGAACGTGGCCTGCTGCTTGGGGTCGTTGATCACCGACCAGCCCGGCGGACAGGGCATCGACACCTTGATGTCGGTCAGCGTGGCCCTGGTCATCGGCGCGCCGTTGACGCCTTGCTCCTGCAGGTAATCCGCGATCGGCACGGGCCGTTCGGCGCTGGGGGTCGCGGTGTTCGGGGACGACGGCGGCAGAAGGGACTGGTAGTCGGGCGCTTTGGCGGCGCATCCGGCGACCAGCACGAGCAGCGCCAGCGCCGTCAGCAGACGTCGCAACGTCACAGAATCTCTCGGACGGCGTCGACGGGCCGCACGTCGATGCCGTGGGAGGTGGGGCGGTGGTACAGCGCGCCCGGCATCACGCTTCCCCGTCGAAGAGACCCGTCACCGAGCCGTTTTCGAAGACCGCCCGGATCGTGCTGGCCAGCAGCGGGGCGATGGACAACACGGTCAGCTGCGGGAACTGCTTGTCCTCGCCGATCGGCAGCGTGTTCGTGACGATCACCTCGCGGGCACCGCTTTCGGCCAGCCGTTCGGGCGCGGGATCTGACAGCACCCCGTGCGACGCCGCGACGATCACGTCTCGGGCTCCGGCCTCGCGCAGCAGCTTCACGGCCCCCGCGATCGTGCCACCGGTGTCGATCATGTCGTCGATCAGAACGCATGTCCGGTCGGCGACGTCACCCACCACCCGGTTCGACACCACCTGGTTCGGCACCCGCGGATCGCGCGTCTTGTGAATGAAGGCGAGGGGCACGCCGTCCAGCGCGTCTGCCCACTTCTCGGCGATGCGCACCCGCCCCGAATCGGGGGAGACCACGACCTTGTCGTCGTTCGGGTAGTTGTCCTTGATGTAGCCGATGAGCAGGTTCTGCGCGCGCATGTGGTCGACCGGCCCGTCGAAGAAGCCCTGGATCTGGTCGGTGTGCAGGTCGACGGTGACGATGCGGTCGGCGCCGGCGGTCTTGAACAGGTCGGCGACCAGCCGCGCGGAGATCGGTTCCCGGCCGCGGTGCTTCTTGTCCTGGCGGGCGTACGGATAGAACGGCAGGATCGCGGTGATCCGCTTGGCGCTGCCGCGCTTGAGCGCGTCGATCATGATCAGCTGTTCCATCAGCCATGTGTTCAGCGGCGCCGGATGCGATTGCAGCACGAACGCGTCGCAGCCGCGCACGGACTCCTCGAACCGGACGAATATCTCGCCGTTGGCGAAGTCGCGTGCTGTCTGCGCGGTGACCGGGACGTCGAGTTCCTTGGCGACCTGGTCGGCGAGCTCGGGGTGCGCGCGGCCCGCGAAGAGCATCAGGTTCTTGCGGTTATCGGTCCATTCGGTGCCCACGGTTCCTCGCCGGTTCGGGATCGGGATGTCGGCCTAATGGTACGTAGGGAAACGTGCGGCCGGGTGCCGGGTTGCCGGTAACCCAACAATCGGCGACAAGATCAGGTCGCCTCGTGGTCGTCGGACGGCGGATTGTCGGCGTGTCGGGCCGCTTCGGCAGCCTCCGCAGCCGCCGAACCCGGCCGTTTGCGGGCCACCCATCCCTCGATGTTGCGCTGCGGGCCCGCCGACACCGCCAGCGCGCCCGGCGGCACATCCTCGCGCAGCACGGTGCCCGCCCCCGTGTACGCGCCGTCGCCGACGGTCACCGGGGCGACGAACATCGTGTCGGAGCCCGTGCGCACGTGCGAACCGACCGTTGTCCGGCGTTTGGTCTGCCCGTCGTAGTTCACGAACACGCTCGACGCGCCGATATTGCTGTGGTCCCCGATGTCGGCGTCGCCGACGTACGTCAGGTGCGGCACCTTCGTGCCGGTGCCGATCGTGGAGTTCTTGGCCTCGACGAACGCGCCGAGCCTGGCCTCGGCGCCGAGCACGGTCCCGGGCCGTAGGTAGGTGAACGGGCCGACGGCGGCAGCGTCGCCGATCGTCGACCAGGACCCGTGCGTGCGCACCACCGCGGCGGCGTTGCCGACGGTTACCTCGGCCAGGGTGGTATCCGGCCCGATCACGCATCGGGCGCCGATCTTGGTGACGCCGAGCAGTTGCGTGTTCGGCTGCACGACGGTGTCGCGGCCGATCGTCACGTCGACGTCGATCCACGTGGTCGCCGGATCGGCGATCGTCACGCCGGCACGTTGATGAGCTGCAACGATGCGGCGGTTGAGTTCGGCGGACAGCGCGGCCAGCTGGACCCGGTCGTTCACGCCCGCTACCAGTGTGCTGTCGTCGACGTGCTTGGCCTGCACGATCTGGCCGTCTTGGCGCACGATCGAGATCACGTCGGTCAGGTAGAGCTCGTGCTGGGCATTGTCGGAGCGCAACCGGCTCAGCGCCGACCGCAGCGCGGCGATGTCGAAGGCGTAGACACCGGCGTTGACCTCGCGGATCTCCCGCTGCGACGGGGTTGCGTCGGCCTGCTCGACGATCGCGATCACCTCGCGGTCCTGGGTGCGCAGGATGCGGCCGTACCCGGTCGGGTCCGGCAGCGTCGTCGTCAGCACCGTGACCGCGGCCGGTTCGGCGTTGTGCGTGGCGATCAGGTCGGCGAGCGTGTCGGCGTCCAGCAGCGGGATGTCGCCGGAGGTGATGACGACGACACCGGCGAAGTCTTCTGGCAGCGCGTTCAGGCCGCAGCCGGCGGCATGGCCGGTGCCGAGTTGCTGCTCCTGCACGGCGACCTCGATCGTGCGCCCGAGGTGCTCGGCCAACTCCGCGACAGCGGGGGCGATCTTGTCGCGGTCCCGGCCGAGGACGACGACGAGGTGCTGCGGGGCGAGCTTGGCCACCGAGTGCAGCGCGTGGGCGAGCATGCTGCGGCCGGCGATCGGGTGCAGCACCTTCGGAATGTCCGACCGCATGCGGGTCCCGGCCCCGGCGGCCAGCACCACGACCGCCGAATCGGCGTTGGTTGTCATCGAACCTCGCTTGCTTGCTCGGCAGGCCTGCTCCGTCGCCAGGACTCGAACCTGAACTCTCAGAACCAAAATCTGATGTGCTGCCGATTACACCACGACGGACCGCGCAACTGGTTCAGCCTAACGACTCTATTCGACCGGATACGCTGGTAGACGTGGCGGCACCGGAGAAGGAAGCGCGCACGCGCGCGCGGATGACCGGCGCCGAGCGACGCCACCAGCTGATCGAGATCGCGAGGTCGCTGTTCGCCGAGCGCGGCTACGAGGGCACCTCGATCGAGGAGATCGCGCAGCGCGCCAACGTCTCCAAGCCGGTGGTCTACGAGCACTTCGGCGGCAAGGAGGGCCTGTACGCGGTCGTCGTCGACCGGGAGATGTCGGCGCTGCTCGACGGCATCACCTCGTCGCTGACCAACAACCGCTCCCGGGTGCGCATCGAGCGGGTGGCGTTGGCGCTGCTGACCTACGTCGAGGAACGCACCGACGGCTTCCGGATCCTGATCCGCGATTCGCCGGCCGCGATCACGTCGGGCACGTACTCCACCCTGCTCAACGAGGCCGTCAACCAGGTGTCGTCGATCCTCGCCGGCGACTTCTCCCGTCGCGGCCTTGACCCCGAGATGGCGCCGCTCTACGCGCAGGCGCTGGTCGGCTCGGTGTCGATGACGGCTCAGTGGTGGCTCGACGTCCGGGAGCCCAAGAAAGAAGTGGTGGCGGCGCACCTGGTCAACCTGGTCTGGAACGGGCTGACGCACCTTGAGAACGATCCGGTGCTCGACGGCGAGTAACCCTCGCGCGCACCATCTTTCGCGTTGATCGTGACCAACGCTTAGAATGGCCGCATCATGACCTCCGCGGGGACCGCCCACACGGCGCAAGCCGGAACGGCGCCCGATACCCCGATCGCGGGACTCGTCGAACTTGCCCTGCGCGACCCCGAACTTCGAGATGTCACCCGTCGCGCCGCAGGCAAGCCGCCCGAGCTCTCGCTGGTCGGGCCTGCCGCCGCGCGGCCGTTCGTCGCGGCCGCGCTGGCGACGGCGGGCCCGCTGCTCGTGGTCACCGCCACCGGCCGCGAAGCCGACGACCTCGCCGCGGAGCTGCGCGGCAGCTACGGCGACGCGGTGGCGCTTTTCCCGTCCTGGGAGACGCTGCCGCACGAACGGCTCTCGCCGGGCGTCGACACCGTGGGCGCACGGCTGATGGTGCTCCGCCGGCTGGCCTTCCCCGATGACGCGCGGCTCGGCCCGCCACTGCGCATCGTGATCACGACGGTCCGCTCAGTTCTGCAGCCGATGTCGCCCGACCTGGCCCGCATCGAACCGGTCACCCTCGCAGTCGGGCAGGAGATCGGCTTCGAAGACGTGGTCGCGCGGCTGGTCGAGCTGGCCTACACGCGCGTCGACATGGTGGGCAAGCGGGGCGAGTTCGCGGTGCGCGGCGGCATCCTCGACATCTTCCCGCCGACCGCCGAGCACCCGGTGCGCGTCGAATTCTGGGGCGACGAGGTCAGCGAGATGCGCATGTTCTCCGTGGCCGACCAGCGGTCGATCCCCCAGATCACGGTCGACACCGTCATCGCGGTCGCGGCCCGCGAGATGCTGCTGACCGATCAGGTCCGGCAACGCGCCGCCCAACTCGATGGGTACCGGGGTCACGGCCCGAACGGCCACGGCCCGCTGGGGACGGTGACCGACATGCTGGCCAAGCTTGCGCAGGGCATCCCCGTCGACGGAATGGAGGCGCTGATGCCGGTCCTGGGCGCGGGCGAGCTGACGCTGCTGACCCGCCAGCTGCCCGAGGGGACGCCCCTTTTGGTGTGCGACCCGGAGAAGGTGCGCACGAGGGCGCGCGACCTGATCAAGACCGGCCGCGAGTTCCTGGAGGCGTCGTGGTCGACGGCCGCCATCGGCGGCGATGCCCCGATCGACATCGAACGGCTCGGCGCGTCGGGCTACCTCGACCTCGACGACGTGCGCGCCGCCGCGACCGGGGGCGGCCACCCGTGGTGGACGCTGAGCCAGCTCGGCGACGGCACCGCCACCACTCTCGACATCCGGCCCGCCCCCTCGGCTCGTGGCCAGCGGCACAACATCGAGGAGATCTTCGCGATGTTGCGCGCCCACGTCACGACTGGCGGCCACGCCGCGATCGTCGCGCCCGGCACCGGCACCGCCCACCGCGTCGTCGAACAGCTCGGCGAGGCCGACGTCCCCGCGACCTGTCTTGAGCCGGGCGAGGCGCCGCGGCCGGGTGCGGTCGGCGTGCTGCGCGGACCGCTGCACGACGGCGTCATCCTGCCGCGCAGCCGGCTGGTGGTGATCACCGAAACCGACCTGACCGGCAATCGGGTCGCCGCCACCGAAGGCAAGCGCCTGGCCGCGAAGCGGCGCTACGTCGTCGACCCGTTGGCACTGACCGCAGGCGACCTCGTCGTCCACGACCAGCACGGGATCGGCCGGTTCGTCGAGATGACCGAACGGACGGTCGGGGGCGCCCGCCGCGAGTACCTGGTACTCGAATACGCCTCCACCAAAAGGGGGGGCCGCGGCGACAATTCCGACAAGCTCTACGTCCCGATGGACTCCCTCGACCAGCTGTCGCGGTACGTCGGCGGCCAGTCGCCGACCCTGAGCCGGCTCGGCGGCAGCGACTGGGCCAACACCAAGACGAAGGCCCGCCGCGCGGTCCGCGACATCGCCGGCGAGCTCGTCGCGCTCTACGCCGAGCGACAGGCCGCGCCCGGCTTCGCGTTCGGCCCGGACACCCCGTGGCAGGCGGAGATGGAAGACGCGTTCGACTTCACCGAGACCGTCGACCAGCTGACCGCGATCACCGACGTCAAGGCCGACATGGAGAAGCCGATACCGATGGACCGGGTGATCTGCGGCGATGTCGGCTACGGGAAGACCGAGATCGCGGTTCGGGCGGCGTTCAAGGCCGTGCAGGACGGCAAGCAGGTCGCGGTCCTGGTGCCCACCACGCTGCTGGCCGACCAGCATCTGCAGACCTTCACCGAGCGGATGGCGGGGTTCCCGGTCACCGTCAGGGGGCTCTCGAGGTTCACCGATCCGGCCGAGTCGCGGGCGGTGCTCGACGGCATGGCCGACGGCACCGTCGACATCGTGATCGGCACGCACCGGCTGCTGCAGACGGGCGTGCGCTGGAAGGACCTGGGGCTGGTCGTGGTCGACGAGGAGCAGCGCTTCGGCGTCGAGCACAAGGAGCACATCAAGTCGCTGCGGACCCACGTCGACGTGCTGACGATGAGCGCGACGCCGATCCCGCGGACACTCGAGATGAGCCTGGCCGGTATCCGGGAGATGTCGACGATCCTCACCCCGCCCGAGGAGCGCTACCCGGTGCTGACCTACGTGGGGCCGCACGACGACAAGCAGATCGCCGCCGCGTTGCGCCGTGAGTTGCTGCGTGACGGGCAGGCCTTCTACATCCACAATCGGGTCAGCTCGATCGACCAGGCCGCGGCGCGGGTGCGGAGCCTGGTGCCCGAGGCGCGCGTCGTCGTCGCGCACGGGCAGATG